>Ga0114938_1001468_pt1 | contig 15901 bp, 17 predicted proteins | sample AshMeaBigSpring_FD_88675 | JGI IMG/M metagenome (GOLD analysis project Ga0114938, IMG submission 88675) | Groundwater microbial communities from Big Spring, Nevada to study Microbial Dark Matter (Phase II) - Ash Meadows Big Spring | ecosystem: Environmental > Aquatic > Deep subsurface >...
CCTCGGGTCGACGAAGCCTCGATGCGAGCGACCCGAGTTCCACACGTTCCGAAGGTGCGCGGCTGGGCACTCATCCGATCATCTCCGACCATGCAACGGTCGCCGCTCGCCATGCGGGATCTGGGTTACGATGTCGGTGGTGAAGGGGTCGCTGGTTTGGAGCTGGCGGAGGGTGGTGGCCCAGACGGTGAGGACGTGGGCGTGCTCGGTGAGAAAGGCATCCGCGCTCACGTTTCCGATGAGGTGGTCGATGCGGGCCTGGGCCTCTCGTTCGGTCACGTCGCCGAGGACGAACAGGACGTGGGGCAGGTTGGGGTAGCGTCGCTGCCATCCGAGCGGTGGGCGGTGGGCTTGGCCTTCCTGAGCGGGGGGTCGGTAGCCGGCGACTTCGACGTAGGCGCGGAGCTTCTCCACGAGTCGGAAGCCGGGTTCGGTGCCCCGGTCGTATTCGATGAAGCGCCATAGCCGGACGACGTCGCCGGAGGTGGTGGTGAGGGTGTAGGTGAGGACGGCGTCGGCGATGACGGCGTTGGTCTTGCCGTAGGGGTGAGCGACTTCGGGTTCCCATGTGACGTCGTCGCCGTACTTCTCGGCCCAGCGGGTGAGGGCGATGCCAACGTCGTTGGTGCCGATCAGGTGTGCCGCGGAGCGGGCAACGGCTTCGTTCATCTGGTAGGTGCGTGGGATGACCTCGCGTGTGGCTTCTGCCGTGACCCGGCCGGTCTCGGTGCAGAGCCAGCGGCGTTCCCGACCGGGTGGTGGCCCCTGGACTTCGGCGATGAGTCCGCTCGTGGCCATTCGTCGCAGCGACCATCGCACCGTCCTTATGCTGCCCCGAGTGATCTCGCACGCCTGGCTGGTGGTGAGGAGCCGCAACTGGTAGAGGTGCCGCAGCAGCGCCTGCTGGAGGGTGGTGAGTTCCGTGGCGATGACCGTCATTCGTCTCTCCAGGTACGCACGTGGTCGGGTCGGTACGGAGAGTTGCTGTCGACGTGGACGAGGTGGGGTCGGGGCCTGTGCCCGCCGAGGCCTCGCAGGTGCGACAGGATGCGGTCGTCGAGGACCTCGAGCGCTTCGAGGGTGCGGGTGAGGGGCTGGTAGCCCGTGTTGTGGGCGATCGCTTCGTTGAGTGCGTCGAGGGCCTCGGGTTGGGCGCGATCTGCCCACAGCTCGTCGACGTGCACGCCACCGATACGGAACGGTTCGGAGCGTTGCCCGTCGAGACGGACTTGTCCAACGAACTGGTATTTGGGGAGCCGCTGGATCGTGGCCGGCTTGACGCTCGTTGCCGCGGCCCATTCCTGGGTGATCCGTTTGGCTCCCTCGGCGCTCACCGATGTGGTGATGAGGTGCGACCGGTTGGTCATCAGCGACGTCATGGTGAGATCCGAGAGGCGTTCGGGGGCTTGGGTAAGGAGGTGCATCCGGCCACCGAACTTGCGGGTTTGTTCCGCGATGGCCGACAGCATGCGCCGCACCGCCGCGTCGACGATCTGGGCTTCGTCGATCCACACATGGAAGGGCCGTCGGTGGCGTTCGTCGTCGCCGAGGTCGCGGCGGCTCAACAGCGCCTCGAGCACCCCGTAGACGAGGAGTGACGCGAGCAGCTTGTCGAGGTCGCCGGTGCCGCGGAGCCGCACCAGCACCACTCCCCCACGATCCATCTCCTTGCGCAGATCGAAGGTCGGTACCGACGCCCCGAGCAGCGCCGAGATCGATCGGGCGGTGCGGAGCCGATCCACCAGTGACGTCAGCGGGGTGAACTCGCCGGGCGTGTAGGCGAACCGGGACCAGTAGTCCTGGGTCTGGCGGGTGAGGTGCTGGACCACTTCGTTGCGCCAGTCCTCGTCCGACAGCAGCGTGGTGAGTTGGAACACGGTCGGTTTGGCGTCGGCGGGGAGCCGCAGGCTGAGCTCGAGGAGGGTCCGTACTGCGTTGAGGGTGATGCCGAGGGCGCGGTTGTTGACGCCGTGGGACCAGCCGATCGCCGCCGCTAGGGAGTCGGTGATCGAGGTCATGCGTTCCTCGAGCTCGTCGAGGTGCCAAATGGCGAATGGGTTCCATCCGGCCTGTTGGCTTTGGCCCAGTTCGAGCGCCAACTCGAGGACCCGGGGCCGCTGGTCGACCAGGTAGGGCTTGATGCGTTCCACGGCGTCGCCGTGGGGGTCGATGAACATGACGCCGTGGCCGGCATCGATGGTGGCCAGGATCCGGCTCAAAGCGGATTCGGTCTTGCCGTACTGGGCACTTCCGGTGGTGAGGCTGAACAGGGTGTCGTCGAGGGGCACGCCCGCCAGGTAGTAGTTGTCGTCTCGTCGTGACCGCACCACCCCCAGCGGCCACAGCCCGGCGCCCCGTCGCCACGCCGGAAGCTTCGCCGGCGGAGGGGCGAGGAGCCCGTCGGAGCGGATCACGTTGTCGGCGCGGCTTGCCTTGGTGGGGGGTTTGAGGAAGCCCGCAATGGCGGTGGCGCCGACCCGGTTGCGGGGATGGGGACGGACGCGGCCTCCGTCGAGGCGGGCATCGAAGCTACGGCGGTTCCACCAGGCGTCCGCCGCCAGATACCGCCCGAACACCCGGAACCCTTTGACGCGGAGCCAGTTCTCCCCACCGGCGAACACATCGAACACCCCCAGCGCCGTCTGCAGAATCACTGGAGGTCGGCCCGGGATCGGTGACGTCGCCCGCACCAGCAGCTGCATCATGAAGTGCGGTTCGTCGCGGCTCAACAGCTGATGGATCTGCCGCTCCCTGGCCGCAATGTCACGCCGTTCGAGGCTGCCCGGCCGCGACGCCGCCGCACGCCCACTGCCCTGGTATGTGGTGCCCTTGGTGAGCTCCTCGCGGAGTTGCCGTTTGATCTCAGCCCAGCCGCCACCGTTGCCACCCGTGTCGGCCTGGTGCTTCCTGATCGCTTTGGTGCGCCACCGCCGCTGCGCCCCCGGCGTGATTGGCACCAGGTCGAGGACCACTTCGAGGTCCTCCCCGTCCCACAGATCCCCCACCGCCATCGCCAAACCATCGAGCGGATCCGGATCCAAAGGCACGTCCCGCAGCGGAGACACCGGATCCCGCGCGAGCACCAGTTCGGCTCGAGCCACGCTCAGTCCACGATCCGTCCTTGTCGCCATTCAGGTCGTCTCAGCTGAGGGGGACGTCGATCCGAATGCCCGGTCCGTGTCCACCCACGAGGTCAGCACACGTCGGGACCCCGGAGCTACGTGGCCCTGTCGATCGTCGCCCGGACCTGCCTCCTGGTCCCCCCGTGGGTTGTCCCGGGGGCGTCGGTGTAACCGGGGGGGTGGATCGTCCCCGGGGGGTGGTTCCTCGTGACCGACGAGCTCGAGCACCGGCGCCAGCAGCTGGTCCGAATCCCGAGGCGGCTTCGGGTGCGAGTCGCCGACACCATCACACTGACGATCGACTCCGGTAGCGACCGACGGACCGGGGAGAGCATCGACGACCTCTGAGATGGGCCGGGTTTCGACGTCCGCGTACACGGCACGTCGCAGCCCGGAGCCTGTCGCCTGGGGCACTACGATCGAGGTGAGGAACTCGCCGTCCCCCACCGATCGGAACCGCAGCCGGATCGAGCTCGCATCGGCATGATGCAACAGACCCGACGCCCGCCGTACTCGGCCCAGCTGCGCAGCGAAGCGGATCACCGCCTCTGACGTCGTCTCGAACTCCGGATCCGGGAGGAGAGCAAACTCGAGTCGCCGACCACGAGCGTTCCTTCCCGCTAGACCCCGCAGGACCAGTGCGAGCAGTACCGCTATCACCATCCCCAGCGACGCCCAGCGGCCCACCGCCGGCCATGGCAGCTGTCCAATCGCATCCCTCAGGCCGATCACCGCATCCGCCCCCCATCAACATCGACGCCCTCCGGGCGGCCTCCCCTCTTCCACCTCTTCATTCGTCCTTCGGGCCCTCCTTCTCTCTGTCGGCTGACCCACAGGCAGCTGACACCCGCCCCGTCCCTACGCCTCCGGGACGTGCGTCCACCTCCCCGGTGCGCTCCACCCCACCCGGCGGCCAGCCCTCGGCAAGCACCCGGCCACCGTGCGGCAATAGGCCGGGAGGCCACGAGCAACGGGCCGGCAACCCCAACGGGTACCCACCGGGGACGTGGATGCACCTGGCGGGTCACGTCGAGGCCACCGAGATCGCCGCCACCCACCCACCTGTCTCATCGAGGCTCCAGTAGGTCGGGCCGCTCCCCCGCCCTTGGTCCGTCTCCCACTCAACGATCACCCGCACCGCCTTAGGGATCGTGACATCAGCCACCAGCCCCGTGACCTTCACCCACTCACAGCACGGGGCGTCGAGCCACACCACCTCCGGGTACGCCTCCCTACCCTCACCGGTCAACTCAGCCACCAAGCGGGCCTCAACCGCCGCCGCCAACGCCTCGAGCACCCCTGGGGGCGTGTCCGCCGGGATTGCCGACCACACCGGCTGGTCAGCGGGCTCCTCCTCGGAGTGGACGTGCGGGGCTGCGCGTTCTGCGTGGTGCTCGACTGCTGTTGTCGCGATGCCTCTAGCCGGCGTGGTTGCCGCCTCACTGGTTTGAAGTGTGCCCTCCGGCGACGACGCTGGTGACGGCTCGCTCCCGGTCGACTGTGCCGAGACCTCACGGGTCAGTGCGCCCGCCGCCGGCGGCAGCCACGAGCCGTCGCCGGGAGGGCCAGGCGCCATCGGCTCCGCTGGACCAGTACCCGCCACAAGGGGCGCCACCACCCAGATGAGTGTCAGCACGCCTGCCACGCCGATCAGGCCCAGACGCATCCGGGGCCTCACCACGCGCCTCGCAGTAGTGCTTTCACCGGGGGACATGTCAGCGTCCTCAGGCAATGCTTCAGCGGTTCCATACTGTGCAATGGGCAGCTGACACCCCACGAGTTGGACAGATCACCGCCGATCCACCCCGACTGACGCCGGGCCTGGGCTCACGAGCAGGTATCAACAAGCACGCCTCGGGAGATGCGGGGCCCGCACACAGCAACATGCAGGTGGTGTTCGTGGTCGGTGTCGTTGAAGAACCCGGCGAGGGGATCAAACTCGGGCCATGGAGAGCCGACTTCGGCGGGGCGCAGCGGGTCACCGATCGGCAGCAGCGCCATGGCGGAGACGAGCTGGTAGGCGGCGCCGTTGAAGTCGTTGACGGCGGTGCCGGCGACGAGGCTGATGTCGGCGGCTCGCCAGTGCCAGTGGTGTGATTGGACACAGTCGGGGTTGCCGGCTTGGGTACCGCCGCCGACGCATTCGGAGTGGCCGGTCTTGATGACTCCCACGTAGATGGCGTGTTGGTCGGCGAGGGCGTAGAGGATGGAGACGAGCCGGACGTCGACGAGTCCGGTCTCGAGGTCAGCAATGGCGGCGGCGGACGCACCGAAGTTGGGGTGGGCGAGGAGGCCGGAGGCGTCGGCGACGCCGGCGAACATCAGCATCACGTATTCCTGAGCTTTGGTGAGTACCGCAGCCAGGTACTCCTCGGAGTGGTTGTAGCGCAAGATCGCCGCAGCGAGGGTGTCGGGGTCGGTGAGGTCGGCGGGTCCGCCGAGGCAGAGGTACCAGACGGTGGCTTTGGCGGCGTCGCCGATGTTCTGCGGGTTGCGGATCCCGTCGCCGTTGGCGTCTTGGCCCCACGCTTCCCAGGTGCCGGGGATGAACTGCATCGGCCCGACCGCCCGGTCATAGATCGAATCACCGTCGTAGATGCCGTCGTCGGTGTCCCATATCAGAGCCACGCCGTCGCTGCCGTCGAGCGGGACGCCGATGATGGGTGGGGTGGTGTCGCCGTCGGCGGTGAGCCGGTCGGATCCGTGGCGGGATTCGACCCAGCCGATGGCTGCGACCACGGCGGGGTGGATCAGGCAGCCGAGCTCGTCCTCGCCGGCGGCGACGGCGTCCATGTAGGCCTCGGCTGCGATCGGTGGGATCTCCTCGATGGCGCCCAGCATGCCGTCGGGTACTTCGCCAAAGGCGGCTACGACCACGGCGGTGGCGGAGAGGAGAGCCACGATGATGAGCACCACCGTGGCTGAGCCGATGGCGATCAGCACCGGCTTGATGCCCACCACTGTGGCGACGTCGACGAGGACGTCGCTGGGTTTGCGCTGGTCGTTGGGGGTGACGGCGGCAGCGGTGCGGATCGCTTGCAGCCAGCGGCTCATCACGCAGCCCGTCCACCCATGCGGCGTAACTGGCGGGCCCTCCGTGTGAGGGCGTTGGCCCGGTATTCCCACTTGTTGAGACCACCCCCGCTGCTGGGGTCTCGGATGCGTTGCCCGTCCGTGTCGCCGCCTTCTGTGCTGGCCATCTTCTCGGCGAGGCGGAGCACGTGTTGTTTGCCGGCCCGGCCGATCCGCCACCACGCCGCCACGACAACGATGCCGATGATGATGTGCGTGACCAGCACCAACGCGAGGTTGAGCGCAACATCGCTCGATCCGACGGTGCCGAAGGTGCCGGAGATGAGGATGAGGTAGATGGCGAGGGAGATGATGGCGTTGGCGAGGCTGACCATGACGAGGAGGGTCTTGAACACCCATTGCCACAGGCCGATGCGGGTCTGGCCGGGGATGATGCCCATGGCCACCACCACCGGGGCGGACATGCCGCGCAGCATGAGGCGGATCCCGGCGTAGATGGTGATGAACGCCAGGATGAGCGGGGCGGGGATGGAGAACAGTTCGAGGAGGAGGATCCCGAAGGCGTCACCGAGCCGATCCCCGGTGGGTTCGGCCTGGTACTCGGCCTCGGCGACACAGCCAGCAGCGCTCATCCTCACCCGGGGTTCGTCGGAGTTGCCCCACGGACCCTCTGCGATCAGCGTGTCGCGGGCGGCGGCGCACGCCTGGTAGGGGTTGGTGGGGTCGGCGGCGGATCCGAGCGGGTGCCCCCAGTTCAAGATGTCGTAGGGAACCTCCACGTAGGTTGCGTAGATGCCGGCTGTGATGGCGCACCCGACCTCGGCGGTGGCGTCGTCGCCGAGTACGCACTCGGGGGGCAGGAGATCGGGGGTGGCGCCCATGACGCCGGCGGCGACCTGACCGCCGATCTCTTGGGAGGCGTCGACGGTGCCGGAGACGACGGCGGCATACCCGGTTGGGGAGGCGACGATCCAGCCGAAGTACACCATCAGGATGGCCCATGAGACGCCTGCCTCGGCGAGGCCTTTGGAGGTGCGGCCCCGCAACAGCCGGAAGAACACGACGGTGAACATGACCACCAGTGCGAGCCGGAACAGGGTGTTGGCGGCTGGGTTGTCGAAGCCGATCGCCTGGTGGAAGCGGGTCGCGATCTCGGTGGCTTGTTCGCCGAACATGGCGGGCACATCGAGGGTGACGGCCCACTCGACGATGGTGGCCACGAGCTTGGCGACGAACTTGATCCCGGCGAAGACCATGTTCAAGAAGAAGCCCATGATCTTGGCGTTGACGTTGAACAGGCCGGCCTCGTCGACCCCGACGTCGTAGCCGGAGAGGGAATCGGCCCCGAACAGGTCATCGGTCGCCTGGTAGAACGCCAGGGCGGTGGCGTGGGTCACGCTGGGATCAGTTTGGGTGGCGAGCCGCACCCACATCAGGGGACCCTGGTGGGGGTGGTGGAGAACGCTGCAGCCTGAGCTGGGTCGATGGGCGGTTCGACTCGTACGATCCCGATACGGCCGGCCAGGTCCTGGAACAGGCACTCGCCGGGGACGAGCTCCGCTTCGACCAGGTCGATCAGCTCACGGGACGCCGGCAGGCCAACCCACTCCAGGGCGGCTGCGCCGAGACCCTTGCCCTGGCGGAACACGAACCGGTTGCGTAACAGCGAACGGAGCTCCTCGTCGGCGTCGTGGATCGACTGCGACACCAGCCACACCGAGGCGTTGTGCTTGCGGGAGTCGCGGATCCAGCCCAACACGAGGGTCCGGCCCTGGGGTGAACTGCGCACCAGGTGGTAGGCCTCTTCCAACAGCCCCACGCCGAACACATCGGCAGTCATGGTGAGTTCCCGGGCGACGGCCGCCATCAGGTAGACGACGCCTGTGCCCATGATCTGTTCGGGGAGGAGATGGCGGCGGCCCCATTCGGTGGCCAGTTCGTCCTCGGTGGGCAGCGACAACGACGGGATCCGGAACACCACCACCTGTTCATCACTGGTGACGGGTCGTCCGGTGCCGGACAGCAGGGCGCGGCCCATGGCGGTGCTGAGCACGGTGTCGATGTCATCAGCGAGGCGCTGGCCCGCATCACCGACGGTGCGGAGGGCGGCGGGGACGTCGGTGAGCCCACCGTTGGCGTCGAGGACGTCGGCGACGGCGGCTCGCAGTGTTGTGGCGTCGGATCCGGTTGCTGCTGTCCCCGTCAACAGGGAGAGCAGGCCGAGGCCGTAGCGCTCGGCGTCGGCCCGGTTAGTGAAGATCCGGAGCGGGTCCAGGTTGTAGGGGGTGCTGCCGTCGAGGGTGACCACCAGCGGATCATCGGTGACGGCGTGAGCCCAGCGGGCCCACTCCCCCTGCTCGGTCGGGTCATACACCACCACCCGCCCACCCCGCGCCACCACATCTCGGGCGAGTTTCTTCGACGTCATCGACTTGCCGGCGCCCTGGTCACCGATGAACGCCGCCGCCCCGGTCCGGTTCGTGGCCGGCCCTTCCGAGGCATCGAAGTAAACCGGCCGGCACGTCCACGCCTCCCGATCAGCCGCAGTAGCGGCCGCGTTGTCGGGAATCGGCACCGTCCCCGCCAGCTGCTGCCATCCCAGGAAGCCACCGGTGGGATCCCCCACCGGGGACGCCACGACCGGGAGACCCGACGCCAGGTCTCTGGGGAGGATCAGCTGCTCCCAGCCCCTCCCTTGGAGCGGCAAGGCCTTACCGGGCACCATCGACTGCAACAGCCGGCGCTGGGCACCCAACGGTCGCACCACGGTGATGTCGGAGCCCTCGAACAGGCTGCGCACGGTCTCGGCTCGGAACTCGACATCCTCCAGGGTGTCGCCTGTGACCCAGAACACCATGGTGGGCTGCGCCAGGGGGATGTGGGCGTTGTTGGCGAGCTGGTTGATGGCGGCTTCGACGGTGTCGATCGCCTTCACCAGCTCACGGGGCGGTGCCGATTCGGACTCGTGTTCCTTCTCGTCCTGGTAATCGAGCTCAGCCAAGCGCCGTGCGAGTCGGTTGCGGGCCTCCCGGTTCGGGACCAAGTCGAGATGCACCGACCACTGAACCGGGAATCCCAGCATGTCGCATGCTCGCCACCACTCTCCCCCACCGGGGAACAGCCACTCCGACATGTGCTCAACCACCAGAAAGGCGTGATAGGTGGTGGTGGTGCCGTCGTCGGCGAGCACCCAGCGACGAGACCCGCCCGCCTCGCCGAAGCCCTCGACGAGACGCAACCGCCGCTCCCCCCCAACCGACGGGCCGCGGGGGGTGGTGCCGATCCTCGAAAACAACCACAGGATCTCATCGACCGAGGCCGGCTCGAGCCGCAGGTCACCGGCAGCAGCCGCCACCAGGTCTCGTCTGCGGCGGAGCCGGCTGTGCGATCGATCCCCCGCTCGGACCCGACCCAGCCCAAAGCGGGCACGGATCCTGTCCGCCGCAACATGCAGCGGGCTGAGCTCCTCGAGGGGAGCAACCGCGTAGACGATCCGTTCCCACCGACCGGCTGCCAGGCGGGCGACGCCGCGTCGCTCCTGCTCGATGCCCGCCGTCGTTCCCGTGACCCTGTCGACAACTGAAGCGGGGTCCAGAGGGCGGGTGGCGCCATGCAGCACCGTGCTGCGCGGCAGCTGCGCCAGCCCCGCAGCAAGCTGCTCCCACGTGGCAACCTGGTGCGCGCTCGGACCCAAACCCAGGGAGTCGGCGGTGCCGAGCCGCCACATCCCGATGCAGCCTTCACTGGTCCACGCCAGACCCTCGTCGACGTCGTCCAAGATGGCGGTCATGGGGCCTCTGGGATGGTCGTCCAGCGTTGCACCGCACGCCTGCGGACAGGGACCGCGGTGGGGGCGGGTGGCGAGGGGACGGTCACGGTGACGGCACGGTCGTTGACCCGGCGCGTTACCGCGCCGGGCAGGTCGGTGGCGAGCCACCCAACCACCGAGTACACCGTCCACAGCGGGGCACGGCCGTCGAGTCGTCCACGCTGCAGGAAGAACCCGCCACCCAGACCAGCCAGCAGGTAGACCTTGAAGGTGTGGGCTGCGAGGAAGCCGTGCTGCCACAGGCCCCTGGCGGCCCAAACCAGCAGCAGGCCGAGCCCCACCCCTACCGAGGCGTTGAGGCTGATCCGCCGCCCCCACACCCGGGCCACGATCAACGGGTAGCGACGCGCCCGAGTGAACGTTCCGCAGATCACCGACTCAGCGATTGTCATTGGGGCACCTTCGTCCGTGGGCCGTCGGGTCGGACGTTATGGGCCGAAGTTGTAGGGGATCTCGTTGGTGGTGCGGTTGCCCAGTTCGGTGGCTTCGCCCTGGGTCTCGCCGACCAGGAACTCGAGGCCCCCGGCGAACATGACCCACGCCACCGCGACGCCGGCGACCACCGAGATGACGATGGCAACCACCGCCTGGCGCATGACGGCCTTGGCCACCCACCACACGATCCCCGCAATGACAACGATCAACAACAGACCGATCAGGTCCGCTGCGATCCCTTCCCCGATGTTGAGCACAACACGCCTCCCGTCGCTTCGTCCTTGTTTCGTCTGCGGTGGGGTCACCCCACCGGGGGTGCCGCCAGCACCTCTGTCACTTCCCACGTGCCATCCCCCCGATCCACCACAACGAGGGACATGTCGAGCTCCTCATTCGGGGCGGTGACGTCCACGACGGCGCGGACCAACATCACATCCGTGCGGCCCGTGGCGTAACGGCCACCCAGGTGCGTCACCGTGGCCGAGCCATAGGGACGACCCACAGAGCCGGCCTGGAGGTCCGGGGCGGCGAAGCGCGACACGTCAGCGCCGGTGAGCCATCCCTCGACCCAACCACGCACGGCAGCAGTGATCGGATCCGTCGACTCTGGGTCGATGTCCTGGACGTCGTCGACCAGCGGGGCCCGAGTGAGGCGGGGCCCGATCGGGATGCGGGTGATGCCCCCCACCGGGCGGGCGGTGCCTTCGACCACCACCACGCCGACCCCGTACATGGCCTCGCCGGCGGCGGCCTGGATAGCCCAGTACCCGTCCGCTTGGACCTCGATCGAGGCGAGCACGACCGGCTCATCCACGTGAGCGTCGATGGCACCTACCCCGGCGGCGACGGCCACCGTCATGTCGTCGGCGGGTTCGGGAATGGCGGCCCGGAGCGCGCCCGTTCGGGCCCACGCCAGCGGCCCGGACACTGCGGCCACCACTATCACCACCCACAGCGCGATGGTCAGCGTCCTGGTGACGACGATTCGGTGACGAGGGATCAGGTTCATCGACAACTGCGCTCCGCTCTCGGTGCTTTCACCTATGGGATGGGCAGCGCAGCGGCACCAGATTGGACAGATGCACGGATCCTCTGCTCGGCGCGTTGGCGTCGCTTGTGAGCGGTACCGGTAGCGAGACCCTCAGCAGCTGCCACTGCTTCCATGGGGACACCAAGCGCTCGGGACGCCACCACGATCCGGGCCGTCTGATCGTCACTACCCGCAGCAGCGACCACCCACCGGATCAGGTCCTCCCCGGCGAGGCGGGTCTCCACCTCGGTCTCGACACAGGACGGTGCGGCCGCGATGGTGGCGGTCGCCCGAGCGAACGCTCGGCCGGGCCGATCCGTGAGGTTGGTGACCGGCCCGACCGAGGCGCCGCAGCGCAGCAAGCTGGAGGTTGCTGGAAGCGACATGGTATCGGCGAGCAGGGGCACGGTGGCTTCGGCTTGGCGCCAGCTTCGCTGCAGTTGCCGTAGAACCTTCTTGCGGGCGTACCCGACGACGGAGCGGGTGGGATAGGGAGGGAGATGGCCCTCTCGCAGCCGCTCCCAACAGGCAGCGATAACCAGCTCCCCGATGTCCTCGCCCGTCCATGCCCGCTTCCCTCCAACGGCTCGCCGCAGTCGGGGCGCCAGCACCACCACCGCCACCTCAATCCCTGCCCGTCCCGCCGCGACCAACTCGGCGACGAGTCGATCAGCCACGGCATCATCCCGAGCGTCGTCGAGGAGCTCGTCGAGCGAGTCATAGCCGTAGCGGCTGCAGATGGCAGCGACGTCGGGTCGGTGGGCGAGCCCCTCACGTAGCTGGCTCCATATCATCGAAGCTGGACCTCCAGATCGCCGAACAGATGACGCTCAGGATCTGGAGAGGCTCTGCCACAGAACCGACCCAGCCGCTGACACACGGAAGATGACTGTCAGACATTGCGGAGTACGTCAGCAGCGAAGGCGCCGACGAAGCCTGGCCTGTCGGACGAATCCGGCTGCCGATCCAGGTGTCCGACACTCGATATGACAAGGTAGAGTGTCAGCGATGACAGCGCGAAAGCGGCCCCGCAAGACGGTCACCCTCGACCCTGACACCATCAGCTACGTCGACAACTACGCCACCGCCCACGGCAACCTCGAGTTCTCCCGTGCCCTCGAAGCCATCATCCGCGAACACGCTGGTGGGCTATCGGCCGCAGTGCTCGCTGCCGCGGTCGGATCCACCGATCCCGCCGCACACGCCTCTCAGCTGCCCAGCATCGTCAGGACCTCGAGTCAATGGACCGGATAGCCCGCGGCGACTACGTCCGGGCGGGAGGCGCCACCTACCTCGTCGTCCAGCACGACGCCCTCGCCGAGCTCCCCACGCTGGTGGTCGTCCCAGCGCTGCCCCGGCCACTCCCCCACCGCCCACCCCTCGTCGTGCGCGACGACACCAACGATGTCTGGATCCACACATTTGCGCCCGCGACACTGCTGCGGGGAGACATCACGACCGTGACCGGTCACGCTACCGACGAGGTGTTGCGCAGTGTCGAAGATGCCCTCGCCGCTCTCCTCGAGCTCAACCCCTTCGAGACCGCCGTACACCTGCAGGCATCGGCCTGGGACGTGGGCTCCCCGCCACCATCGGCGACCCCACAGCAGCAACGCCATCGATAGCACAAGCGATTCCAGCCACTTAGCGCCCTGGCGACACATCGGGCACGTAGCCCCTCGATCTCTCCTGTTGGTTCCCGGACCGACGCCGGATGCTGTTCTTTGCAGCAGACTTGCCGGTTCTTCGCGGTTCCGCGCTAAGCGGCACCTCGTGAGCGAATTACTCAGCGAGCCATTTCTCGCACTGTTGGCGAGCGGCGGCGTCAGTCTCCTTGCAGAGGTTCGCAACGAGATGCCGCCATTGCGCAACCTCAGCCTTGTAGATGGACTGCTTGGTCTTTGCCGTGTGTGTGATTTCTCCGCGTAGCTTGACAAGAGAGTCCAGCTCGTCGGCCCTGTTGTCCGGGAGCGGGTTGATTCCAAGGCGACGGAAGAGCCCCTTCGTGTTCTTGGCACTAGCGGTGTTGACCCCCCGGCCACCGCCTTCTTCCCCGATGGCCGACGTTCTCACGCGATCAACCCAGAGTTGCCGCCACCCCGGATGCACGGCAAGCTCCCAGGTGGTCGCGTTCTCCTCGATCAAGGTGCGAACATCTGGGCGGTTGAGCTGCTCGGGACGCAGGCCGTCTGCTTGGTCGGCCAGCCTTGTCACCAGTTCAATTGCGATCTCCTCAACGAAATTCTCCCAGACAGCGTAGGCGAACGTCACAGAGGCCATGTAGAGTGAGACCTCCTTCTTGGAGCGTCGACCGCGTCCGTCGCTGGCATATTGCATGAGCCCGTCGATAATCCCGAGGCCGGCGTCAGCGTCGGTCTTGGCTTTCGTTGGTGTGCTCCAGTCAAAGGCCACGAGGCAAGCGTACTCTGCCGCTTGGTCGAAGTCTGTGTGCACTCTTGCGGTGCCAGCCCTGAAGCGGTGCCAGCCCTGAAGCGCCCTAGCTCGGCGCTTCGAACTTGAGCCAGCCGCTCAGATCGTCCGCCATGCGCCAACATCACCGGTGATACCGGTCCCGCGTCGCCACTCGGGGAGGTTCAGTCTCGGGGCCTCCGCCAGCCCCGACACTCGACTCTCGGCTCGCAGTCTGCGCCGCGGTGTCCCCGTCCGAGACGACGGTGACGTAGCGGTGCCGGCACCGCAGTGACGTCTCATCCACCAGCAGCGTCGTGCAGCGACGGCGACGCCGCTGGCTCTCGAGCTGACCCGACCAGGCCTTGACGGTGCGCATCACCAACCACCACGACACGTCGTATCGCTCGGCGACCGCCTTGATCGTCATCACCTTGGCGTCGACGTACCACACCACTCCGAAGCCCGCCGACGCCGCAGCGATCACGGCCAGGAATCTCGCGGCCGAGGCATCGCTCACGACACCCCGGCAGTCCAGGCATGAGACCGCTCGTTCTGCGGCACACATTGGGAGAAATCGGGTCTGCGCGTTTGGTTGGGAGGTCATGGTCCGGTTCCTGGGCCGAGGAGGAGGCCTCGGGCGGCGAAGTTGTCGGCGTTGACGAACCCGTAGGCGATGCGTTTGAGGACTCCGAGTTTGTTGTTGGTGCCTTCGAGCCGGCCGTTGGTGATCCGGCCGGTGCGGTGGTAGGCGAAGATCTCGGGGGCGTGGCGCAGCAGGGTGTCGACCACCTTGTAGAACTCGGGGAGCGGATCGTCGCTGTAGAGGTCAGCGAACCGGTCGAGCGCCGCCATCGCCTCCTCCTCGGATTCGGCTTGGTAGAGGCCGTAGAGCTGTTGGAGCATGGCCCATCCCCGGGCCAGCTCGGCGTGGACCGCAAAGATCGCCTGGAGCCGTTCGTGTTCGGCGTCGGTGAGCCGGTCGGCTCGTTTCAGGGCGAGGTAGCGGGCTCGGAACACTTGGGGGTCGAACGCCGGGGTCACTTCTCCGGCGGGTTGGCGGCGTTGGATGCGGCGGCGCACCTCGATGAGACCTGCGGCGAACCAGTCGGGCGACGTGGAACCGGTCCAACACGTGGGTGGCGTGACCCAGATGCTGGTCGATGGCGGTCTTGTACGACTCTGAGCCGTCGGAGACCACTACCTTGACCCGCCGGCACCACCGATACCCTTGGGCGGCCAGGAACCCGCTGAGCGCCTGGGCGTCACGGTGTCGCACCATTCCCAGCACCGCCCCGGTCTCCCCGTCGGCGATCACGGTGACGTAGCGGTGGCGGCGCCGCAGACTGGTCTCATCGACCAACAACACCCGGCACGGAGCCTGGCGGCGCTGTTGTCCCACCCGCTGGGACCACTCTCGGACCAGACCCATGATGAAGGCCCACGACAGGCGGTGACGGCGAGACAGCTCCCGGATGGTGAGATGCTTGGCGTCCCGGACCAGCCGGCGGGCGAGGCGGCCGGTCACCTTCCCCTCGAACTCGGGATGATCCTCGGTGTGCCTCTCCCCACAGTCGGGACACTCGAAGCGGCGTTGCAGCCACACCAACGTGGTGGGCCGACCCAGCGGCAGGTCCTTGACCAGCACCCGGCGGGTCTCATGGACCCGGGAGGTCCTGTGACCACAGAACGGGCAGCGTACCACCTTGCGGGTATCGGCCACCTCCACCACCAGCCGGTTGATCTCATCCTCGACGACCCGCACCACCCGCAGCCGCCGCAGATGCAACCGCACCGACATCTCATCGCACGCCACCAGAACCTCCTCCACCGACGCTACCGGCGAAGGATGGAACGATCACCGCTCAGAGCCGAGGACCCTCACCCGATGGCACCCACGGACATCCCAACGGATCGCGCTGTCGGCGGCCATGAGATCCTGCCCAGTGGCGGCCATGTAGCTGCCCGCTGGCGGCCAACAGAACTGCCCAGGGGCGGTCACCTGTTCTGCCCGCGTTGATGTTCGTTCCCGCCGGGGTCCAC
>Ga0114938_1001470_pt1 | contig 15889 bp, 18 predicted proteins | sample AshMeaBigSpring_FD_88675 | JGI IMG/M metagenome (GOLD analysis project Ga0114938, IMG submission 88675) | Groundwater microbial communities from Big Spring, Nevada to study Microbial Dark Matter (Phase II) - Ash Meadows Big Spring | ecosystem: Environmental > Aquatic > Deep subsurface >...
AAAATCTGGTCCTTCATCATGATTATGAATGCCTCCATTAATTATTTGTAATTGTTCCCCTTGACATGTGATGAGCTGTGAGGTATCAAACAATTTATGTTTCCATATGAATTGTAATAAATGCTCGTCCAACATTTTTCTCTTCAATTAATATTATATCAAATCCAATGCTTTGTTCAAATCTGCTATTAAGACTTCAGGGTCTTCGAGTCCTATATATAAACGCACATGATTTATTGGTAATGTATTATTAGAGTAATTAGCACTTGTTTCTAATGCAGCTGCAGGGAATACCAGGGACTCATAGCTACCCCATGAGCATGCCAGTATAAAATAGTCTAAATTATCACAAAACAATTCTACTTGCTTCACATCATCGGTTGCCAATTGTATTGAAAATAATCCTCCACATTTTTTCATTTGTTTTTTCGCCAAATCATATTGTGGGAAATTCTTATCAAAGGGATAAATTATGCTTTTCACTTTGGGATGATGAGATAAAAACGCTACTACTTTAGCAGTAGTATCGGCTATCTTATCTAGTCGTACAGGCAAAGTACGCAGACTGCGTAACATAAGCCAAGCATCGTGAGGCGATATAATACCCCCTATAGTCATAAATTCAGAGGAAAATATTTTTTCTACTCTAAGCTTATCAGCTACTAAAACACCAGCTACCAAGTCGCTATGTCCGGCATAATATTTTGTACCACTATGGCAACTTATATCTATCCCCATAGCTATAGGTGATTGTAATAATCCTGTATTATAACTATTGTCGCAAATTGTAGTGATGCCATTTTGTTTGGCTAATTGCGCAACTGCTTCGAGATCTTGTAATTCAAAAGTCATACTATTAGGAGACTCAAGCATGATGACTTTGGTATTCTGCTGTATTGCTTGCTCAAAATTTTCTATGGCCGTCCCATCTATGAATGTGCTTTTTATGCCAAATTTTGATAAATACAGTGTAAGCAACTTATAGGTCCAACTGTAGGGCTTCTCTATACATATAACGTGGTCGCCTTGTTGCACTTCGCTCATAATAGCTGCTGCAATTGCTGCACTACCCGATGCGAATACTAGACAATCTTCTGCTCCTTCTAATGCTGCTAGTTTTTGACGTAGTATTTTTACTGTAGGATTACAACCTCGAGTATAGAAGGGTATCTCTTTCTCATTGGACAATGATGCTCTCATCTCAGACACTGTATTAAATGTAAAATTGCTGTTTTGGAAAATAGGAGGAGCTACAGCTTGTTTATAATTTTCTCGGTCTTCCCCAAGATGATTGAGTATATAGGATAAATTCATTTTATTCTTATTATTATTATAATAATCGTACTTGGAGATACTTGCTCATTTCTTCTTGTATCCCTTTTGCTTTTTTTTGGGCATGAATGGCGAAATCTTCACCGTTACTTGCATAGATTATTTCACGGGTATTATTGACTAGCAAGCCTATGTCATGATTCATCCCTAATAGACTTATATCATGTAAGCTACCTCCTTGCACACCTATTCCTGGTATTAGTAAAAAATGTGAGGGAGCTAATTCACGCACACGTTCTATATATTGAGCTTTGGTAGCACCAATAACATACATGAGATTATTTATAGTACCCCACTGCTGTGCTTTCTGTATGACTGTTTCAAAAAGCATCTCATCTTGAATGTTTTTTGTAAATTGAAAATCAAATGCACCTCGATTAGAGGTCAGCGCCAATAATATTACCCATTTATTGTCATACTCCAAAAATGGCATTACACTATCCTCACCCATATAAGGTGCTACAGTGATACCATCAAATGAATATGTCTCAAAAAAAGTACGTGCATACATACTTGCAGTATTGCCTATATCACCTCGTTTGGCATCAGCGATAGTAAAGTGTTCGGCACCAATATACTCTAGCGTTTCACCCAATATATCCCAGCCCTTACTCCCTAGAGACTCATAAAATGCAATGTTAGGTTTATAGGACACACAATAGTCTCGAGTGGCGTCAATGATTGCTTTATTGAATAATAAAATACCATTCTTATTTTCTCTCAAATGTAATGGTAATTTCTGCACATCCGTATCTAATCCCACACAGAGATACGAATGTCGTTGTAGTATGAGTTGTATAAGTTTATTTCTCAGCATAATTAATATACATAATTAAGTGACTGTCTCCACGGCGACAATCTCGGGTATGATCCTGCGTATAGTCTCTTCGACTCCTGCCTTCATCGTCATGAAACTCATTGGACAAGATTCGCATGCGCCTGAAAGTTTTATTTTTACTATCCCATCATCGGTTACTTCATATAAACTAATATCCCCTTTATCGGCCTGCAAATAGGGTCTTATAGTAGTCAATGCTGCTTCTATTTTTTCGTTTAAATCAGGATATTTTTCACGTAAGGTAAACATACTGTAAAAATATTACTTTTTAACAGAATAATTTTAATTCCATTTTGTTTTAGCATTTTGTATAGCTACTTGTTGCGCTACCTTATTACACATATTTTGTAGTGCAGTGACCATAGGTCCTTGGCCATCTAGTATAGCCGGTATGCCTAGGTCACCGCCTTCACGTATGGATTGTATTAGCGGGATCTCTGCTATGAAAGGGATATTATTTCTTTTTGATAATAATTTACCCCCATCACGACCAAAAAGAAAATATTTATTTTCTGGTAATTCGGCGGGTGTAAAATAAGACATATTTTCTATAACTCCGAGTACCGGCACATTGATATTGCTTAAAGCAAACATACTTATTGCCTTCTGTGCATCTGCAAGGGCTACTTCTTGTGGCGTAGTGACTATGACAGCTCCTGTGACAGGTACCATTGTGACTAGCGTCAGATGTATATCTCCAGTACCAGGTGGCAAGTCTATGATCAAATAGTCTAAATCTCCCCATTCTACATCAGTAAAGAATTGTCGCAAAGCGGATGACGCCATGGGTCCTCGCCATACAATAGCACTCTGCTCATCGACCAATAGTCCTATAGATAGTACTTTGACTCCGAAACGCTCTATAGGAACTATAGTATTTTTACCCTTTTTCAATATAATCTCAGGATGCTCGGATTTGATACCAAACATCATGTGCAAAGATGGTCCGTGTATATCTGCATCCATCAAGCCCACACTAGCCCCTGATAGGGCCAATCCTATGGCAAGATTGCTAGCTATGGTAGATTTACCTACACCCCCTTTGCCTGAGGCTACAGCTATAATATTTTTTACATTTGGTAAGATGTCATTAGTCTGGGGTCGTACGCTGGTAACTCGGGCTGTTATATTTATTGATAATGGCACATCTTTGGACACCAGTAATCGTATAGCATTTACGCATGCCTGATGGATTGCCTCCTTCATTGGGCAAGCTGGTGTGGTAAGTTCTACTGCAAATCGTATGCTTTCATCATTTGCCTCGAGGTCCTTGATCATACCCAGAGTGACAAGGTCTTGCTGTAAGTCTGGATCATTGACTTGACTGAGTGCTTGCAGTACTTTTTCTTCTGTTATATTCATAGCACAAAGATAGGTTGAAATGTGTCTGAAATTTTCTTATACAATAAGTTTCATTTGCATATTTATCCTAATTAGGGTTTTGAAAGACAATCATTTATTTTTATTTTTGTCATTTAATAAGGTTCTTATGACAATTTATGATATTGCTACAGTTTTCGTAGGCGTAGGAGCTATTCTCACAGCTATCCGATATTTTACTAATAAACCCAAAAACTGGTTATTATGCTTTATTCAAAATTTTGTGGGTAGTTTTTTTATTTTTTCTGGGTATATTAAGTTAATTGACCCGTTAGGGTTTTCATACAAATTATTAGAGTATTGGACTGTATTTGGTGAAAGTATCTCACCTATATTTAATAGTCCATTATTCACTGATACGGCACTCATACAAAGTTGTGGTGTGACGCTACTGGAACTAGTGCTAGGAGTAGCGCTGATCATGGGTTGGAGAGTACGTATTACTACCTTATTAATACTAGGTATGATTTTATTTTTTACTTTTTTAACTTTTTATACTGCATATTTCAATAAAGTAACTGATTGTGGATGCTTTGGTGATTTTATGCACCTCAAGCCATGGGAGACATTTGGCAAAGATATAATATTGACTATTATCATTTTTCCTTTATTTATTTTTAATAAAAAAATCACAGGATTATTAAAAAATAATAAATGGAGCTGGCAGAGTGTGCTGCTTGCTACACTTGTATTTGGGGGCTTGCAGTATTATTGTTATGCTCATTTACCAGTACATGATTTTCGTGCTTACAAACCAGGTACAGATATATGTAAAGACAAAGTATTGCCAGAGGGGGCTAAGGAAGATATCTATGAGACCAAGTTTTATTATATCAATAAAAAAAACGCTGAGGTCAAAGAATTTTCATTATCACAGGTATCCATACCTATGAAAGATACTGCTACTTGGAAATTTATGGACCGCAAAGATATATTGATACAAGAGGGTGATCATCCACCTATACATGATTTTGTATTGACCGATGATAGCGGGCAGGATGTCACCGATTCTTTGCTTGCAATAAAAGGCTATAAAGTATTTATTATTACTTACGATGTAGCTAAATCCAATAGTACTAATTATAATAAAATAAATGCATTGTATGAAGCATGTAAAGCCAAACAAATCCCATTCTATGGTCTAGCTGGTGGGGCTGGTGTCAATGAGTTTATGGCTAAAAATAGCGTGCAGTTCCCTGTATTATCATGTGATGGTACGCAGCTCAAAACCATGATACGAAGTAATCCAGGCATCATATTAATGAAGGATTGTACTGTAGATCGCATGTGGCATGAGAATGATATACCATCAAAAATAAATTAATGTCATTCTTGTAGTTTTTATTTTTCTAATTACAAGTATTAGTTACTTTTACATGGTATAATAAACTAACTCTGATTTTGAGCATACGTTCCTTATTGAAAGATACCGCACTCTATGGCATCAGCAGTATGCTAGGACGTTTTATCAATTTACTATTAGTACCTATACATACTCACGTTTTTCTTAAAGCAGAGTATGGGCAATATTCATACTTTATGTCATGGATAGGTATAGCCATGGTATTGTTTAGCTTCGGTATGGAGACAGCCTTTTTTAGATTCTATGCACAGACATCAGATAGCATACAAAAGAAGACAGTATATGCTACTACGTTCTGGACACTATTTGGCATTAATATATTCATGTCTGTTGCATTAGTACTAAATGTGAAGACCATAGCGAGATGGATGAGTTATTCGGATTTATGGCATTTATTATTGTGCTGTATTATCATTATATTTTTAGATTGTATAGCTATAGCACCATTTTCTCTATTACGAGCACAGCAGCGACCTATACGATTTGTAGTAATAAAAATAATAAATATAGCTGCTAATATATTTTTCAATATATTCTTTTTAGTCTTATGTCCTAAACTTATAAGTATGGGATATGCGTTACCTACATGGCTATATGACCCATCGCAAGGTATTTTATACATCTTCATTGCAAATATCATAGCATCATTATGTGTACTATTATTTTTATTGCCAGAGATAATGCTATTGAACTTAAACGTAGATAAAAAACTACTAAAAGAAATGCTGTTATATGCTTCACCGCTAGTCATAGTAGGATGTGCGGGGATGATAAATGAGGTGGCCGATCGTTTGCTACAAAAAGAATTTCTAAGGGGTACGGCTGATGAGGTCGATGCGCAGATGGGAGTGTATTCTGCATGTATCAAACTTGCTATAGCGATAAATTTATTTACTTCGGCATTTCGCATGGGTGCAGAGCCTTTCTTTTTTAAAGTAAGCACACAAGACAATTATCGCACTATATATGCCACAGTTATGAAATATTATGTAGCTATATGTTGCCTATTATTTTTGACGGTATTATTATTTATACATTTATGGAAATATTATATAGGTTCTAGTTATTGGGAGGGCTTACATGTCGTATTTGTAATGATGCTTGCTAAGTTATTTTTGGGCATTTATTATAATCTCACGGTATGGTATAAACTCACGGACAAAACCTATATGGGTGCTATCATTTCCTGTATCGGAGCTATCATTACTATAATTTTGAGCATCTATTTATTACCTCGTATAGGCTATATTGCCAGTGCTTGGGCAGAGGTAGTATGCTATGGCAGCATGATGCTGCTTAGTTATATATTAGGGCAAAAATATTTTCCTATACCTTATTATTTACAAAAATTATTTTCTTTTTTCTTTTGGGCTTTGGTGATATATGGCTTACATACTCTCGTTGGCATCCGATTAAAAGAATGGATTCCTTACGATCAATTTATTGTGCCTACGCTATGGGGTGCATTTATGTTAACAGTATATATACTTATTATATATTTGCTGGACAAAAAAGTATTGCCAGACGAAAAATTTTATAACCGTTTACAAAAATAATATGCAATATAAAAAAATCGAAAAAGCAATTTATATTATTTGTTATTTATTTTGATTTATACTTTCAATAATTCTTCTTCTTTCTTTTGAGTCATCTTATCAATCTTTACTATAAAATTATTGGTAAGTTGTTGTATCTCTTCCTCTGCATTTTTGGCGAGGTCTTCTGCTAGGCTTTCTTTCTGCAATTTTTTTATTTGCTCATTAGCATCACGACGTATATTGCGTATTGATACTTTGGCATGTTCTGCCTCGCCCTTAGCACGTTTGACGAGTTCTTTGCGTCGTTCTTCAGAAAGTGAGGGCACTACAATACGTATGATGGTGCCGTCATTCATAGGCGTAAGACCTATATTACTAGCCAATATAGATTTCTCGATAAGTCCGAGGGTTCCTTTATCCCAAGGTTGTATGATAAGTGTCTTAGCATCTTGCGTAGAGATATTAGCGGCTTGATTTATAGGAGTATCAGAGCCATAATAATCGAATCGTATACCATCTAGCATAGCAGGTGATGCCTTGCCTGCACGTATTTTATTTAGTTCTTGGGATAGATGATCTATAGCTTTCTGCATGAGATCCGAGGCTTGGTCTATGTATAATTGTGTATCTTCTTTTGTCATGGCTATAAATATATTATTGCTAGAAAAAAATTACTATGTTATTTCACTAAAGTCCCTATGGGTTTACCTTGCAAAACTTGTGCTAAATTACCGCTTTTGTTTATATCGAATACTATAATGGGTAGTTTGTTTTCCTTACATAATGTAAAAGCAGTCATATCCATCACATTGAGATTGCCTTGTATAACTTCTTCAAAAGTAAGGGTAGTGTATTTGGTAGCAGTCTTATCACTTTCGGGGTCAGCAGTATAAATGCCATCCACTCTGGTACCCTTGAGTATCACATCCGCTTCTATCTCTATAGCCCGGAGTGCGGCAGCCGTGTCTGTAGTGAAGTAAGGATTTCCGGTGCCTGCTGCGAATATCACTACACGATTTTTCTCTAGATGTCTAATAGCTCTGCGACGTATAAATGGCTCTGCTATTTGATCCATCTTGATAGCAGTGAGCAATCGTGTATTGACCCCTCGCTTTTCTATGGCACTTTGCAGAGCCATACCGTTGATAACTGTAGAGAGCATACCCATATAGTCCCCTTGTGCACGTTCTATACCTGAATCATGGGCTGTAAGACCTCTGAAAATATTGCCGCCACCTATCACTATAGCTATTTCATATCCTTGCTGAGCTGCTTGTTGCACTTCTGTAGCATATCTGGTAAGCATAGCAGGGTCTATACCATATTGTTGTTTGCCCATAAGGGATTCTCCGCTGAGCTTGAGTAGGATGCGTTTATATACCATATAGCTATAGTAGGACAAAAGTACTCAATTGATTTGATTAAATGAATATACATATTTCATATTTTTATAAAAAATCTCATGAAAAAATATTATGTCCTTTAAAAAGTCTATATGTTAAAATTAGTTTGCATTTATTGATACTTATTATGATCCAGAGACAAATGATGATTATTTTTTATAAAAAAAGTAATTATAATGTCAAGGTGGATACAAATGCCAATATTTATTGGATATATATGAAATGAAGTTATGTCTATGTATAAATTTATGTTAGTACGGGTGCACTTATTGATACATATTACAACATATTTCCACTATTGCTGAAAATACTTTTTCTATTAGCTTACCTATTCTTATATATAGACATGGCTATGGTTGCCAATCGTATAATAATGATCATAATGAGTGGGTATTCTATATATTTTATATAAATATAGACTCAATCTGGCATTTGGGCTAGCATGGAGGAAAATGGCTGAAACATGCAAATACAGATACATGAAAATAAATCTTGTTGTGTTGATAATAAGTATATCAGGCATGCATTTATTATGGACTTTTGTAAGTATGTATAAATTACTTCTTAATAAAATCATATTACTAGTATTTATATATTTTTTTATTGATAAATGTTATTGATTTACTTATTAAAAGTACTGAGCTAAAAACACTAAATAATAATAATTAAATCAATTATTAGGTGCCCCTGCGGCTACCCAAGATTTAATTTTTTCTATATCACAAGCTGGTAATTTAGCACTGGGGGGCATGACAGCGTAAGCTCCCCCGATATATTCAATAGCTGGAATTAAGGTGCCATCAGTTACTTTGGCTAATATGCCTGCATGTGTATCGAGAGGTATGCCTATCACAGTACTGCCAGTATAATGACAGCTATTGCACTTACTCTCTATAATAGGTACTATGTCAGCACTATAAGACATTCCAGTAGTATTGCAAGGACCAGCGGCACCGCATACATTATTTATTGCTCCTTGATTGATCCAGGTTTCTATAAGAGTAATATCAGAGGCCAGAAGTGCTGGGGCAGGTGGCGGAGGCATGATTTTATCAGGATCAGTTTCTGTTATTGCCTCGTATATGTGGCTATTGGTTGTGCTTCCTGGTTCTATATGTTCAATAATATTTTCGTACGTAGTAGTAATCACTCCTACATTGTGGGATGCTACATCATGGCAACCACTCTTACTGCAATTACTTTGAAATATTGGCAATACATCATTTACAAAATATACTTTAGTGCTATCGCAAGTAGCATCATAAATCAGGCGTGCGGGTGTCTTATCTTTGTTACACGCAATAGTGATGATAACAAATAGATAGGGAATTAATTTATTCATTTAAAATACAAATAAATACAAAATTAATAAATCTTATGTTTATTTTTCTAAACTAAAAGTGTCCCCATCGAGCAAGAATGGAAATTTATTTCTCACATCATTGAGCGTGGTTTTGCTAATTATAATTGTATTGACTTCGGTTTTATGACTTGTTGCATATAAAGTATTACCCATAGGATCAATAACTGTGCTATTACCACTATGATAGTGATTATACCCATCAATTCCTATACGATTGACCCCAATTACATAGGATTGGTTTTCTATAGCTCTGACCGATAGTAGCTGTTGCCAAGCATGGCTGCGTAGCTCAGGCCAATTAGCTATATATATCAGAATATCATAAAGAGTAGGCATAGTATTACGTGACCATACCGGAAATCGTAGATCATAACAAATCATAGGGCAAATACGCCAGCCTAAATAATCGATAAATAAAATTTTATCGCCTGCAGAATAATATTTATCTTCTTCTGCTATTTTAAACAAATGCCGCTTATCATAACTTAAATATAAACCATCTGGTTGCATAGCTATGAGTCTATTATAAAATTTGGCGTTTTCGTGCCAAATAATACTACCTATAATTAGTGAATTTTTTTTATACGCTAGCTCTTGCATCCAGTTTATCGTCATGCCATTTTCATCTTCTGCTAAAGCTATATTCATGCTAAACCCAGTAGTAAACATTTCGGGTAATATGATCACATGAGTATCTTGTCGGATACTTTCAATTAATTCCGTAAAATTTTGAATATTGGCAGTTTTATCTTCCCACATTAAATCTGCCTGTATTGTAGTAATATGTAGGTTATCTAACACAATTTGTATATTAATTCATCAACGCCCGTTGCTCTTGTTGCTCACTCAATTCCTGTAAATCTTCCTTATGTCTTCGATACATAACAATAGCTAAACCACCTGCAAATAAAAATGGCATACCTAATAAATATAGAATACCTGTATTCAGCCCTACTGCTTTATCATCTCCTTCTTTGAGATTGCTCTCTGCAGCTAATTTGCACATAGGACATTGTGCTTGTGTTGAATTTATGAGAAATAAGGATAAAATAAAAATAAATAATAATTTTCGTAGCATGTTACAAATTTACAACAAATTAATAATATGGACTTATCATAATATATGCAATAATTCCTGTCACCGCAACATATAACCATAATGGAAATGTGAATTTGGCAAGGCGTTTATGGTTGAATATCTGATTCGTGTACGAATAATACATAGTAAACAATACTAAGGGTATGATGCCTATAGATAATAGAATATGTGTCAATAATACGAAATAATAAAAATATCTTATAGCTCCTAATGCTGCTTTCTCAGAGGCATCAGCTATACCGTCATGATTTATATCTCCGAATTTAGTCTCCTGACTGAATAAATGATAGAAGATATATAAAAATAGAAAAAAGCAGGACAATATAAATGCATTAGTCATCATGCGTTTATGTAGTATGATATTATTACTCTTAATAAAATAAAAACCAAAACACAAACATATCGCCACCATAGTGTTAATGATAGCGTTGCAGAGTGGTAATATATGCACATCAAAGGGTAAGGTAGCATTTACTTTGGGCAGGGCAAATAGTACAGCTACTGCGAGTGGTACTGAAATGCTGAGAATTATTATGAGTTTTCTTAATATTTTCATAAGGAAGCGAGGTGTCAAAATAAACCTTTATCTTTTAATTTTTTGGTTTGTAAGTGTAATAACACTATATCATCAGCCAATCTTTTTATCTCGATACTATCAGTAGCATCATAGAATCCTCTTATGCGTCCCTTTTCATCGATCAGTACAGCTTTCTCAGAATGTATAAAATCGTCTTTACCACCATCACCATCTGCTACAGGTAATAAATATCCCTCTCGTGCGATTTTATATATAGCTTCTTTATCGCCCGTCACTAATTGCCACTTGCTAGTATCTACATGAAATGAATCAGCATAGTGCCGTAATACAGGCACACTATCATTTGCAGGATTTACTGTATGAGATAGTAAGTGAAATTTGATATCGTCTTTGAGCATGTGTTGTAGGCGATTAAATTGCTGTGCCATCTTGGGACAAATGCTTTGACAGGTTGCAAAGAAAAAATCCGCCACATATATTTTGTCTTTATAATAATTATCACTTATAGGTAAGCCATCTTGAGATATAAAACTAAATGCAGGAATAGTGTGATAGATTGTATCCAATATTTCTTTGTTATTACGAGTTATGATATGTGTCCCTTTGCGCTCCCCCATAATAGGTGGTGCTTTAAGAAAAGTATCGTTTCTATATATAAAAAAATATAAATAACACAACACAGGCACGCCTATTACAAGCATTAATACAGTTATAAAATTTGTTCTATTCTTCAGATCATTTGTCATAAGATATATATAGAATTGTACCAATACAAACTTACAAAATCAATGGCATGCAATATATAAAATGCACAAGATTTAATAAGAAAACGGTAAATACGAATAAGTTCAATACAATAAGTACATTTCCTAATACAAACTAATCATATCATATATAGTAACCAAACATGCACGTTAAACGAAAAATATAAATAACATAAATTACATCCCGCCCCAATACTGACGTACAGACATCCAAGCATTGCCTTCATATAATAAAGCTATGATAAACCATATAAGGAATAAGCAAGGTACGAGTATAGATAATATCAATGAACGCACTTCATACTTTAGATGCATAAATTCACCCATAATCCAGAAAGCCTTAGCCAAGCCCATAAATGTGAGTAATAAATTTAACACTAATTTACTCCAGCCATACGGCCACATCAATGCTACTGTAACCTCGACAATAGTTATTACTGTAAGTAAAGCTGTAGTAACCCATACGGCTTTCACTCCGCTTTTGTATTCTTCTGGTGTCATGTGATGTCCACTCATATATATTGTGTTATTGTATTATTGAAATATGATGAAATGAATAATAAATCTATATTAAATAAAATAATAGGAATACAAATACCCAAACTAAATCTACAAAGTGCCAGTACAATCCTACTTTCTCTATCATCTCATAGTGCCCTCTACGCTCAAAAGTACCATTAAAGGCTGCTGTAGTAGTAATGATATTGATAAGCACACCAGTGAATACGTGAAATCCGTGAAACCCAGTAATAGTAAAAAACAATTGTCCAAATGCTAAAGGTCCTGTGAAAGTACGGCCATCATGTAAGTGGTATTGTATTGGACTGCTCATTGTCATCCCTTGATGTATCAGATGGTTCCACTCCCAAGCCTGACAGCCTAAAAAAGCTGCACCACCTAATATAGCCCCTATCATCCAATATACTACACCTAGGCGATTCATCATCTTACCTTCTTGTACGGCACGCACTACAAATACTGATGAAAGTATAAGTATAAATGTCATTATAGAAACAAATCCTAATGGTATATGAACACTTGTGCCCGGAAAAGCATTAAATACTTCATTCGGATTGGGCCAAGTACCAGGAGGATTGCTAGCTCTGAGTGTAGCATAAGTTATCAATAACCCCGAAAATGAAAAAGCATCAGATACAAGAAACCACCACATCATGAGTTTGCCAAAACTAGCATTCATGGGGTCAACTCCTCCTTCCCATGCTTTTTCTTGATTGTCAATTAAATGAGTTGCCATTATATAAAAATATTTTTTTTTCAATTATAAATAAACATAAATACAAATAAATAAATCCAAAGCAAATCTACAAAATGCCAATAAATACTGGTCAGTTCTAGGCTTAGTCCATAATTTATTTTTTGTGTATCGGTTTTTAATGTAAATAGTGATTTAATAAATAGTCGTAATAAAAAGAATAAACCACCTATAATATGTAATACATGGATACCTGCAATTACATAGAGAAAAGAAGCACTGGGATTAGAATTAAGCAATATCCCATTTTGCTGCATAATTATATATCCTTGGTATTGATAAAATACAAATAATATCCCCAAGGAAAATGTAATAAATGAAAAAAGTCGTAACCATGTATACTTTTCTTTTTTATAAAAATAATGACATAAGAGTAGAGAAGCACTGCTAAGCAAAATAGCACAGGTACTGATCCAGAATACAGGTGGCCATTGTATGCTTATCCAACCTCCTGCTGCTCTACGCACCAAAAATGCACTTGTAAAAGCAGCAAAAAGCATCAATATACTAAATATGCCGATATACATCGCCATTTTTTGTGGGTGCATTTTCTGTTTTGTTCTTTTATTTAAAAACATTGTACTCACTTAATGTAAAAATAGTTTATCAATAATAAATAGTAATTGTAGTAATGGTAAATAAATTATACTAGCAAACATCAATTTGCGAGCTGCCGTATTTTCAAGTTCTTTATATAATTTATAGCCATAAAGCAAAAACATGGTCCCTAATATCAAAGCTCCTAATTGGCAGAACACATTCATATCATTATAAAAGCAGTAGTACGCTACTAAACTTATCAGTACTATGATATATAGCAAACAAAGTATTGCCGTTTGTTTATTTTTTCCTTCCCTAGTAGGTAATAAATAAAATCCTGCTTTACGATAGTCATCATCGCTCATCCAAGCTATTGACCAAAAATGTGGAAATTGCCATAAAAATTGAATCGAAAAAAGATACATCATGTCTATACTAAATTGTCCGCCACTAGCCGCTAACCAACCTATCACTATGGGAAATGCTCCAGGAAAAGCACCAATAAGAACTGCGATAGGTGATATTTTTTTGAACGGAGTATAGATAAAACTATAACTAAATAATGATAAAGCACCAATGAATGCTGCTTGAATATTAAAACAATACCATAAGATTAAAACACCAATCAACCCACTAAACCCAGCAAATAACAATGCTTCAGTAATTGATATACGACCAAGCACAAGTGGTCTTTTAGCTGTGCGTTGCATAAGCTTATCAGTATCTTTCTCGAGTATTTGATTAAAAGTATTGGCAGATGCCGTTACTAAATATCCTGCAATGATTAATAGAATCAATCCTGGCCAATTACTCCATCCGCCATACATTATATATCCAAATAATGCAGAAATCACTATTGTAGTTGTCAATCCTAATTTAGTTAATACCTTATAATCCTGCAGACGCTGTGCTGTAGAGTCAAATAGAATATAATTTGAATTGATCTTATTCATGTTTTTATAACTTAGTGATTATAGTTTTCTCCAGGTTTTTCGCCGGGACGCATAGGAGTAGTTTGCGGTATGAAATCATCTTTGCTATCGGGACGACTATAATCATAAGGCCATCTATATACTTCAGGTATATCACCAGGCCAATTTCCATGCTGTGGTACCATAGGAGTAGTCCATTCTAATGTATTTGCATACCATGGGTTCAGGTTGGATGGCATTTTACGTCCTTTAAATATGCTTGAGATTACATTATAAATAAATAATATTTGAGCCAAAAACACGAGTAATGCCGCTATTGTGATAAACACGTTGAAGTCAGCAAATGTAGAGAAAGTAGGCACTTCTTCAAATGAATAATAACGGCGAGGCACACCCGTAAGACCGATATAATGCATAGGCCAAAAAATAGCATAAGCACCCACAATAGAGATCCAGAAATGAATTTTGCCTAAAGTTTCATTCATCATCCTACCATTAAATAACTTGGGAAACCAATGGTAAATGCCAGCAAACATACCAAAAAAAGAAGCGACACCCATTACAATATGAAAATGAGCTACTACAAAATAAGTATCATGTAGTGGTATATCTGAAGAAGCATTACCAAGAAATATCCCAGTCAATCCGCCAGAAATAAATAAAGAAACGAACCCAATAGAAAACATCATGCCCGGTGTAAAACGAATATTACCTCGCCATATAGTCGCCAATAAATTAAATACTTTCACTGCTGATGGTATAGCTATGGCAAGTGTTGTTAATACAAAGATAGAGCCTATAAAAGGATTGATACCGCTAATAAACATGTGATGAGCCCATACTAAAAAGCTTATGATACAAATTGAACCAAGAGCATATACAGATGCAGTGTATCCAAAGAAAGGTTTGCGTGAATTCACTGCCAATATCTCAGAGACCATACCTAATGCAGGGAATAAGATTATATATACTTCTGGATGCCCCAAAAACCAAAATAAGTGTTGGAATAAAATAGGACTTCCTCCTTTATAATCTAATGGACCACCTGCTATAAAAATATCAGATAAGTAAAAAGAAGTACCTAAATGTCTATCAAATAACAATAATATCATACTAGCCAATAATACAGGAAAAGATAATACTCCTAATATAGCTGTAAATAATAAAGCCCATATAGTCAAAGGCATACGGAAGAAGGTCATACCTTTAGTACGCAAATTAATGATGGTAGCTATATAATTTAATCCACCTAATAATGATGAAATTACAAAAAGTGCCATAGATAGTATCCATAATGTCATACCCACCCCTGATCCGGGACTAGCTTGCGGCAATGCTGACAATGGCGGATATGCTGTCCAGCCTCCTGCAAAAGCACCTGTACTCACAAACAATGAGAAAAACATAATAATACCTGAGGTAGCAAAAAACCAATATGAGAGCATATTTAAGAAAGGAGATGCCATATCTCGAGCACCTATTTGCAAAGGAATCAAAAGGTTGGCAAAAGTACCACTTAGCCCTGC
>Ga0114938_1001472_pt1 | contig 15887 bp, 8 predicted proteins | sample AshMeaBigSpring_FD_88675 | JGI IMG/M metagenome (GOLD analysis project Ga0114938, IMG submission 88675) | Groundwater microbial communities from Big Spring, Nevada to study Microbial Dark Matter (Phase II) - Ash Meadows Big Spring | ecosystem: Environmental > Aquatic > Deep subsurface >...
ACACAGTATCACAAACACCACTTTTTACTGCAGCCCTAAACCAAGTAGTTACGGTAAGATTATTATATGTATAATTTTGAACTGCACTATTCGAAATATTTGTAAAATTGATGCCATCAGTAGAAGATTGCCAAGTAGGGGAACCAATATTTCCTGCTAAGAATATAGAGCCTGAATTAGCACCTTGACAAACGGTATCAACTCCTGAAGTTGTACCCGGTAATGATGGTGGAGCCACATTAATTGTTATTTCTTTTACAGCACTATCGTTTCCACACTTCAATTGATTGGTTGAAATCACTACCAAACGAACACTAAATGTATCTTGAACATTGTTAAATGTAATGCTTGGGTTGGTTACCAACGTATCTTGCCATGAAGTAGCATTATAAGGTCGTTTAAACTGCCAATATTTTATAGCACCAACAATTGCATTGTTGGGTACTGAAATGGTAACAGGATTTCCTGCACAAACATTGATAGCTGTAGTGGCTAATTCTTGTTTAATTTGAGGTTGATCTACAATAGATAAAAATACCGTGTCTTTGGTAGAAGTACAGTTTACATCATTGGTAATTGCCCATTGCAATTGATACAATCCACTTCTGTCGTAAGTAATGGTTGTATTAGCAGCAGCATCATTGGCAAAACTTGCAGTACTGCCTGCAGGTTTACTAATGATTGTCCACTTACCCGTTTCGTATGGTCTAGTAGCATTTAAGTTAGCCGCAATATTTTGTGTTTCATTTGCAGGTGGATTGAAATTACAAACAAACACAGTATCTACACCACTAATAACAGCTTGGGTTAATAATGGACGAACAATTGCATCTTTTGTAATAACAGCAGAACAACTTCCTGTAACAGAAGTAATGGTTAAGCTATAAGTTCCTGATGCTGATTCACTTGCATTTAAAATAGTTGGATTTTGAATGGAACTAGTAAAATTATTGGGTCCTGTCCATGTATATTGTAATGTACTTGGGAAATTAGTAGTTGAAGTAAGATTCAAATTACTGCCAAAACACAAAGGTGTATTGGTGGTAATGGTTGGAGTAGTAGGTGTAGAATCTACCCTTACTACAAATATTGCTACAGGCGATACACAATTGTTGCGTGTTGCCGTAACTAAGTAAGCACCACTTGCTGCTGTTGTTACATTGCTAATAGATGGTTGAGCTACTGTTGACGTAAAATTATTAGGCCCTTTCCAATTAAAACTAACACCATCTGTTGCACTCGTTGCAGATAACGATAAAGTGTTGCCACTACAGATAGAATCAACTGCTGCAATATTTGGTGTAGCAGGTGGATTGGGATCGGAAAGAATAATGTTGCCACTCAATACATTCGAAGGACAACCATCTAGCACAACACTAAAATCGGTATACGTTCCTGCAAATAAATTTTGAATGGTAATTACGCCATTACTAGCCACCAATGAAGGAATGGAAACTGAATTATTATCTTTTTTATAATTCACTGAATAAGTTCCGTTACCCAATTCTTTCACATAAATTCTTATTGTACCATTTGCCGTTGCACAAGTGGTTGGGTTCGATTTGTTTGCCGAATCAATTATGGGTGTGGTTTTTACAATTATCTCAATTTTTGCTCTTGCACCTTCACAGAAGCTAACAGGTGTTGTTTGGCTAACATAATAATTGGTTGTACCTGCACTTATTGTTGTAGGCGTTGGTGCAGTTGCACTAGCTGTGCCACTTGTTGCTACAGTGTACCAATTTAAAGTATTATTACCTGTAGCAGTTGCTGTTAGTGCAGTTGCTGTATTTCCTATACAATAATTAATAGGTGTGGTAACAGTTGGTGCACTAGGCGTTGCATTAATGGTTACATCTATTTTTGTTCTACCACTTTCACAACCTAAAATAGTTTTTTGGCTTACATAATAGCTTGTTGTACCTACACTTGTTGTAGAAGGTGTAGGTGCATTAGCATCACCTGTTCCACTTGTAGCAACAGTATACCATCTTAGTGTATTGCCAGTTAAAGCCGTTGCCGTTAAAGCTGTAGCAGTGGCGTTTTGGCAATACACTATAGATGTTGTTGCTACCGGATTGGCAGGTGTTTCATTAACAATAACCCTAATTGTATCTCTTTGCCCTTCACAACTTGCTGATGTAATCTGACTTACATAATATTCAGTGGTGCCAATAGTAGAAGTACTAGGAATAGGAGCGGTTATACTTGCAGTACCCCCTGTAGCAACTGTATACCATTTTAGGGAATTACCAGTTGATGCCGTTGCTGTTAATGCTGTTGCTGTTGTACCTTGACAATACGTAACAGGTGTGGTAATAGTAGGTTTGACAGGTGTGGTATTTGTTGTTACTACTATTGCAGCTCTTTCGCTTTCACAACCAGTTGCAGTAGTTAGTTGACTTACATAAAATGTTTCCGTACCTGCATTTACTGTGTTTGGTGTAGGTGCAGTTGTATTGGCAGTACCACCAGTTGCATTTGTACCCCACCATTGCAATGTATTACCAGTTAACGCAGTAGCACTTAAGGCAGTAGCTGTTTCGTTTTGACAATAGGTTACAGGAGTTGCAACTGTTGGTTTTGCAGGCGTTTGATTTACAACTACTGTTGTAGTACCTGCATTCGAATTACAACCAGAAACATTGGCTGTTACCGTAAATTGTCCATTATTTGCTGTAGTTGTATTGTTTATTGTGATAGAACCTGTAGTAGTGGTTTGTGCAGCAAAACCTTGCCCTGTCCAAGTATATGTTGCACCACTTATAGGTGAACTTACTGATAATGTTAAAGATTTACCACTACAAACAGGGCCACTATTCGTAGCTACAGGAGTGGTAGGTGGTGTAGGGTCTTTTAATTCTAAAGAAGTAATAATGTTAGAGGTACAACCTAAAGAAGTTACACGAATATTTGTGTATACACCTGCAACTAAGTTTAAAACTTCATATTGTGTCCCATTTGCTGTAATGTTTGTGTTTACAAGTGTACCTGTAGCATTGTTATAACTTACTGTGTAAACTACTCCATTTGTCAATCCACTAATGGTAATTGAACCTGTTGGAGAACCACAAGTAGTGGGGTCTTTAGAACTTGTTGTAATTGATGGAATTGGATGTATGGTTACTACCAAATTAAATGCAGAACCAACACAACCACCATCTGTGCCTGATGTTGGCGTTATTGTATAAGTAGCTGTTTTGGATGTATTAGTTGAATTGGATAGTGTTCCACTAATTATAGTTTGACTAATACCGGCTGCTCCTCCTGTAAAGTCACTTCCTGTAGGTGCAGCCCATGTGTAGGTTGTTCCTGTTGGTATAATAACATTTGGTTCACTATTACTTAGTGGAAGTGTAAATGAATTTCCACTACATATTTCTCTTGTTTGTGCTATAACTTTTGGAGTAGGATTTACTGTTACTGTTACGGTAAAAGAAGCTCCATCACAACTGCCAATACTAGGAATTACGGTATAAGTAACTGTTTTTGGTGTATTGGTATTATTGGTTAATGTTTGGCTAATTGAATTTGCTCCTGTTGTTTGTGCTGAACCTCCAGTAACTCCTGTTGGCATCGATGGAGCTGCCCATTTATAAGTAGTTCCTGTGGGTACAATTGTTGTTGCATCAGGGGCTCCATCTACAGGTGAAACTGTAAATGCATTTCCACTACATATTGTTCTTGTAATATTTCCAATTACTGGTTTTGGGTTTACAGTAATTTCAACAATGAATGGATCACCAACACAATTTTCAGCAATTCCAGATGTTGGTGTTACAGTATAGGTGGCAGTTTGAGTAGTATTGGTTGTATTATTCAATGTTCCACTTACAGTAGTTGCATTCGTGCCACTTATTCCTCCTGTTATTCCACTTGTTACAGTTGGAGCACTCCAAGTATATGTTGTATTTGCAGGTAAAATTGTTCCACTTCCATTGGTAATATTTAAGCTAAATGGGTCTCCACTGCAAATCGTTCTTGTTTGTTTAGCTATTGAAGGTTTTGGGTTAATGGTTACAATTGTATTAAAATTTGAGCCTTCACAACTTCCTCCTGCACCTGAAATTGGTTTGATAGAATAGGTAGCTGTTTGTACGGTATTGGTAGAGTTGGTAAGTGTACCTGTAATTGTAGTGGGAGAGCCAGAGGATGCTGCACCACCTGTAAAGCCAGAGCCGCTTGGTGCACTCCATGTATAAGTGGTTCCTGTTGGAACTAAGGTAGTTGTTGGTGTTATTGTAAAAGCATTGCCACTACAAATAGTCGTAGATTGTTGTGTAATATTTGGTTTTGGATTTACAGTAACTGTAATGTCAAATGTGCCGCTTCCACAACCTCCAGATGATGGTGTTACCGTAAACACAGCATCTAACGCACCTGTTGTGTTATTGGTAAGTGTTGCATTGATAGATGATTGAGCATTTCCTGTATTACCAGCTGTTACTGCTAAACCTGTAGGTAGTGTAGGTGCACCCCATGTATATGTTGTGCTAGCAGGTACACCAGTTGGTGTAATTGAAAAAGCATTGCCACTACAAATTGCTGTTGTTTGATTTGAAATACCAGCTTGTGGATTTACTGTTACTGTAATGGTAAATGTATTGCCAACACAATTACCCGATGTGCCTGATGTAGGTGTAACGGTATACGTTAATGTTGCACTTGCATTTGTAGTATTGGTTAATGTTTGGCTAATAGAACTTACGCCTGTTGCTTGTGCAGCACCTCCTGTAATTGCTCCAACAGGATTACTTACGGGATTACCCCAAGTATAGGTTGTGCCTGTAGGAACGATATTGGTTGTGCCATTATGTGTAGGTGTAACTGTGAAACTACCATTGGAGCAAATAGTTTGTGTTATATTAGCTATCTGTGGTTTAGGATTAATAGTAATGTTAAACGAATCTTTTTTACTACAACTACCATTGGTTGCAGTAACTACTACTTTAGTAATGATAGGTGTATTGGTATTGTTGATTGCTGTAAAAGCACCAAGCGTACCTGAGCCACTTTGTGCATTGCTAGCTACACCAATACCTGTTTTATCAATTGTCCATGTTATAGAGCCATTACTTGTAAAACTAAAACTACCAGTGCTACTACCTGCACATACTTCTCTATTTGCAGGAACGGTAAGGGTAGGTAGGTTTAAAACCTCTAATAATTTTTCCGAATCTGTAGTTCCGCATTCATTGGTTACACTTAGTTTTATTTTTTGAGAACCAGCCGAGAATCCAATGTTTGTAGGATTAGCAATACTACTTGTAGAAGGAGTACCGCCTGAAAAATTCCATAAATAGGTTTCTGTTGTAGTGCCACAATTTGTTACTAGTGTAGTGGGAGTAATTGTTGCATCTACACAAATAGAGGTAGGAATTGTAAAATTAATTTTTGGTTGCTGTTTTATATCAACGATTCTACTTGTTGTATATGTTCCACAAGTATTTGTAACGGATAGTGTAATTGTGTACTTACCTGCTGCTTTAAATAAAAATGATGGATTGATTGAATTTGAATTAGTGCCATTTGCAAAACTCCAATCGCTAGTTGTTCCGCAGAAACCATTAGCATAAGATACAGACCAACTATAAGTTGTATTTGAGCAGTTACTTAGCGGAGAGGTGCTATTTGTTGTATTAATTGTTAAGGGTAAACAGCCTTGTGTTTTATCTAGTGTAAAAGATGGTATAGGTGGAGAAGTTATACAAATCTGTTTTATAATTGTATCTGAACCACATGAGCCTGTTGCTATTAACCTTACATTATATGTTCCGGGCAAAGAATACGAATGAGAAGTATTTTCTGCGAATGAAGTATTGTCTCCTGAACTAGGATCTCCAAAATCCCAACTATATAGTGTAGTTCTGCTACAGTCTTCGTTAAATGATGCAATAGTGCTATTTGTAAACGTTATCAACTTGTTTACACAAGATGTAGATTCACTAGAAGTGTAATTAGCTTTTGGCTTTTTGAATATTTGAATACCCCCTATAGTTGCTGATGTAGTTTTACACGAGTTTTGAGCTTTAATTGTGACAGTAAATTGATTGTTTGATAATCCACATGATGTTTTAGTGAATCGATGATAAATTGAATCGACTATTACTGGTGTTGTCCAAGTTATTGTTGGACTGCCATCTTGAAAATCCCATATGTAATTTGTACCAACAGTATTACTTGCATAATTTGTTAGCTTGAACCAATACCCAGCAGAATCACATCCTGTTGTGCTACCATTTGGAGGCCCTTGTATCCCTAAGGCGGGATTTGTTTGATTAACTACTTCCTGTGTCCAGGTGGATTTACATCCCAAATTATTCGTCGCTGTAATAACAAGATTAAATACTCCATATGTTAAATAAGTGTGGGATAATGGAAAGTTTCCATTACCAACGTTTTCAATAATGCCATCACCCCAGTTAACGTTGTATGTCGATATGGAACTTGTGTTATTTGTTTGATTTCTTATTCTAAGCAGGTAGTCAGGCTTTCCAGTATTGTTACTACAATTATTAAATGTAAATTTAATTTCATCTACGAAACTTAGAATTGGAGCTTGTGTAATTGTTAACGTTCCACTTGTCTGTGCTGTACTTCCACATAAATCATTTCCAGAGGTAGTAACCTGATAACTAAATGTTCCATTTTGTGTGGGTGTACCAGAAATGGTAAACTCCCCATTGTTATAACTTCCCGTAACTCCTGTTGGTAAACCTGTTACACTTGCATTAGTAGCACCAATAATTTGAAATTTAATAGGTGTAATAGCAGTGAATTGACACATGGTTTGGTTTACACTGCCACTACTATTTATCCAATTAATTGCTTGATTGGGTTTAATACTAATAGTTATACCATTTGATGTTGCTTCTTTACAAGGGTCAGATGTATTGGTTTGTTTACAAGTAACAATATCGCCATTTTTGAAATTGTTAAATGAAAATTGTTGTCCATTTTGTCCACCAATAAGACTATCATTTACATACCATTGATAAGTTGGGCTTGTACAGTTGGTAACTGTAGCAGTAAAACTTACCGATACAGAATTTCCGCAAATACTATTGCTACTCCCATTTTGTAAAGCAATTGATATTGTAGTTTGTGAATAGATTTTGTTTACTCCAAACAAAACTGTTAATAATAAAACCAATAAAATATTCTTCATGCAGTAGTTGGTATAAGATATCTTGAATAGTAAAATATTTGTTGAATTGCTTTCTACTGCCTCTTTTCAGAAAATAAAATGCGGTTGTTGTTGTAGCAGGGTTCATTAAATATTAAGCAAGTATAATGTATATTCTTCAAAATATAGCATTTATCTTCTATGTTTTCGTTTAAATTGTTTCGTTTGTTTTGCTAACTATTCTTCTAGCTCATTTATTTTAATCATTCCACCACTCTTTGTTATTGCAAGTAACAAAGCCATCAGCAGTATTAAAAAGCTTACATCAATTCGTTCAATGCTGTAAAGGTTAGATCAATAGTTAAATAAATCTTAATTCGTTTTTTGAATGCAAATATTATTGCATGTGATTTTAACTTTAGAAAAATTAATTATTTAATCTTAAAAACAACAATTATGGCTATTAAGTATTATTTACAGCCAAATGCTGTAACGCCTGATCCTGACGATCATTTTGCAAGGGTATTACCTACCGGTATTTTAGATGCTGATGACATTATTAAAAAAATGCTCGAAAGGGGTAGCACTATTACCGAATCGGATAGTAGGGCCGTATTAACCATGTTTTTTAAAGTAGTTATTGCCGAATTGGCCGATGGCAAGTTTATTAATTTACCTATTGCCAATTTAAGATGTGGCATAACAGGCGTGTTTAGTAATGCTGCCGACACCTTCGACCGAAGCCGACATGGCGTAAAAGCCACTATCTCTGCCGGCAGCGAATTGTGGGATGCCATGCAAGCGGTAACGGTAGAAAAGCAAAGTCAGCCTGTAATATCTCCGTACATTCTGCAATATGAAGATGTAAATTCGGCTACTTTCAATACTGTACTTACCAAGGGTGGAATTGGAATTATTACTGGTGAAGAATTAAAATTCGACCCTACCAACACCGATGAGGGTATCTTTTTTGTAAATGCAGCAGGTGCTGCCACCAAAGTAGCAGTCATTGCCAACCGTACGGCAAGCAAACTCACCTTTAGTGTACCTACAACATTGGCAGCCGGTGCGTATACTTTAGAGGTTCGAAAAGCCTATACAGCAGCAAAAACCATCCGAACAGGGGCATTGTCTGAGAAATTAACCGTTGCCTAACACCCAAAACTTCCCTCCAAAAAGGGAAGTTTTTGATTATAATACCTTCTTCAACATTTTTATAGTACCTTCTTTAGCTTTTTTATAATACCTATTTCAGCGTTGAAATAAGCACCTTCTTCAAGAAATTTATGCATTATAATCAAACTGTTTATAACGCATAAACAACTTGTTTATAACGCCAAAACAAACTGTTTATAATGCATAAATTTTGTTGTTTTCAATACTATAAATTTTGTTGAAATAGGGCTTAGGGGTAAAAATGAAAGAAGCTATTCAATATTAAGTGTAATTGCTAGTTATAAAGCAATCTTAAAAATTATATTTCAATTGCATTCGTTAAACTCTTTTAAAATAATCAGTAGCATTATTAAACAGATTTGTTTAATACGATAAAAACTAGTTTATTGGTATTTATAAAATGTGGTTAGCGAATAGTATCTATCGATTGGCCAAAGGGTGCAAAAATGCCGAATCCTTTTTTTACATTGCTCAACACATTCGATGGCTCTACAAATGGATTGTCTGAGCTATTGTTGTAATTAATTTTTGATTTTAAATAGTCGAAATATGATTTTGAAATATTTTGTAATTCTACACTCGGACGAATTACTTTTCCATTAGCACCAATATCTGTTCTTAATCTATACCTCTCTACAAATAATCTTAATGTTTTTGTAGATAAATTAAAATTGTCATCGGTAAATAAAAGATATCTAGAATCGTAGCAAATTTCTCCATTTGTTCCTTCAAAAGGATCGGTAGATTCGAATTGAATTAAATCTGCATCAGAACTACTTACACAAACTTCATTATACATATACATTGGAAAATTTACAATTACTCTGTAGTAATTTTTTCTAGCTTCTGTATCTCTAAATGTAATTTCTATTTCATCAAATGGTTCACCAGAGCTTGTAACTCTATTGCTTGGTAATTTGCGTAGTCTTGTTATAGGTGTTTGTCTAAGGGCAACTGCTTCTGTTTCAGCGGTTGAAAATCCGTTTGCTGCTATTACTAATTTATAAGTTCTATCTGCAATAAGTCTAGTTTTGGTAGAAGTATAGAGTGCAGTAGAAGGGTTAAACTTTAAAGTGTCTACAAGCGTATTGTTAGAAAAAACTTGTACGATTGCATAGTTTAATCGAAATGTATTTGAATCATTATACAGATTTAGCGGTTCTGATAAAGAACGGGTTCTGCCAATTTGTGCAGTTAAAAAACTGTTTTGTGGCTGAATGCTAAAAACAGTAAACATAGGACTAGCAGTTGGTAGCTGAATGTTTTTTTCTTTTTCGCATCCAAAATATAGAACAGCAATAAGTACAATGAATATGTAGGAAAGCTTTTGCATGAGGTTAAAATTTAAATTGATAGCTAATAGATGGCAAAATTGGGAATAAGGTTACTTGTTTAAATCTTGCAGTAGAAGTACCCGTTGTGTAGTCGTACACGTCGTCTCGGTAAATAAAAAAAGTATTCAATCTGTTGTAAGCGTTAATAATATTAATTACCCAAATTCTTTCTTTATCATTTCTTTTCATTTTTATAAATCTAATTCCTACATCTAATCTATGGTAGGCAGGTAAGCGAAAGCTATTTCTATTGGTATATACTTCAATCACATTGTTGTCATTGTCTTTGTATACGGCTACAGGTAATGTGGTTGCACTACCGGTATTAAATACCCAGTTGATATTTAATTCTGTACGCTTGTTTTTTGCTTTTCTAGGTAATTCTCTATTAATGGCAATTTCAAAATCGTGTCGTCTATCAAATTTATATGGAAACCATTGTCCTGCATTTAGGTTTGCAAATTGTCTATTCGTCCAACTTAAAGTGTAGCCCACCATTCCTGTTGTTTTTCCTTTCTTTTTTTGCACAAATAGTTCAAGTCCATAAGCTTCACCCTTTCCTTTTTCAATACGTTCTTGCCAATCATTTACAGTATTTAAGAATGATGCACCTTCTGCATATTCAATTACATTATTCATGGTTTTGTAAAATGCTTCTACACTATATTCAATTGCACTGTTTTTGTTATAAGCCCATCCTAACGCCCATTGTTTGCTCAATTGTGGAGGAACGTTTTTGGTAACAGGTACCCATAAATCGTTGGGCAACCCCACACCACTATTGTTGAGTAAATGAATAAATTGATTCATTTGAGCATAACTAGCTTTTATACTCATTTTAGGGTTTAGTAAATACCGAACTGATAAACGTGGCTGCAAAGAAGTAAAAGACTCATTATCTACATGAAAACTTGTAAAATGAATTCCAATATTTGCTTTTAAGCGTTTACTTATTTTCCAATCGTCTTCTATGTATGTATCTATTTCGCTGCTATTAATTAAAGTTCCTCTTCTGATAGATGTATCATTAAAAACAGTACCTGTACTTTTTGATTGAAAAACACCGGGTTGATATTGGTGTAGCACAATGCCACTCCCAATTTTTACAAAGTGATTAGGGTTGGGTAGCCAATCGAAATCTATTTTTGCCCCAACATCTTCAATGCTAGAAAAGTATTGTTGTTGGTATATTTCAGATGTATTATTTACAAATTTATCTTCTTGACTGCTTTGTATATTAAATCGGTATTTACTGTAGTGTAGGGTAATGTTGCTAAATGTTTTTCTATTAAATTCATGATTCCAACGAAGCATTCCTGTAGCATTTCCCCAATCTAATCCACTCTCGTAAGAACTTCTAGTATCTTTTTCTTTATTGTAAAAATTATCTTTTCCAAAATAGCTACTAATATATAATTGATCTTTTTTGCCTAAATAAATATTTGCTTTCGCATTTAAATCGTAAAAGAAAAAGCTTGGAGAAGATTCACCATCTGATTGTGCTTTTATAAGGGGGCGAAAGATTACATCTGCATAGGTTCTTCTACCACTAATCATAATACTAGATTTTCCTTTTTGCAAATAGCCTTCAAGTGTAAATCTACTCGAGAGTAATCCAATTCCACCTTCGCCTTGCCATTTGTTTTTATTTCCCTCCTTCATTCTAATATCAATTACACTACTTAATCTACCTCCGTAACGAGCAGGAAAACCACCTTTAATAACTTCTACATTTTGTACAGCATCTGTATTAAAAATGCTAAAAAAGCCAAATAAATGAGCCGCATTATAAACGGGTACACCATCTAATAAAATTAAGTTTTGGTCGGGACCACCACCTCTTACATAAATACCGCTACTACCTTCGTTACCACCTTGTACACCCGGTAACATTTGTATCGCTTTTAATACATCTGCTTCGCCCAATAATGCAGGAATTTGCTTGATTGCAGCTCCTGAAAGTGTAACACTACTCATTTGTGTTTTATTGGATAAATCGCTTTTATTAGATGATGTTACTACTACTTCATCAAAGCGTTTTAAACGTTCTAACAAAACATCTAGTTTTAAATTAGCATTGGCAGCAATCGTAACCGAAAAAGGATTGTAACCAACGTAATTAAATGTAAGTTCAATTGAATCTGCTTGAGTGGGTAGGGTGATAGAATAAAAGCCATAATTGTTGCTAGAAGTTCCTATGCCATTTTTTAAAGTAATATTGGCCGATTGTATTCTTTCACCACTCGTTTTATCTGAGATATAACCGTTGATTGTAAATTTTGATTGTGCATTGATTGTTTTTGTTGATAACAAAATACAGCACAGAAGAAACATTTTAAAACAAATGCTATTTGGTACGTTCATTAGGAAAAGCTTTTTATTACAAAAATGTATACAATTGCTTTTTACGAAGCAGTTAGTAGAATATATAGAATGCAAGTAATACGAAAAATGCTAAATGGCAAAATTTACAGTAAAATAAATTCTAATAATACCTGAATAACAACTCTGTGCTATACATGCGGATATTTTGGCTAACTCTTTCAATAATAGATTTTGTAAACGAACTAGAAATCAATTGAAACAGCGAAATAGTATTTCTAATGCCATTGTAAATGGTAGCGTTTCGTGTCACACTTCAGACAATTACTTGTAAATATTTGAAGTAATAAATAAACCTTAAATTTGACATACTAATACTAAAAATGTGGCTAACATAACAAATTATGATATTAAAATAGTGGGTGAAGATGCAGACAATGGTCGAATTGAATTTGATAGACTAAATTTTTTGACAAAGTCAACAAAGGATATTGCCACAAAAGCACTTATGCTTAGGCTAAGAGGGTTTAGCGATATTACGCCTGATAAAAACTTAAAAAGGGCTCTGTCATTATATTTAGAAGAAGTTTCAGGAAATTCAAAAGAAGGAACTTATTTAAAGATTGGAGCAACACATTTTTCTGATACTATAACTGGGCTTCAATACGAGCTTTTTAAACCAAAAGATGAAATACTAAATCTGACACCAATGTATTTGGTTATTGACTCCTTTCATAGTGCTTTAAAAGGTGATAGGGAACAAGCAGATTTAGATAAACCACTTTTAAGGTCGCTATTATCATTTAAATCTAACTTTTTGAGTGATAATGAAATATTTTATTTGTCAAACAGAGGAACTATTCCAGAAATAAAAATTACAAAAGACGATTTTAAAAGTATAAGTATTTTAGAAGAAAGTATTCCTTCGCCTAAAAAAGTAATTGTTAATGGGCAACTTGACGAAATGAAAGTTTCTAAAGGTAAACTTGGACTTCAAACAGAGCAAGGTTTTGTGAACGTTTTTGCAAATGATAAGAATATTATTGAAAGCATTGTTGAGTTTATGGGTAAAAATATTACCATCACGGGCATTGCCAATTATAAAGCCAATGGACAATTAAGCTATGTAGAAATTCAAGACTTTGGAACACCGGGAGTAAATGATAAATTCTTTTCGAAAAAACCTTCTGCATTGTCCGCTAATCAACAGCTTTTATTTAATACTAAACAAATTAAAAAAGGAAATTCGTTCCAAGCTCTTAAGGATATTTCTGGATTGTTAAAAGATGAAATAAGTGATGAACAATTTTCAGAAATGATTAAAGATATACACAGATGAGAAATTTAGTAATTGACACTTGTGTATTAATTCATATAGTTCGTGATACAACAACTGGTAAAAATTGTATTGATACGATTTCAAAGCTTGATGAAGAACCCAATGTTACTATTTCTGTAGTGACAAAGGCAGAAATGGAATCATTTGCTTTACAACATCAATGGGGAATAAAGAAAATTGAGAAACTCGAAAAAATATTAGCGAATATTACAATCATTGACATAAATCATAGTGATAACACTTTGCTATCTCAATATTCACAAATCGATGCTTATTCTAAAGGTAAAGGCGTATGTAAAAAAGGCAATAAGTTAAGCGGATCAGCTAGAAAAATGGGGAAAAATGATTTATGGATTGCAGCAACTGCAAGTGCCTTAGACGTTACTCTAATTACAACAGACGGAGATTTTGATCACTTAACTCCCGATTTTATAAATGTGATTAAAGTGATATAAAAGGGCGAACGCATAACAAGAGGTTTTGTGCAAGTGTAGCTAGATGGAAGTGCAATCGGTAAAAGAATATAATTGATTAGCTCTAGCTTGTAGAAATGCTATTGATCAACAACAATAAACTTAAACAAAAACAAAAATTGGGCTTGACGTTATAGGTAGTAGGAATTCTATTATTACACCTGCATAAAGCCTTGTTCGATAGTAAAACTTGTTTAAGTTAGGCTTCATGTTCCCAAATAACAACAACAAAGTCTAATAAGTAAAAATGTGATGAACCCATCATTGTTGCAAAAAGGTTCATCACATGATAAATGAAAAGTTGTTTATCTCTTACTTTCTTATCCCTCCAACTTCGACATATCGGTGTACATAATTTCCCATTGGTGACCATCAATATCTGCAAAGCTGTCGTAGTACATCCAACCATGATCTGTAGCTTCTTTATACCTTGTTCCACCATTTGCCAATGCTAATTGTACGATTGCATCTACTTTTTCTCTCGATTCTACTGCTACAGCAAGTATAACCTGTGTGGTACTGCTATTGCCAATTGGGCGATTGGTAAAGGTGCTAAAAAATGCCTTTGTAAGTAACATGGCATACATGCTACCTTCATTTAAAACCAAGCATAAGGCTTTTTTATCGCTAAATTGTTCATTAAAAGCAAAGCCAAGTTTGGTCCAAAAGTTTCTTGTAGCCGTTACATCTTCTATTGGTAAATTAACGTAGATAGATTGAATTTTATTCATGGTATCGATTTTAAATATGACAGTTATTCGGCAGTTAGTAATTGGTGTAGGTTTATTTTTTTCATAGATAACAAGGCATTCATTACAGCGGTAGATTTTTGAGCATCTTGTAATAAATTACCGAGTTGAGTAGGCACTATTTGCCAAGCAATACCAAACTGATCTTTTAGCCAGCCACATCTACTTTCTGTGCCACCGTTTACGAGTAGTTGGTTCCAATAATAATCTATTTCATCTTGTGTATTGCAATGAATAACAAAGGAAACAGCATCGTTAAACGTATACGAATGGTTGCCAGGGGCATCCATAAAATACAATTGTTGCTGTTGTAAAAAGCAAGCTGCAAACATGGTATTGCCTGTAAACTCACTTTCATTCGGAAAAGCAAGCACATTGCTAATTTTGCCATCAGAAAAAATACGAATGTAGAAAGACATTGCATTGGCTGCTTTGCCAAATTGCTGATTGGTAAACAAAAGGGAAGGAGTTAGTTTTTCAGTATGGCTTTCATCTTCGTTGTATTGGTAAGTAATTTGCCAGGTAAGTCCAAATTTATCTTTCAACCATCCATATTTACTGCTCCAAGGGTAGGTGTCTAGTGGCATCATTACTTCCCCATCTGCAATCATGGTCTCCCAAATCTGTTGTACAGTTGCCACATCTGCACATTCAACAGTAAGCGATATAGAAGGATTAATATTGTTGGCAGTTGCTCCATTTAACCCTATTAGCTGTGTGTTGCCAATACTAAACAATGTAACCATCGCATTTGAAGAATGAATGGTAGCAGTTTTAAAAATAGAACAATAGTATTGTGCAGCTTCGGTAGCTTGGTTATTGCTAAACCAAATGCAGGTAGAAAGCGGTTGAGATGTGGTCATTGTAACTAATTTATGGGTTTAAATGGCTTTCAACGTATTGTTTAAAATTGGTTAATATGCTTTGCCAACCCATTTGTTGTAATTCGTATGAATTTTCGTTTTCAGGATCAAAGGTTTCTGTTACCAAAATGCCAGCTTCTGTTATTTGATAGGTAATAAATACCTTTCTTCCATCATCTAATATATAATCTACTTGTTGTAGAGGGATAATGTTGGTGTAAGTCCATTCAAAATTAAAACCGAAGCTTCCATCTTTTGCTTCCATTCTAATATTGCTTCTTCCACCTACAATAAAATCATTGGTAGCTGTAGGTGCATGCCAATCGGTAGATGCAGCATACCATTTGGTAATATGTGTAGCCTCATTCATCATCGTCCACACTTGTTCTATGGTAGCGTTTACACATACACTTACCGTAATTGTAGAAATATTTTCTTGTTTCATTCTTGTTTTTGTTTTTACAAATAACTGTAATCTATTTTATTTTACCTTGTACAAAAAAGA
>Ga0114938_1001473_pt1 | contig 15884 bp, 11 predicted proteins | sample AshMeaBigSpring_FD_88675 | JGI IMG/M metagenome (GOLD analysis project Ga0114938, IMG submission 88675) | Groundwater microbial communities from Big Spring, Nevada to study Microbial Dark Matter (Phase II) - Ash Meadows Big Spring | ecosystem: Environmental > Aquatic > Deep subsurface >...
CTTGACCTCAGAAGAAGGAAAGAGAAGGGCCTCGCGCTGAGGCGCTGGGTACCATAACAAAAGCCCCCTTCACAGACGGAACTGCAGTGCCGCCTACCGCGGGGGCAGGAGGCTGCTCGAGGCGCTTGAACCCGCGGAGGCCGGAAAGATCGGGCCGGTCAGCGACGTAGGCGGCAGGTCCTTCAGCAGCTTCTTTTCGGGGTCGGTGAGCGGAGCCATGATGAAAAGAGGGAGTTTGGGGATTCCGTTTGCGTCAAACTCCAGCTTCTGACCCTCCTTCTGGATCATGACGAATGCGCAGAAGATGCCGCCCTGATCGCCGAGGATGACGTCGATTGTCTTCTCGTAGCTGTCGATGTTGATCCACTTGCCTGCAAGGATCGGCGATCCGCTCTTTGAGCCCAGACGCTTTACGGTCCCCACATTTTCGCGCTGGGTTTTAAAGACCCCCCAGTCCGAGGCATCAAGGACAATCTGGCCATCGACCTTCACCGCGCAAACGTTATCCCCGGTCCCGACAAAGCGGTAGCGGCCGGGAACGTTCGCCTTGAATTTTCCGGAATAGACGGCCGCCCAGAGTCCTGCCTTGCTGTCCTTGCTGCCGAATGCGGGACCCGCCTGGCTGTCGGGGATGCCAGGGAAGAAAAAGAACTTGGTGAAGAGCTTGGTCGGCGAAACATAGCGCGGGGGCACCGTGCTGTTCTTGAAATTGCTCGGGTTTTTGAACCCTTGGAGGATGTCGATGTAGGATTCCTTGTCCCGGCCGGTCTTGGTCTCGTTCTTCCCCTGGGTCATCTTGAAGTCATAGAACGTCCCTTCCAAGCCCTCGCCTTTTCCGCCGGTGTTTAGGCCGAAGAAGGTGATTTTCGAGAAGCCGCCGCCTTTTCCGCTTCCACTGCCGCCTCCGCCGCCACCTCCGCCGCCAAGGCCCCCGGCTGCCCCGAATCCGCCGGAGCCCATGGCTCCCGCGATCGAAGGGCCCATGTTGTTCGGGATGTCGGGCATGTCGGGCAGGGCGACCGTGGCGATGCTGCTCGTGGTCGTGATCCGCTTCGTCGGGGCCGGGGCCGTCGTCGACTTCGACTTCATTTTCACCTTGTGCTGGGCCTCGTTCTTAGGCCCCGCTTCTCCGCCACCGAAGGAAATTTTCCGCTCCTCGACGATCTGGCTGACGACGAGATACGTTCCGATAATCAGAATGACTGCATGGACGGCGATGCTGAGCAGCAGGCTGCCTCCGCTGGCCTTGCGGTAGGCGATCAGGAACCGCTTGAGGAGAGTCGGCTTCTCCTCCTCAGGTTTTTCGCTTCCAGCCGTCGCAGGAGTTGCCGGACCTTCCAGCGGTGCGGCGACCGGGGAAGGCTGATCGCCATCGTGCAGGAGCTGAGCCGTTGGAACCGCAGAGACTTCGGCTGCAGCGGGTGGCACCTCGATATCCAAGGTCGGATCGTGGATCTCCCGGGGAACAGAAACTTGCGGAGCGGGAGCAGGAGCAGGAGCAGGAGCAGGAGCAGGAGCAGGAGCAGGAGCTCCCTGCTTGAGTTTGTTGATTTCCGCGAGGAGGAGCTTCCTGTGGCCGAGGGAGGTTACCCCGCATTCCTTTAGCTCATCGGAGCCAAGCTCAGCGAGAGAGTCGAAGGTGATGTGGTTATGGGCGAAACCGGCTGCGTATTCCTGGAGGCCGAGGCCTTCAAGCCACTGCTCGATTTCAGACCCCTGGGGAGAGTCTGGATTCATGAGGGAAAACCGCGGGAGTTATTCTTCTTCTCCAACGGTGAAGGTGACGTTGTCAACTTTTGCGGCCGCGCAGGCGTTGAGAACATTGATGGTGCGCTGGTAGGGCGCGTTGAGTTCGCTGACGATGGTCAGAACGACTGGGGTCTTGGCATTGTCGCTCGACTGTTTGAGTCGTTTGAGCGTGTTGGTAAAGACCGGCAGGTCCTTGCTTTCCGGAGAATCCACCGGTTCGTCGTTGAGCGTAATCTCGCCGTTTTCTGCGATGCCGACGATCTGCTCGTCATAGAACTCGGTGGCGGTTGTGGTCTCGGCGCTGCCCGGGAGCTTGGTATTGAGTTCTTTTTCGACGCGGACGCTGCTGGCCATGACCATGAAGAAAAGCATGATCACGAAGACGACGTCGATCATCGGGGCGATCTGGAACCCGAGCGTTCCCGTATCCTCTTCGGGCATTTTCATTTCGAGGCCTCCTTGTTGGCGACGGAGAACGCGATGTCCGAGATCCCGGCCTGGCCGCAGGCGTCCATGCTGTCGGCGACGTAGCGGGCGGGGAGTTTCTTGTCGCCGCGGATCACTGCGCGGTATTTCGGGTTGTCGCCGCGGCGGGTTTTGAGGACGGCGATGAGGGCATCCATATTTTCCTTGGGGTAGGGTTTGTCCTCGAAGACGATTTCGGCGCGTTTGGCTTCATCATACCAGCGGACGTTGATGACCGCTTCTGCGCGGGTGTTTTCCTTTTTCTCCGAATTCGGGGCGACGGGAAGCGTGATCTCCTTGTCCACACGGAGCACCTGGGTCGAGGTGATGGTCATGAAGAAGATGAGCATGACCAAAAGCACATCGATCATCGGAGCGATTTGGAACTCCGGTTCGCCGCTGTCTGCTGAGCCTCCTCCGCCTCCCATAGTTTTGTCCTCTTAGTTGGCCGGAACGGGTTGCTCAGCAGCGGTGGCGTTGGCCAGGGAATGTCCGCAGTGGGCGCACTCCAGAGCGTCGGGGTAATTTTGTCCCCCGCAGGACGGGCAGCTGACATACTGCGTGCTGTCCTCGGCCGGGGCGGAAGCGAAGATTTCCTCGTCGCCGTATTTGTGTCCGGCGAGCTTGCCGTAGGGCATGGCGCGGAAGAGCATGTTGATGGAGTCGTTGATGTCGTGCACCATCGCGGTTGCGCGGGCTTTGACGAAGTAGAACATGCCGAATGCCGGGATCGCGACAAAGAGACCGCTCGCCGTGGCGACGAGCACCTCGCCGATGGCCGCAGAGAGGCCGGACGGATCACCGATGCCCGAGGTGCCGAGGCTGGAGAACGCCTTGATCATGCCGGTGACCGTGCCGAGCAGCCCGATCATCGGCGTACAGACGCCGATCACCGAGAGATAGCTCATCCGGGTCTGGATGAACGAGTTTTCCTTGCTGAGTTCCTCGGCCATTCCCGTTTCCGCGATCGATTTGCCCTCCCCGATGAGCGAGATGCCGACGCGGAGCACGTTGGTGAGCGACGAGGGGTTGGCCTTGCAGAATTCGTAGGCCCCCTGGTAGTTCGCCTCGCGGAAGAAGCCTTTGACCGCCTCCAGTTGCTCGGCGGGGATGGCGCGTTTTTTCATCGTGCGGAGATAGCCGTCGCCGGCAAGGTAGACCATGACCATGGAGCAGATGGCCAGCGGGATCATGACGATGCCACCCTCGGCAAGTGTCGCCAGGAGCGTCTTCTTATGAACCTTCGGAGCGGCCTCTCCGCCCTCCTCTTTCTTTTCCTGCGCCATGGCGCAGGGAACCGCACAGGCGGCGAGCAGGAGGAAGGCCGCAAAGAAAATGCGGCGGATGGATCGGAGGGTTGGCATTGGCTGGGCGGGTTTCATGTTGATGATTTTGTTATGAGATTACTTGGTTCGGCTGCTTCGTGCAAGTTCAGGATGATCGGTGATTTGGTTCCAGCTTATTTTGGTTTTTGCTGGACGGAGGCCTCGATGAGGCGCTTTTTGGCCTCCGCCTCGTCGTTGTCAATTTCGACGGCGAGCAATCCGTATTCCTTCCCGCCGTTTGTCAGCATTTTCCGGGCGGCCTCGGCCTGCGGGGTTCCGGGGTAGGCTGTGGCGATGTCGCGGAGGGCGCGGACGCAGCTCTTCTTCTCATTGAGGGCGCCCATGGCCTTTGCAGCTCCCAAAAGCGAACGGGCTCCGAGCCAGCGGTCGCCGGGGCTGAACACGACCACTTTGAGGTAGCGGTTCATGGCCGGCTCATAGCTCTTGTTAAAAAGCAGGGCATCGCCGGCTGCCGCATTTGCCTCGGCCACGACATCCGAGCCGAGCTTGGCGGCAATCGCCTCATCGGCTGTGCGGACAACCTCATCCGGGTTCTGGAGGTCCCTCAGCGCGGCGAGGCGCACGGCGGCGATGTGGTGTGAGGCAGAGGTTTTGGGATAGGAGGCCACGACCTGCTCGAGGATCGGGATGGCTTCCTTGGCGCGCTCGCTGGACTGCAGGGCGGCGGCATAGAGAAGCGCCGCCTCATCCCAGCCGGAGCCCGCCACGCCACGAAGCGGGCTGAGGTCGCCGAATGCGCTGAAGATCGCGCTGGCCGCCTCCGCGGGCTTGCCGGCGAAGAGGAGGGTGCGCGCGGAGTCCAGGGCCGGTTGCGGAGGCATTTCCGCACGGTCGATCTCGCTGACGTTGTAGCCGAGCCGCGCCGAGCCGGTCCCGCCGGGTCCGGTGACCTCGATCGTGATTTTGTCGCCTTCACGCTTCGGGTTCTTCAGCGTGAACTGGCTTCCGTTTTTCAGAAAAATTTCCTGCGCATGGAGGCCTGCCGGCATGGCGACGGCGACGAGGAGGCTGAGTGGGAGGGAGGCTTTCATTGGAGACTAGGGCATCTGGTCGATCTGCTTCTGGGCCTCGGCGAGTTCCGGAACCTTGGCAGCCTTGAGTTTCTCATTGCGGAGCATCTCGGCGTAGGTGTTCTTGGCTTCGGTGCTCTTGCCGAGCTCCTTGAAGCACATGGCGCTGTCCATGTAGGCCTTTGCCACGATTTTGGGATACTTCTGGTGGGTGAGGAAAATCCTCTGGTAGTAGGCGATGGCCTTTGCGTAGTCCTTCTGTTCCTGAGCGATGCGGCCGAGGAAGTAGAGGCTCTCGGCGGTGGACTCGCCGCGCCATTCCTTGAGGCCGGCAACCATCTCAAAAATCTTGGTGGCCTCGGGGTATTTTTTGAGGGCAAAGAGGGCCTTGGCCTTGCCGATCGTCGCCTCCTTGAGCTTCGAGGAGGCGGCAATCTCGTCCGCCGCGACCGAGTAGTTCTTCAGGGCCTCCTCAAACTTGCCCTGGCGCATGGCGAGGTCACCGCGGCCGACGTATCCGTAGTCCGCGTATTCGCTCTTCCCGTAGCCGCCGACGATCTGGTCAAACATTTCGCGGGCCTTGGCATCTTCCCCGCGGAGGAAGAGCATGTCGCCAACTTTCCCGAGGAGCATCGGGCTCAGATCCTCGGGCTGAGCGGTGTCCGCAAGCTGGCTGAGATACTTTGTGCTTTCCTCCGGCTTGCGGCGCATTGTTTCGAGCTCCGAGCGGGCGAAGAGCTTGCGCGCTTTAGCGACCGGTGTCTCGGGGAAGGCGGCCAGAAACTCCTCAAACTCGATCGAGGGATCCGGTTTCGGGCGCGGGGTGGGGGTGGGAGTCGGCTCGGCGGTCGTCTCGTTGCCGGAGGTCGTTGCGGCAGGTTCCGGAGCGGGGGTGGGCGTTGCCCATCCGGCGGGGAGGCGCGGCTTGCGGACGCAGAGCTGGGCCAGCTGGCTGAGGAGGCGCTCGACGGCTTCCTTGTGGGGGTCCGAGATGTTATCGCGGATCTTCTCGGCGAGGAAGGCCTTGCCCTCCTGGACTTTCCCCTGCTTGGTGAGGGCCTGCGCGATGTAGTAGTAGGCGGCCACGTTGCCGGGGTGGTCGGGATACTTCTCAAGGAACTTCCGGAACATGGCATCGAGGGCCGGCCAGTTCCCCTGGTCCTGGTATTGCTTGGCGGCCTCCATGAGCGAATACATCATGACCTCCTCGGTCGTGGCGGCCAGGGCGGATTGCTCGTAGGTGGCGGCCGCCTCATCCGTGCGCTTAAGCTGAATGAGTGCGTCGGCTTTGAGGGCAAGGATTTCTCCGGACATGCGGTCTCCAGGGTATTCGCTGAGCCAGCTGTTGCAGTCCTTGACGACGTTCTCGTGTTCGCCGGCGGTCATGTGGCAGACGGCGATCCGGTATTTGGCATCGGTGGCAAAGTCGCCGGAGGGATACTTTTTCAGGTAGTCGTTAAAGAGGGCGATCGCCTTTTTGTAGCCGATTTCCTTATCCGCGAAGAGCGTGCAGAGGGCGATCCGGTATTCGGCTTCCTGAACAAACTCGCCGTTCGGAAACTGCTTGAGGTAATCTTGGAACTGCTTGGCGGCACCCACGTAGTCGTTGAGCGAGAATTTGGCCACGCCGAGCAGGAAGACCATCCTGGGGAAGATCGCGCTTTTCTTCATGGCCTCATCGGCCTGGGCGATGGCGGTTCCGAAGAACGTGATCGCCTTCTCGGGGTCGTTGGCGTCGAGCGAGAGCGCGCCGCGGAGGTAGATCGCCGTCTCGCGGTTTTTTCCGTTGGGGAACTTTTCGAGATAGTAGCCGGCGGCCTCGATCGCCTTGTCGACCTTCTGGAGATCGACATAGGCGAGGATCCGGCTGAACGCTGCGACGTCCCGCTCCTCGGCGGCGGAGGGGAAATTGTCTATGATGTGGTCATAGATGACGAGGGCCTCCCGCTGCCGGCCGAACTCCGAGTAGGCCCGGCCGCGGCGGATGAGGACGCCGATCATGAAGTCGGGGGTCTTTTCTAACTCCGCGAGGGAGGTTTGGTCCTGTTTGACCTCCGCCTCCAGGCGGACTTTTTTCCGGAGGAACGCAGGATCCTTGGTCTCCCGGTAGGTGTCGAGCGTGATGGGGATCTCCTTTTCTTTTTTGGCGATGGTGGCCTTCTGGGAGGCGATCAGCTCATCCTTCGTCTGGACCATCTGGTAGATCAGCTGGGCCTCGCGGGGAAGCCCATTGTTGAACAGCTTGTCGCCAAGCTCAAGCACGGTCGCGTTGAACTGGGCCTTGTTGTCGACGCGCTCGAAGTTGCGCCGGATGTCGAGCATCGTGGCGGTCGCCTTGTCGTACTGCCCGAGCTGGGTGTAGATCGATCCGAGCATGACTGCAGCGCGGATGGCCGTTCCGGAGTTCAGACCTTTTTCTGTGAGGAGTGTGAGCGGGCGGACGGCGGACTTGAAATCTTTTTTCTCGTAATAGATGCCGGCTTGGAAAAAGAGGGCCTCGTCGCGGAGGGACGGGATCTGCTCGAGTTTGGTCAACTCGATGAGGGCCTCGTCGTATTTTTTCAGGGCGATGTAGCTGTTGGCCATCGAGTAGACGGCGTCGTCCTTTTGTTTGCCCTGCGGGAATTTCTGGAGGTAGGTCTTGAGCGCGCCGATCGCTTCGTCGTAGCGCTTGAGGTTGTAAAGCGCAGCGCCCTTGACGTAGTAGACCGCCTCCAGCGCTTGAAGGATCTTCGGGTCGGTGGCCTTCTGGATTTCCTCCTTGGCAAGGAGCGCGTCCAGCTTGCTAAGGCATTCCTGATAGTTGCCCGCATCGAATGCTGCCATGGCGCCGCTTGCGAGCTGGTCATTCGCATCGGCGGCCGGCTCGCCCTGAGCAGGTGCGGGCGGTTGCTGCGCGGCGGCGGTGTGCGCATGAGCTGCGAGAAGAAACGCCGCTGCAGTGAGACGCTTCAGAAAAAATCGGGGGAAAATTGCTGCCATGATTTTATGGAGTTTTGACTCTACGCATTTGTCGCAATCCCTCAATAAATTTCTCCGCAAAATCGCCTGCGGGCGCTTATTCCGGCAGGGGGCCGCCGGGGCCGTCTGTCCCGCTCTGAGCGCGGGAGCGCACCAGCCCGTCCTGGAAGCGTGTAAAAAGGAGGTCTCCCTGCCGGACGTCCGCCGCTCTGGAGAGCAGGCGCCCCGAAGAGTCGAGGGTGAAAGTGTACCCCCGTGCGAGGGCGGCATGGGGATTGAGTGTGCCGAGGAGCGCTTCTGCAGAGATGACGCGGGCACGCGCGGCGGGAAGTGTGAACCGGCAGGACTGCTCCATTCGCCCGAGCGCCCCCTCCAGCGCGGCGAGCGCTCCGGAGATCCGGCTTGCGGGGCTGAGCGATTCGAGGGATGCCGAGAAGCGCTCGAGGCTCCTCGCGGCCCGGTCCTGGCCGGAGTTCGCGAGGCGCGCGAGGCCGGCCTCCGCGCGGTCGAGTTCCTGACGGAAGTCTCCGAGGACGCGCTCGGGGCCGAGGACGAGCGCGGCCCGGCGCAGGCCGCCGAGCTGCTCGCGCAGGAAGTCGAGGCGGCTCGAAACCTGCCGTTGGAGGCGTCCGGCCGACTGGCTGAGGCGATCCATGGCGTCCCGGCTGTCGGCGGCGATGATCTCCGCCGCAGCGCTCGGGGTGGGTGCCCGGAGGTCGGCGGCAAAGTCGGAAATCGTGAAGTCGATCTCGTGGCCGACCGCGCTCACGACCGGCACGGCCGAGGCGGCGATCGCTCGCGCGACCGGTTCCTCGTTGAACTCCCAGAGGTCCTCAAGGCTGCCGCCCCCGCGCGTGACGACGATGACGTCGGGTGGCGCGAAGCCGAGCACTGAGGGGTCGTTGAGGTCGGCCACCGCCCGGGCGATTTCCTCCGCGGCGCCACGGCCCTGAACGCGCACCGGGTGGATGATGACGCCGATGCCGCGCTGCCGCCTGTGCAGCACGTTGAGGAAGTCGCGGAGCGCGGCGCCTGTGGGGGAGGTTACGATCCCGATGCGCCGCGGGAAGCGCGGAATCGGCCGCTTGCGCGCCGGGTCAAAAAGCCCCTCGGCGGCAAGCCGGCGCTTCAGCTCCTCGAACTTTGCCTGGAGGGCGCCTTCGCCGCAGGCTTTCACGTTGCGGACGATGATCTGGTATTGGCCGCGCGTCTCGTAAACCGTAACCTGGCCGAAGATCCTTACCTGGGCGCCATCGAGGAGCCGGACTCCGCGGAGCTGGGCCGCCTGCCCCGCGAACAGCACGCAGGCGACCTGGGCGGACGCATCCTTCAGGGTGAAATAGGTGTGCCCCGACGCCTGCCGCCGCAGGTTGGATATTTCCCCTTCGACCCAGACTTCGCCGACTCCTGATTCGAGCATTTCGCGGATCCGGCGGGTGAGGGCCGCCACGGTGAGCACGGCGGGTTCCGGCGCGGCCGGGGATTTTGGGGTCGGGCGCAGGTCGAAGTCCAGTTGCATGCCCGAGCTTGCCGGGAAATACCGGGGCTCAGCAAACCCAAAGCGGACGCTTCGATGTTTTTCTGGCATTCCGCGGATCATTTTTTAATGTAGGATCCATGCCCAACGGCGAGCAATCCCCTGCCCAGAAGCTCATCGACAAGTTCAGCCGATCGCGTGACTTCACGATCTCATTTTTTCTACACGTTATCATCGTCGCGCTCTTCGGGACAACGGTCCTGTTCAAAGCGGTCCAGGAGCCGCCGGACTTCGAGGGGGAGGAAGGCGGGTTCGTGGGGGCCGGCTCCGATGCGGCCGCCCCGCCCCCGACGACGCCCCAGACCCAGCAGACGCCGAACATCACGGTGAGCGCGATGCCGGTTCCGTCGAGCGCGATCAGCGCGATCACGACAGTTGCCCCCTCCCCGGTGAATTTCACGATGGCGCAGGCGGTGGTCGCTCCGGTTCAGGTGGCGGCGCCCAGCGCCGCGCAGATGTCGGCGCCCGTCCCGGCCGGCATGAGCGGGTCGCTGACCGCGGCCCAGGCCTCGGCGATCAAGGCCTTTACCGGCGGATGGGGCAAGGGCTCGGGAAGCGGGACGGGCACCCGCCAGAGGGAATTCGAATTTACCGCCTACATCGGCCAGTATGAGGGCGGCAACTGGAGTTCGACGATCAGCACCGTGGGACAGTCCGGCTACAGCGGCGGCGTGATCAACAACGGAAGCCTGCCGAACCTCCTCTATTTCATGAACGCCTGGTCGAAAAACAAGGTAAAGACCAACTACAAGAACGTGAAGGCGATCCGCCTCGACAGCGACGAGATTTTTGCGGTCAAGCCGCCGTTCCTCTTCCTGACCGGCACGAAGGACTTCCGGCTTTCCCAAAAGGAGGTCGAGACCCTTCAGAAATACGTGCGTCTGGGCGGCGCGATCTGGGGCGACAGCTCGGTCCCCGGGCGCTTCTCCCGCTTCGACATCGCATTCCGCCGCGAGATGAAGCGGGTCATCCCCGATGTGGACAAGGATTGGGAGCCGCTGCCGCTCAACCACCCGATCTTCGCGCAGGCGTATTTCAACGAGATCAAGGAGGTCCCGCCGGGACTCAACTATTACCGCGAGCCGGTTTATGCGCTCCGGATCTACGGCGAGATCGCGATCATCTACACGGCCAACGACTACGGCGACATGTGGCAGATCGGCCTGACCGACCAGGGGCAGATCGATCTGCGGCGGAATCAGGAAATGCCGGGCTGGCCGTGGATTGCGATGAACCGGACCATCTGGAACAACCGGGAGACCTACATGAGAAACATTTCGGCAGAGTCGCTGCTTCCGACCTACAAGTTCGGCACGAACATCGTGATCCACCTGCTCACCCGCTGGGAGAGCAAGACGCGCTCCTCGTCGGCCCTGTGATCCCGGGCGGGGTCGCCGGTCCGGGGCGGGCGGATCAAAAAAACGGTGAATCCGGCGGCGGGGTCTGCTAGGAGAGTCAGTCTCATGATTGGCACTGAGCGGAGATCCGTTTCGCAGAGCGGCGAGGACATCCCACGATTTCTGTTCGACATCGTCTGGCTGAGCATTGCCATATTCATGTTCGCACAGGTCGGGGCGTGGTTCGCACGCTCCTCGACCGGGGTGTTTAGCCCGATCTGGCCGGCATCCGGTCTGGCTCTGGCCGCGGCGCTGGCCTTCGGGCTCGACCGGACGCTGCCCGCCGTGTACCTCGGATCGGCGCTCAGCAACCTCGTAAGCGGGTTTCCGCTCACGCACGTGATGGTCGCTCCGCTGGGCAACCTGGCCGAGACTCTGGTCGGCTGGGCGCTGCTGATCCGCATCTTCCGGGCCGATCCGGGATTCTCAAACATCCGGGATTTTTTGCGTTTCGTCCTCTTCGGGTGCCTTGCAGGACCGTTTTTGAGCGCAGCGATCGGGATCGGCATGCAGTGGTGGACCAGCGGCATGATCTCGCCACGCTCGACAAGCCTTTTTCTGGACTTCTGGCAGGCGAACGCGCTGGGAATTCTGATCTTCGGCCTCTTCTTTCTTTTTGCCTTCCGGAGGCAGGATTTCCGGCCGCCGACGACATTTGGGCAATACGAGCTTTTGTTTTATTCTGCTGTTCTGGCAGCGGTCCTTGCTGTGCTTATCAAGGTGCGGGGGCTGTCGGTCGCGCTTTTCACGCCGCTTCTGGCGGTGTGTCTTTTGCTGACGCTGATTGTCTCCTGGCGGTTCGGCCTGCGGACGGCATCGCTGTTCCAGGCGATGTTCGTGTTTTTGATTCCGGCCTTTGTGGCCATGTCGCCCGGGCACGAGCGTTCGATGCAGCTTTTCCGCCAGGCGCAAAGCCATCTGGGGTTTCCGATCGGCATGGCCTTCATTGCGAGCTTCGGTTGCCTGCTTCTCGCGGCATTCCGGGACGAGCTCCTGGCCCTGCAGATCAAGTTCGACCTGGCGATGGAGTCCGCCGACCTGTGTGTTTGGGAATGGTCGACGTCCGGGTGGTATTGTCACACTCCGGCCTGGCGGAAGAAATTCGGGTTGCCATCCGACCGGATTCTTGAGGATTCCATCTGGCACGGGCCGGTCCACCCGGACGACATCGGACCTCTGCGGGAGAGCTTCCAGCGGCTGAAGTTCGATGAGGGGGAACAGTGGAGCCAAACCTACCGGATGCGCTCTGCCACTGGTGAATGGCGCTGGGTTCAGTCGCACGCCCGCCCGTTGCGCCGGACGGCGGATGACGAGATTGCCGTCCTCGCCGGCGTGACCCGCGACATCTCGGAGGAGCGGCAGGCCGTGCAGTCGAAGATCACGGCAATCGAGAACGAGGCCGAACTCAAAACGCTGAGAAGCCAGCTCAATCCCCACTTTCTCTTCAACGCCCTCAACAGCGTGCGTGCCCTGATCGGACGCCACGATGACCGGGCGCGCACGATGATCACCTCCCTGAGCAATCTCCTCCGGGATCTGCTTTCCGCCCGCGACGACCGCGTCCAGTCGGTTTCCAAAGAAATCGAAATCGTGAAGGCCTATCTGGAGATCGAGGGGATCCGCTTTGGAGACCGCCTGAAATACACGGTGGAGTGCGATCCGGACATCTATTCCCGGAGGCTGCCGGGCATGCTCCTGCTCACGCTCGTCGAGAATGCGGTCAAGCACGGGATTTCGCAGCTGGAGGCAGGCGGGGCGATCGAGGTCGCCGTGCGGCGGGACCCCGCCGACGACAGCCTGCGCACCTCGGTTGTTAACGATGGTGCTCTCGGCGGTCCGTCGGGTCCCTCGGGCGGATTCGGGCTGGCCAACACCCGGCGCCGCATCTCCCTCGTGGCGGGTGGCAAGGGGACCCTCAGCATCACGGAAATCCCCGGGCCCCGCGTGGAAGCCGTCGCCGTCTTTCCCTCCGACGACCGGCGGCTGCCGATCGGTTGATTCCGCCAAACCTTCCCGCGGGGCAATGTCCCCCGCGTCCGCGCACACGGGCCGCAATAGGAGTTTATATCAACGTCCCCGAAAACCGTTTGTGTCGATTCCGCTTTGACAAGGCAACATTCCGCTGCATACTACCTTTTGCCCCTGATGAAAAAAGTTCTGGTTGTCGAAGATGAGCCATTTGCGCTGGAGGATCTGCGTGATTCGTTGCTCGAAATTGTTCCAACGCTGGAGATCACTGCCCTGCAGACAGCCTCCGAAGCCATCGAGGCGATTGCCTCCACCAAGTTTGACGCCGTTTTTCTGGATATCGAGCTGCCGGGCATGAGCGGGATCGACATGCTGCAGCGCCTGCACCAGCCGATCCCGCCGGTCGTGCTTGTCACGGCGCATGCCCTGCATGCGCTCGATGCTTTCGGGCTCGGTGTGATCGAATGCTTGCTCAAGCCGGTCGATCAGGAGCGGCTGAAGCGCGCGCTGGCCAAGATCGCCCTCCTGGAGTCCCAGCCAGCCCTGACGCCGCCATCGCCGGCAGCGGAGGACATGATCGACCGCGAGAGCCGCGTGCTGATCCGCGAAGGTGACCGGATCTGGATGGTCAAGGTCGTCAATATCACGCTGCTGGAAAAAACCGATCAGGGCGTGCGGATCTCGTTCTTGCAGGGCAGCGGGCTTGTGGGGCTCACCCTCGCCGAGCTCGACGCACGGCTAGACCGCCGGTACTTCTTCCGCACCGACGACCGCCACATCATCAACCTCGATGCGGTCGAGCGTTTCACCTCATCGGCCGCGGGCCGGTTCGTGGCCCACCTCTCCAACGGAGCGGCTCTCGAGTTCAGCGCCGAGCAGTCGAGGGCGTTCGAGCAGAGGCACCAGCTCTGACCCGGCGGACCAACCGCTTCGACAGCCCGGATCCCGCAAGACCGGGCTTGATTTTTTCTTGGCGCGGGCGTCCAGTAAGCGTGCCATGAGATTTCCACTTCCCCTCGCCATGCTTTTGATCGGCACCGCCGGACTGTCCGGGCAAAGTGACACCCGACTGTCCTCGGCATTTGAGGCGGGCGAGGGGGTGAACGGGCGCGTCCTGGCAATGGTGGTCCAGCCTGACGGCAAGATCGTTGTCGGCGGAAACTTTTCCGCGGTCAATGGGGTGCCGCGCGGCAACCTGGCGCGGCTGAACGCTGACGGAACGCTCGACCGCACGTTTGCCGACCAATACGCCGCGGGAGTCAACGGAACGGTTTATGCCCTTGCGCTGCATCCGGCGGGAGGGGTCATTGTCGGCGGAGATTTTACTTCCGCTGGCAACACCGTGCGGACCGATCTTGCCCACTTCAACAATGACGGTTCGGTGGACCTGAAGTTCGGCTCCGGGCAGGGCGGCCAGGTGACAAACGGCTGCGTGAGCGCGCTGGCCGTACAGCCGGACGGCAAAGTCCTGATTGGCGGGAGCTTCAACGTCGTCCTCGGAAAGCAGCGGATCAATATCGCACGGCTCAACGCCGATGGAACACTGGATGACCCTGTGGCGCCGAAGCAGATCATCAACGGTTCAGTGGACTCGTTGGTTCCACTTCCCGGCGGCAGCTTTGTCGCCGGCGGGGGCTTTACGGTGGCCGGGAAGGTTCCTCAGAACATTTTCCGGCCGGGAAACTGATTTCCCCGTTTGCGTCCGGCCCCGTGAGCCGGCTATGCTGTCCGGTCAGCCAGTGCCGCCGTTCATGTCGTCCGACAAGCAATCATTCATCCGGATCAAGGGTGCCCGACAGCACAACCTCCGGAATCTGGACGTCCGGATCCCCCGCCACAGGCTGGTCGTTGTGACCGGCCTGAGCGGATCCGGAAAATCCTCGCTTGCCTTCGACACCCTCTTTGCCGAAGGCCAGCGCAAATACGTCGAGAGTCTCTCGGCCTATGCGCGCCAGTTCCTTGACCAGCTGCAGAAGCCGGATGTGGATTACATCGAGGGCCTATCGCCGGCCATCGCGATCGAGCAGCGCTCGTCGGGGGCGAACCCGCGCTCGACGATCGCCACCACGACGGAGATCTATGATTACCTCCGGCTGCTCTTTTCCGCAGTTGGAATTCCGCATGATCCCGCCACCGGCGAGCGGGTTGTGCGGCAGACCCCGCAGGAAATCGCGGATGCGATCCTCCGGTGGCCGGAGGGGACACGGTTTGTCCTGCTCGCCCCGCTCGTCAGCGGCCAGACCGGCGAGTTCCGCGACGTGGTTGAAAAGGCGCGCCGCGAGGGCTTCGTGCGTCTCCGGGTCGATGGCGGGATGATCGAGCTGTCGCAGCCGGAACCGCTGCGGCTAGACAAGGCCCGACCGCACACGATCGAGGCGGTTGTGGACCGGCTCGTCGTCCGCGACGGACTCGGTCAGCGACTGGCGGACTCGGTTGAAACCGCCCTCCGCTGGGGCGGGGGGTGCATCATCACAAGCCGGCAGGAACCCGGAAACCCGGTGTGGATCGACGAGGCATTCTCCACAGATTTCAGCAACCCCGCGACCGGATTCACGATGCCGCGCCTCACGCCGAAGCATTTCTCCTTCAACAGTCACCTCGGTGCCTGCGCGGGGTGCCACGGGATCGGGACCGAGCTCTACTTTGATCCGGAGCTGATGATCGACCCCGAAAAGACACTCGCGCAGGGGGCGATCCGTCCCTGGCGGTCCGGCAATGCGCGGATGAAGGCCTACTACGCCGCGCTGCTGGCTGCGCTTCTGGCGGACACGCCGGTTCCGGAGAAGCGGGCGTGGAGGGATCTGCCCGGGGCGTTTCAGGACCTTGTGATTTTCGGGTCCGGCGACCGCGCGATCGGTGTAACAACCGGTCCGGGCCGGAAGGTGACGAAGCCGTTCGAGGGGATCGTCGCCCAGATGGAACGACTGTTCGCATCGAGCAAAAGCGAATTTACCAGAAAGCGGCTGCGGGCCTTCCAAGGCCGCCGGCCGTGCCGGTCGTGCGGCGGCCTGCGGCTGCGCCCGGAGATTCTCGCGGTGACCGTGCGCGACCGGTCCGGCCGGGAGTTCGGCATCCAGGAGCTGTGCGCGCTTCCGATTTCCGATGTTGCAGCCGTGGCTGAGAACCTGGACCTCCCGGGCCCGGACGAGGAGATTGTTCGGGACGTCCTGCGCGAGGTCCGGCAGAGGCTGAGATTTCTGAATGAGGTCGGCCTGGGGTATCTGCAGCTCAACCGCGAGAGCGGGACGCTCTCGGGCGGCGAGGCCCAGCGGATCCGCCTGGCCACGCAGATCGGCTCCGGCCTCTCGGGCGTGATGTATGTCCTGGACGAGCCCAGCATCGGCCTGCATCAGCGCGACAACGACCGCCTCATCCAGACGCTCCGCGATCTCCGGGACCTCGGCAACTCGGTGATCGTTGTCGAGCACGACGAGGACACGATCCGCGCCGC
>Ga0114938_1001474_pt1 | contig 15882 bp, 5 predicted proteins | sample AshMeaBigSpring_FD_88675 | JGI IMG/M metagenome (GOLD analysis project Ga0114938, IMG submission 88675) | Groundwater microbial communities from Big Spring, Nevada to study Microbial Dark Matter (Phase II) - Ash Meadows Big Spring | ecosystem: Environmental > Aquatic > Deep subsurface >...
TGTTAATAACAAGATAAGCCGATTACGTGAGTGGATGCAAGGATTTCATGGCGTGGCCACAAAATACCTTCAAAATTATTTAAATTGGTTTATGGTATTAGAAAAAATAAAGCGAAATAATAAGAAGGTTGAAGGCTTTACTGCTTTTGCACTTATGTCTACGAAAGCCTGGAGTGACTGGAAGAGTCTCGGACTAGATAATATGTTTTATGGAACATAGCCTAATTTTTTTAACCAATAAATTTTTTCTCTTATGAAAAAAAATGTAATGAAAACCTTTTTGATTCTCTTTTTTTTCGCCTTATCTTATCCCCGATTGTGGGCACAAGATAAATTCAATACTAAAAAAGATGAGTCTCTTATTCAAGCCTCTGATATGGCACCCACCAGGGTGATTGAGGTTCTGCCCCAAAAACCCTGCCAAATAAAAGAATATGGCACGGGAAAGCCCATTTCTAAGGATGAACTGCTAGCCATACAGCAGCGCTCTCACCAGAAAACTAATGCTTCAATGCCCCTGCCCGTAGCAAAAAAACGCAATCCCGCACTCCTCCATTCCGGGAAGAAATTGTCACCCGCATCTAATAATATAAATAGCCCATTGCAGCAGACGAATCCCCAAGAGCTAGCCGCCAAAATAGCCGCGCAAGAAAAATGGGAAGCACTAAGTACTGCCGAAAAAGAAGCTATATATGCCCAGAGACGCGCAGAACAAGGGAAATCCCAAGTGAAATCCGAACGCAAAATAGCCAACCCCGACACCACTCCTTCTAATAGGACCACCACCCCTGCTTCTTCATATAAAAGAGCCCCAGCTCCTAAAAACTAATTTCCTAAACAATTTTAATTTGTTTTTCTTATGAGAAAAATATTTCTACTTTATGTTTTATTAATTACCATATTAGTATTAGCATCTAATACTAATCACATTTTTGCTCAATGCACTACCGCAGTAACCCCTACCATTACTGGCCTTACTGATAATGGAGGGGGTTTGGTAACTCTCGATTTTAATCCAGATACTGGATGCACTCGCAGCCCTTGTGGACCGGGCGAATCGGTGATCTGGTATGTAGGTTTTTATAGCCATAGCTCACCTGCGCCCAATGGCTTAGAAATGGAATATGGCACACACCTTATTTCCTTATTATGCGGACCTCCCTATTTAGAAACTCCCATAGCTAATGGTGGCGACTTCCCCAATGCGGCGGTATGCCAGCAGCCTAAAGCATCTACCTGTTTATCGCTGGAATTATCCCAGTTAATAGGTGGTAATGGTTGTACTTGGGATCCCACCGATGTCTGCGGCACGGGTTTAAGTTTTGCAGGACTTCCGCTGTGTGAGGGAGTTACCTATGACGTTTTATTGTGGGAAATAGTAGTAAACCAGAATCCAAATACTTGTGCCGATCCAGGATATGGCATCGAGGATATGCTCGCTTGCGCTTCTACTACGGGCTGGACTATTTTAAGCGTTTCTGCTCCTACCTCCAGCACTATCACCGTAGGAGGTGCTATCAATGTAATGCCCGCACCTACACTCACCGTCTCAGGATTAGTATATTGTGCCGGTGAAAATGGAGGTTATGTGAACACACATTCTATAACACCGGACATTACTAATGCACCTGCCTGTGGCGGAGTAGCCGATGTAGAAGTAATGGGGGATCTCGTTACTAATATGACAATAGGTCCCGGTGGATTAGATGGCACAGAAGGCAGCCATGTGGTAGTATTAAATTGCAGAGACAAAGCTACCATTAGTGTTACGCCTGGGGTAGGGTGTAAGGGAAGTGATGACTGCGCTGCTCAGACAGGACTTCCCGCTTGTCCTGGCGCTGGAAATATATATACCAATGCCGCTCTTTATGTCTCCACAGGAGGTCCCATAGGAGCGGTTTCCTATCCGAGTCCTACAGATATAAATCCTGGATTAGATCCCGGTGGTGTGGTGACATTGATAGACCCTGATGTAGGTATTCCCTATAATGCATGTACCCCGGCGGGTGAAACAGATCTATGTGGAAATAATACTGCAAATGTATATCCGAAAAATTACACCACAAATTTTGGATGCTATGTAAATAGTGTAGATAATTGTATCTCAAATCTAAGCCCTGCTCTTTTTCCTGGTGGTCTAGACCCCTTCTCCCTTCCTGGAGTAGATGACGCTTACTTAATAAATGGCGTGGTGCATAAAATGATAATCGTCTGTGCACAAAATGAAGACCCCTGTAATGGCACCGCCGGTGCTACTTGTATAAGATTTGTGTCCGGCGATACCCCTTTAGATGCCACGATACGAGCCTGTAATGTCACCTGTACCGCCGGTACCGGTACCACCGCCGATGGTAGAATAATATTAGAAGGCGTAGTAGGTGGCTCCGGAGACCTCGAACAAGATGGACAAACCACGAATATGGCCGGATATACTGCAGGATATAATATCGTTATTACAAGCGGACCCGTTACAGGTGCCGGATTATTTACCGTGGTAGGTGCTACCACCACCTGGCAGACTGCCGCAAATCTTCCCGCTGGTGTTTATACAGTAGATGTGAGAGATATCCTAGCACCTAATGATGCTGCAGGTACAGCCGCTTTCGAAGCACCCATCGCTTGTAATGCCGCCTGTCCCATAGAGCTGGTCATAGAAATACTGGCTCCCCCCGTTCAATTCTTAACGAATGCGGTGACCAATCCTGCTTCTTGTAATGGAGTGACTACCGCCACTATAACTGGAAATTATAACCAAATATCTTCTTTACCTGATCAAGTTTTTACTAACGCTACTCCTATAGTATTCCCAAACGGTGCTGACTGGGATAACACTTTTAGCACGTCATCCCAGCTATCTCTTATCAATGTATCAGGAATGTATCCGGGCTTCCCCCCCACTCAGCAAGTAATCGGGGCTACTACTATCCAAGAAGTTTGTATTGAATTTACGGCTAGTAATACCCCATTAGATGCCTTAGATTTATACTTAATAAGCCCCGATGGTACAGTCGTAAATTTTGATTGGGGTACAGCTTTCGCTGGTGGTACTGTGGCAGGCACCGCACCTACCACGCTATGCTTCCACGATGCAGATGTGAATAATCCTTTTAATGCCGGCTTCCTAGGGGATAATGTCAATGGCGATTGGTCTCTAAGCTTATACAATGGATACATAGGGGAAACTGTGACAGTAGGTAGCTGGACGATGACTTTAAATAACCAGCAGATGCAATCATATACGGGCATTACCAGTTTCTGCGCTGGCAATACGGTAGATGAGAGTGATGCCACAGGGGCGATCACCGCTCCTAGCGATCTCACCATTGTCCCTGCCGCCACTAATCCAGGCGATCCTGCTTACATAACATTTACAAGTCCCAATATTTTTGAATTTGATAACCTCACTGCAGTAGCCGATGGACTTGCACCCGGCTCATCACAGTGCTATACCGTGACAGGATACCTGCCAGGCGGCAATTTCTTTGATGGGGTGCCTGCGAACCCCACTTGCGAAAATGGTCTATGCTGTGAGGTAAAGCTAGATATTTGTTTTATCGTGCCACAGTGTTTTGCATGCCCTATACAAAATCCCCCACAAGTATATGACTACTACCTATGTGAAGGGGCTAGCATACCCCCAGGCGAGGGCTTAGGCGCCTTAGCGCAAGACTGTGCCGCACCACAGCCACCTTTTTGCCCCTTCGACCCCACCACTATGAATATTACCGTGTGTTATACCGGTACACATACATGGGTGTCTGATTTAAATTTTTATCTACAATCCCCATCAGGGACATTGATAAACCTCGGTCCTTATGCAAATACTCCAGGCATAGGACTAGGAAATTGTAATTCTGGTAACAATTTTACTAATCTTTGTTTTACAAATATTACCGGCTCGGGTAATTATAATGTGTGTACCATGGCCGTTCCTCTTACTGGTACTTTTAATACCTCTTATAACCAAGCTATTAATTGGGCTGCTTTTGCGGGCGAGAATATATATAGTCCGGGGTGGAATGTTATCCTCGGCGATTGTGTAGGAGCGGATGTGGGTACGCTCACCAATAGCGTTGTTACGATTAGCGATAATGGAGGAGGCATGAGTTGCTTGGTAGATGCCGTTTGTACCGGCTGCGATGGGTCACTAACTTTAGGTGGACCTACGAATTTCAATACGGTTATTTATGATTCGGGGGCTATAAGTATGGCTATAAATGACAATGCTTGTACTCCGGCTACGGGTGCAGCGGTATTTCCCATACCTATACCACCGTCTCCCGTCCCTTTCCCTGCTATCATAAATTGGTTTGCCACGAGTGATGTGGTGAATGACATAATTCCCCTTTTTACGGGCAATGTATTTCAGCCTGCTGGTGCTTCTGCCTTAGCTGCAGGCGATTATTGCTATTGGGTAGAATCTGGCTGCGGATACTCTTTTGAGGGAGATTGTGCTGCCGATACGCTCTGTCTGGGACTAAGGACACAAGTGTGCCTGCATGTATATGATACCGATGCGGGCATAGCCGAACCGGATTTTCAAATCTTATGCTGCGGCGAAACGATAAACTGGACAAATACAGGACAGTTTTATAATGCCCTATTTGTGCCACCGGGACCACCGGATTATGAACTGGGATATGCTATCACCTCCGGCACCCAGACTACGGTAGCCACGCAGGCAGATTTAGATGCTCTCCCCCCCGCACAGGTATTTATGGCTACGGTACCCGATGATCCGCTTACCGATGCTGGCTTATATACTACATCCTGCACCCCCTGTCCTGGCGGTACTACGGGTACGCTTACAGCCGGCGTATATTCCATTACTCCTTTTTTATCTGTAGATGCTGAAAATGTTACCGGCGTAGCTCCATTAAGCTCTACTTTAGTAGATCAGACAGGATTTTCTGGCTTTCAATATTACCAATATGAAATACAGCCCGAAGGGAGCCTGAACAATACAGCAGTGGATGCGACTGCTCTGACCATCACAGTGGATATTTATGATTTTATTAATATTCCAGATTGTACGATAACAGATTTGTATGTGGACTATTTCTTAAATGGAATTTATACAGGCAGCATCGGACCATTCCCGGCATTACCACTACCAATTGTACAAACAATAACCCTAGCGGAATTTGGCACAGTAAATTCTAATGATGTGATAATGGTACAGGTAGGTATAGCGGGCACAACAGGTACACCGGGTAGCTGTGGGGTGCTGGGTCAGGAAATAGATGACTGCGTTTATTACCTCGGTGCTGATGTTACTTATGACATCATTTATGAACCCACATTTGTTGATATAGGCGAAGGAGCCTTGTGTGCGAGATTTGGGCCACCTACTGATTTTGTGGTATTAGATCCTATCTGTGCTGATCCTTTAATAGCTTGTAATGCAGATGGCACGTATAGTGTGACGCTTACCGTAAGTGGCGGTATCTATGATTTAGATGGCGATACTTATCAGGATTTTGCCTCTGACCTTCCGGTAGTCATAGATGGCAGCTATCTGGTAACGGCAGTAGATGCCGCCACCGTAAATGGTACGGCATATACTGGGCCAGTAGCGGTAGATCCGGTATTAGGTGAGATAGTACTTACTTTCCCCTCTTCAGTAGCTAACTGGTCTATAGACTTAGCGAATTATGATAATACGACTATGGGATTAATTGCATCAGCCACCACCATCGGCTGTCCTATAACGATTACAGGGATGGCTCCAGCCTTACCTCTTCCTCCTCCATGCGTATTCTATGAAATATGCCAGGGAGATGCCAGTCTGGCTTTGGATGTGGTATGTGCCGATTGCATAGATCCTGCTAGCTGTCCGGTTGGTCCTAATTCTGCAACCACAGACCAAGGCGATATTACAGATAACTTGCCTTATATTATTGCCGATGCTGTTGGTGTTTCCGAAGGGTATAATACTACTTATACAGTTCCGGCACCGCCTTGTGCAGGCTGTACCCTCACCTCTGTTACTGCTACCATCACTGTTGCGAATGTGGTGTCGGATATAGGAGGAAACTGTAACCAAATTAGTAACACTTATTATTTAGATGATGAAATAAATGGCAGCTTTAATAACACGCCTCAAATTGGGTCAATTTCAAGCACCTCTGTCGAATATGTATCGCAAGGAGCAATAGCCGGAGATGCTATTACATTAATTTGGAGTGTAAATTTCATTATTCCAGTTGGCTGTACTGACCCTGATCCGGTACCAGAAATAGATTGGTACGCAGATATTTCAGTATCGTGGACGACAGTATATGATTGCCCAGCTCCTCCTCCCACCCCCGCCACCACCACATGGTATGATATGGCTACTGCCGGCACATCCTTAGGGACAGGAACATTAGATCCCTCGGCCACGCTATTACCCGTACCCTTTGTTCCCGCCGGAGGCGGCACTGCTACTACGGCAGTATATGACGAAAATGTACCTGGCGTTTATACTTTTTATGCCCAGTGTGAATGCGGTAGCTGCATCGGTGAGCGCACTGCGGTAAATGTGTATGTATATCCATTCGAGCAGCTTATACCACCCGCAGATGTGATCTTATGTGATGGGGCGGGCTTAGGTAATGTGGCCTTTACACCGGCAGCACCGGCGGGAACTGAGAATGCCTACATACTTACCAATGTAAATGGTACGCTTATAGAATCTAGTACTACAGGAAGTTTTACCACCGTATTTGATTATAGCCCTGCTAATTGCAATAAGAGTGCACAGACCTATAGCATATATGCTATAAACTATGCACTGCCCATGACCCCGCTAGGCTGCGACGATACGCCAGATGGAATGGCTAATCCTATATTGAATGCTCCCCTAGAATTGCAAGATATAGATCCACTTTCCTTAACATCGCTTTCTACCATAGCCGATTTAGATGGCGATCTACTAGGTGGCGGAGCCTGTATGGCTATCAGTGCGCCTATGACTATTATCGTAGTACCGGAGTTAGAAATTATATTTTTAGGTACTACCTGCAATGCAGATGGCACTTATAATGTATCCTATAAAGTATGCAATGGGCAGGGGGTATTAATCAGTGACTTTAGCGGTTATACGGTTACACCTTCTGCGGGCACTTTAGTACCACCAGATATAGATGGATTTGGTAGCATAGATGATATACCTTCTGGTACAGATATTACCATAGATGCTACAGATACGAATGTAGGTATGGGTGTGGTAGCCTGTGCAGCAGTACAGCTAGCTATTACAGCTCCATGCTGTGCCGAAGCTGGCAGAGTAGTGTGTCCTCCCACGCAGTTAAATTCCTGTAACACTCCTCCAGTATGTACTGGAGCGAGACCTTAATTTTTTAAATTTTTAATAATAATTTTTTATGAAATATTTAAGTGTTTTTATTTTAATAATAGTGCTTATTTCATCTTCCTCTCAGTTATATTCACAAAATGTAAAAGCGGTGGATGAAGGGAAAAAGCAAATTAATAGAACGGAATTAACACCTTCGTTCAGCCAGCCTACTAGCGGTACGATATCTGCAAGAAATGTGGAAGCCAAGGATAAAGTGAAAATGAATTCCAATGTGAATGGGGATAATGTATCCCGATCAAAATCTATGAAAACGCCTGCTACTAAGGAGATGATGATAAATACCTTAACCATATTGATGGATCAAAAGGATCTTTCTGATGAAAAGAAAAGGGCAGTGCAGACTAAACTCGAAAGATTGAAAGGCAATTCTATTCACCCTCAAAAACAAATTAAATAGCTATGAAAAAGATAATTGTTTTGTTTTTCCTTGCTGTGACTATGGTTTTGTCTATTATGCAGAAATCATTTGGACAGTTATGTCCTACTGCAGACTTTACACATACGTCTGGCGTATGTAATGGTGGTACATTAGACATAGCTCCTGCAGCCACTTGTGCCGGTTTTACTGGTGTTTTAAATACGGGTACCTATATAGATTGGTATATCTACGATAATGGCATCACTAATGATGCAGGTACTTATTCATATACCGTAGCACCCATAGATGAATATCCTTTAGATCCCGCTAATCTTACAAATGTGAATTTTGATTTATTATGCGACCCATTGTCAGTAGCCAGTACCAGTTATTATCCGAATGAAACATGTGGCATCATAACCGTCACCCTATTCGGTTTTATCTACGATTACGACAAAGACGATGATGCTGATCTTATTGCAGAATATAAGCCTGAATGTCCTGTTATCCGGTTTGATTTCTCGATCTATCCCGCCCCTTTCACAGCAGTAGCTACGGATGGTGCTTGTGATCTGGGAGCTATGGTAGAATTTCAAAGTGCAGACGGTACGGTATGTGCTTGTAATTTTGGACCGGCTCCTGTGCTACCCTACTGTACCTTAGCCGCTGGCGATGTGGTAAATAGTGCTCCTTTAAATTATTCGTTTTTGGTGGCCGATTATGCCGCACTGCTCGGAGTATCTGCGACAGATATTGCTGCTTGCGCTTATACAGACATTACAGGTACTGCATTAGCAGATTGTCCTTCTTGTATATGCCCCCCCCCCAGCTGTATTCAGCGATGTATAGGGGAGGATATACCTGTATCCTCCGTGGCTACTACGCCTAATCCCGCACTCACTACACTCTTTGTCCTTACCGATGACGCAGGTGTGATATTGCAAACGAGTACAGGTGCTGATTTCTCAGCAGCTACATTAATAGAGGGAGATACGCATTATATCTACGCCATAAATTATGATGGTATGGCTGCGATACCTGCTGTAGGGGGTACTATCGCCGCTATTCGTACGAGTGCAGATTGCATAGATGTGAGTGAGCCTTGTCGTATCATTATGATTTGCTGTGCCGGTGCCGGGGCTTTTCCGGCTACGGATATAGAGAATATTAATTTTCCTCACGGGCATTAATGGTTTCACCTTTTAAAATAATAATAATGAAAAATTTAACTATAATCGTTTTTTTAATTTTTATTGTCCTATCCGGATTTGCCTATAGTTTTGCAAGCCTACGACCAGTGGACTTTTCTAAAGCCCTGTTTCAAAAACCTAAACATGAAGCAGAAGGCAATCAAATAGAAAAAAAGTCATCTCAGGTGACTAATGTAGGTTTTACGCCAGAAACAAGTGTAGCTGTAAAGAAGAATTTGATTAATGCCAGAAAGTGCGATCATCAAATTCAGCAGAAACCACAGGCTAAAGAAAATATCCATAATCCAGAATATCTGCGCAGCAAGATGGGTATTTCTGCCGATGGCCGTTATACAATGACAGATGAATTGTATAATCAACTAAATGAAGGACAGCGAAGATTTGTGAATAGCACCAATAGAATTGTTAGAATTAAATAATCAGTAAAAAAATATAATGATGAAAAATATATTAATTCTTTTTTTCTTTTGTTTGCTACTGGGGAGCGGTTCAGCTAATTTGCATAGTCAGATTATTCCCAGTACGGATCCGTTTTCTCCGGGTAACTTTACCCTCAATGATTTTGTAGGAACCAATTTTTCTTTTTATACGGGTCCCTGCCTGGCTACAGAAATAGTGGACTGTGCAGGCAATTGTGTTGATCTAGTCACTGCTATGAGTTGGATAGGCGATACCTTCTGTGATGATGGCGCATTTGGTATGGATTTGACTTGTGCCTTCTTTAGCTATGACTCAGCCGATGGAACTTGTGCTGGTTCTGATTGCCAGCCTGGTCCCATAGATAATAGTTTGATTACGGGTCCTACTGGTGCGTGGACATCCGATGGATGCACAGAATGTGTGGCCACTTCGATAACTGGGGTGAGTGGTTTTGGATATCCTGCTAATTTAGGATATCCTTTTAACGACTTATTTGTTTCCGATGGCCAAATAGCATGTGATTTTGCTTGTGGTACCGTTACCGTTACTACTATCATAGATCCAAATTCTTTAGCGGGATGTTTGGGCTGGACCGGGAGTCCTGTTTTACCAAACGTAGATGTGATGAACTGGTTCTTCCCGCCTACCGGTACATTTGAGTATACGATCACACCAGGTGGTGCAGGTACTTGTGATGCTGCGGGTACCGCCCCGGTACTTACGAGTACTGGCAGTTGTCCTATTAATTTTACTACCACCCCCACCGCACCTACAGCTCCAATTAATGGTGTGGATGGATGCCCACCTACAGCTCCTATAGCTGGCACAGATGGAGATGTTACCTGGACGAATATTATGGCACCTACCCTGTATCCAGGTTGCTGGTCGGGGTCTAATACGGATATGGCAGTCTGGGCTGCGGCACCGGGGTGTCCTGGTGTGTCTAATTGTCCAGCCTGTGATGCAGTGATTGCCGCACCTTCGGCGGCAGTCATCACATCTCAAAGCACCTGTTCTACTATCGGCGGTGTAGCGGGAGAGGATGGAGGTGGGGTATTATCCCCTCCAGTGACCACCTGTACAGTAGGAAATTCATTGGAGTATGCAACCAATGCGGCAGGACCTTGGTCTAGTATTTTACCCCTTTATGATCAAATGGCTTCCATTACGGTATATACGAGATGTACATGTGATATAGATCCATTACAATTTAGCACAACTGCATCTGTGACTACCACTCCCGGTGCTTGCCCTATAGCACCCCCGGTGGGACCATGTAGTATCACCTTTCCTATGCCTATAGCCGGTACTTGCAATAATAATGGAACCGATGCCACGGGTAATGATGATTATTATCTTACCGATATCACCCTCACCTTCACTGGAGTTTCAGATGGTACCCCTATAGAACTATATGGCTCTTCTCTTCATCCCTCGGCCACAGGATTAGTAATGCCTGCATTAGCTGGCGCAGTAACATTCACAGGAGTGGCTGTACAGGTAGCCGGAGGTCAGTTAGTAGCACTAAATCTTTTGGATGAATGTTGTTTTGCCACCGCCACAGCTCCTCCTATAGCGGCTTGTAGTGTAGCACCTACTTGTGTAGTAGATGTGTGTTATGGCTTACACATGGATCAGGATGCTGGCACCACAGTAGGCACAGGCGATGCTATCATAGATGCTATGCTCTATCCATTGATAGATCCAGCTCTTGGGGGAGTACCTAGTGCAGGTTCTGCTGCTGCGTACACCTTAGTATATGCCTTTGTAGATGCACAAGGTATTATTTTAGATTTACAGGGGAGTACCACTATGGATGCTTTGCCAGGTACTGGTTATGATTTCGATCCATTAGCGCTCGGCGTACCGGTACCTCCAGTACCTCCATTGTATGATGCTTACACTATCGTAGCCATCAGCTATCATACGGCCACGGCTACAGCACCGGCGGTAGGAGATCTTATCAGTGATGTAGAAACTATTTTTGGATGCGTATGTACCTCTATGTGTGAAGTACATCATTTATTGTGCTGTAATGCAGAAGTATCTGAGGTAAATCCTATTTCGGATATATGTAGCGACCAGGCTATAGATGCCTCTTTTGTAGATCCTACGGAGAATACGGGCGATCCCGGGGGACCCTTTGCAGGTCTTACGGATTATATAACAGAATTTTATCTCACTTATGAGGCTTATGATAATGATCCTTTAGCCACGCATCCGGTAAATTTATGGGATCGTCATCTGATTATAGATCACAATAGCACTGGCGCATTTGACGCTACGGCATTAAATCTCTATCCCGATTTTCCATTACCTCCTGGTCCTGGCGGAGCCTGTCAGACCCAGCCTATCACCTATTGTGTATGGGGCTTAAATATCAAAACGGACCAGATAGACCCCACCGCAGGTATTTTAAATAATACACCGCTAGCAGATCACTTGTATGACATTACCAATACGAATGGAGATTGGCTACTAGAGTGGTACTGTTATGATGATGGATATGTAGCTGGACCCAATGATCCTCCGGTTATAAACGATCCGGAGCCGCCGGTACCTTCATGCACCTGTATAGATGTGAGCCAGCCTATTTGTTTCGAGGTATATCTCAAGCCACAGATAAATGCAGGAGCGGATAAATGGATATGTGAAAACGAACCCCCATTTGCCGGCCCGGGCAATAGTGTACAGCTATGTGATGCCCTCATAGGCGGAAGTGCTTGCAGTGCCACGTGGACGATAGTAGCCACTTCGGGAAGTATAATCAATGATCCCACCCAGCTAAATCCTGCGGCAGGCACAGTGATGGCAGATCCTTCTCTGGCAGTATTCACCCCTATAGATGATACCAATGGATGGATACGATTCCAGCTTAGAACAGAAGACCCTAGCAATCCTTGTGGATTTGTACAGGACTTTGTAACCGTATATGTAAACCAAGCCGCCCATGTAGATGCTGGTGCAGATATCAGTGCTTGTGTGGGCTCTTCCGTGATATTAGGCGATGCTTCGGTAGGAGATGGTGCTGATGCAGGGGCTTGGTCCATTGTGTCCGGTGGCGGTACACTTAGTAATACAGCCTTTACTGCTCAGCCAGAATTGGTGGTTTATACGCCTGATCCAGGATTTGTAGGTACCGTTACCCTTGCCCTCACTTCTGATGATCCCGATGGTGCAGGTTATGCGAGCTCTTGCGGTGAAGATTCTGGGGTTTGTGGGGATTATACAGACACTAGAGATATAGTCTATGGGGATGAGGCTACCGCACTGGCCATAGGTCCGGTATCCGTATGCCGTTCTTTTGCGTATGCAAATGGAATTATGCTAGAAGGGATTGCTACCGGTGGTGTAAGTACGGGCTATTGGACAGATGGACAGGGGAGTTATTCTCCAGCAAATCAGGAAGGAGTGGTCATCTATACCCCTTCTACAAATGAGTTAGCGGGAAATAGTTTAACCCTGGTATTTCATACCGACGATCCGGTGGGTGTATGTACAGCTTCAGAAGATGCCATAACAATAATGATAGATGAAGATCCTACAGCAAATGCCGGATTAGACTTAGTATTCTGTGAAACTGCTATTACGGGTCCTATTACACTAAGTGGTTCGTCTATCGGCGGCGGTGCGAATACAGGAGCTTGGAGCATTGTTTCCGGTCCGGGCAGTTTGAGTTCTACCTCCCAGACGCTATCACCGGCTACTGTGACCTTTACTCCTGCTGGTGCGGGCACTACTGTACTTATGCTTACCACAGATGATGGAGGCGGCACTTGTACAGCTGCCATGGATACGCGTACGGTGGTTATAGATCCTGCAGCCAATGTGAACTTGGGTGCAGATCAAAATATTTGTAGTACAGATTTGCCGGTAATACTTAGCAATACCGGTACAAGTACAGGCGTATGGTCTAGCGAAGGGATAGGTAGCTTTAGTTCTACTACCAGTCAAAATACGACTTATACACCTTCGGCCGCAGATTTAGCGATAGGATCGGTAGAGATATATTTTACCTCTGCAGATCCGGCTGGTTTATGTGGTGCCATTACTGATGAAGTTTTAGTGTTCTTCTCACCCGCCGCTATTGCATTTGCCGGACCAGATCAAACGGTCTGTAGTACCTCTCCCGATGTGGTTTTAGCCGGTTCTTTTGGTGGATCGGCCAGTAGCGCCACCTGGAGTACAAATGGCGATGGAAGTTTCGTGCCCAATGCCAGTGTGCTTAATGCACTTTATGTACCCGGTATAGGAGATTTAGCGAATGGCACTGTACAGCTTACCCTCTCCACAGATAATCCTCCGGGTACCTGTGGCATATCTATGGATATGATGATGGTCACCATCAATGATGGACCCTCAGTAGAAAATGGTACTCCAGTAAGTACCTGTGCAGGCGATGCCGTAGCTATCTCTGTTATCGCAAATGGTATAGGTAGCTGGACCGGAGGCTCAGGTAGTTTTGGCTCTCTTACTAACCCATCTACTACTTATACTCCTTCTGGAGGCGAGTTCGGTACCATTACCTTGAGCTATACTATAGCAGATAATGATGGAGCGGGTCCTTGTACTGCCGATAGTGGTACGGTCTTAGTATCGGTATCTGGAGAAACCTATGCCGATGCAGGACCGGATTTTTCTGGATGTCCTGGAGATCAAACCACCCTCGGTGGTAACTCCTCTGGAAGTGGTACGCTTACTTATAGCTGGTCTCCTACGACAGGATTGAGTTGCTATTCCTGTCCTAATCCTATTGCTACGGTCACGCAGAATAGAACCTATACACTTACCGTGATAGGCAATTGTGGTACGGATACTGATCAGGTGACGGTGAGTGTGAGTGCCTTGCCCGAGTTGCAAGGTGGCACTGTTTCTTTATGTGAACTGCCTTACAGTCTTTCGGCGCCTGCCGGATATGCCTCATATCAATGGAGTTTTAATGGCAGCAATGTGTCATTAAGCCAAAATTATTCTGCCACTGCTTATGGTACCTATCTGCTCATTGTCACAGATGCCAGTGGGTGTACGAATAGTGCCCTATTTAATTTAGTACAATTAAATTGTATAGAACCAGAACTCCTTCAGGATCCTTGTGTATGTTTAAATAATGCCACAACTGGCAGTAATGGACAGTTTAGTACATTGATCACGGTTATCGGTCCTGCCGGACAATCCTGGACGGTTACTAACGTGAACAATTTCTTTAACTTAAATAGTGCGGCTCCTCCAGATATGCCATCGCCTATCACGGTAGGCACAATCCTGACCCAAGTCTCCCCTGGTGTCTATGAGATCAATGGTATTCATGTAGATGGCGTACAATTTAATCTTACCGTATCCAATGGTTTAGGAGAAAGTCTGACTACCGTGGGTTCCTGCACCTATCCCAATCCTGTCATTACAAATTTGAATCCTACATACTGTTCTAATTCAAGTGCCTTCACGCTATCCGGAAATGCGGGATCTGCTCAGGGCACAGGTACATTTACGATTGATGGAGAGCCGGCCACTATTTTTGATCCAACAGCATTAGGAACAGGCACTCACTTAGTGGAATATGTTTTTGATGAAAGCAATAATAATTCTAACCACCCCGGCTGTATCCAAAGTACGGGTTCTATGGTGGTAGTCATAGAAGATTGCTATGATCCGGAATTTATAGGTAATTATGTCTGGATAGATGCTAATGGCAATGGCATTCAGGATGCCAATGAGCAAGGAATGCCCGGTGTAGTAGTATATTTGTATAATGCAGATGGAGTGCTCATTGCTACTACTACTACTGATGGGCAAGGTTATTATTATTTCGGTTATCCTGGTGCAGGTAGTTATTATATATTGGTGGACTTACCATCCGGATATACTACCAGTCCTAGCAATGCTGGTGGCAATGATGCCCTCGATTCTGATTTTAACGTAGGTGGTACATCGACTCTGTTTACAATAGGTAATAGTCCTAATTTAACAATAGATTTAGGCTTAGTTCCATCAGCTAATTGTGATGATTTTGAAGCTTCGATAGATATTCTATGCTCGGGTTCGCCAGGAGAATATTATTTTCAGCCTGTCATTACGATCAATGGTGGAAATCCGGGTACGCAGGGTTATTTAGTTAATTCTACCCATACCGGCGGATTTAATGGGTTCGTAGATGCGGGTGATATTTTGTACGATGGTCCATTTATATCCGGTTCGGGCGGATATTCCTATACCATTACGGTAGCAGCACATCCGGAATGTAGTATTACCTTTAGTGAATCGCAGGATGGATGCGGACCTACCCCTATAGAATTACTCAACTTTACCGGCAAGGTACGCCCTGCGGATAATTATCTACAGTGGGCTACGGCTACAGAGGTAAATAGTGCGTATTTTACTCTCTATCGCAGCGATAATGGAACAGCGTTCTATCCTATCACTACCAAGCCTGCGGCAGGAAACAGTACCCAGATTCTCCATTATGACTTTTCGGATACGGATGTGAAAGCCGGTGTTTATTACTATCAATTAGTGCAGACAGATGTTGATGGTAA
>Ga0114938_1001475_pt1 | contig 15880 bp, 16 predicted proteins | sample AshMeaBigSpring_FD_88675 | JGI IMG/M metagenome (GOLD analysis project Ga0114938, IMG submission 88675) | Groundwater microbial communities from Big Spring, Nevada to study Microbial Dark Matter (Phase II) - Ash Meadows Big Spring | ecosystem: Environmental > Aquatic > Deep subsurface >...
ATTACTCCTAATTTCAATAAAAAATTACTTATTACTCCCCTTCTCATAAGTAGAAGTAATATTCCATATGCACTTACTAAATATGGAACGAATACTGGTGCTTCAATAACTTTTTGAAAAAACTTTGTATAAAAGTAGCCCTTTCTCTTACTTAAAAAAACTAGAAATATAACAGCAACAGTTAAGATAAAAGCTAAAAAAGCAGCAATACTATTTATTTTTATAGTATATATTAAACTTTCGTAAAACTCTTTTGAATGAAGAACATCTTTATAATAGTGCAAGGTAAAACAAGAATCACTTAAAATTCTGTTGTAACCTAAAGAGGTCATAAAAACATAGTAAAGACCATATAGAAAGAAAAATGTCATATATAATAAAAAGGGGATTATATATATAAATTTTTTAATTTTTTCCAACGTTCTCTAGCCATCCCTCTTGTATAATTGTAAGCTTATCAGGTGTTAATTCCATAACTCTTTTTTCCTGCAGCTCCTCTAGAGATGGAATTTTTCCACTTTTATTTAAATCAAAAAACTTTTTAACTGTTTCAGGAGGCAATTTTTTCATATCTAAAATTGTAAAATCTCCCCAGTTTTTAGGTTCTTGTTTTAATAGTTGTAAATCTGGTGATACTAATTGATTTATTACTGCTAAAGCACCATCTTTATTTTGAGCATTTGCAGGTATAGCTAAGTAGTGATTATTAAACAGAGTTCCTTTGTCTAATAAAAAACTTTTCGATGTTTCAGGATAATCCCCTGATTCTATTTTTGAGTTAACTTTATTTATTGTGTAACCCATAGTTACGTCAACCTCTCCAGCTGAGTATAATAGATCTAATTTCCCCTCTGATTCAGGGTAACTTTCCCCTTTTCTCCATAAATATGGCTCAATCTCATTTAAATAGTTCCAAACTATATTTAAATTTTCTTTAAACTCTTCATGAGTCATCTTCTGAATGTTATCATAACCTAACATATCAATTGTTATGTTTCTTACAAAAGCACTTCCTGTAAAATTACTTGCATTTGGATAAGTAAATTTCCCAGGATTCTTTTTTACATACTCTGTTAAAGTCTCCCAACCAGTAAATGGTACCTCACCATTTTTAGTATTATATATGAAATTGAACTGAGCTTCTCCAAAAGGAACCTCTAATCCATTGATGTCTTCTCCAAAATCTTTAACTGTTGTACTCTCTTTTAATAAATCTTTATTTTTAATGCTTCCTAAAGTATTTTCTGTTAAAACTCCAGCATTTTTTAGAGCTTTAAAGTTTTCACCATTTACCCATAAAATATCTATAACTCCATTTTTTTTCCCAGCTTGTTTCTCAATTATTAATTTATTTACAACATCTTTTATATCTACAATAGGTACTCTTTTTAAATTTATATTTTCATTTTCCAATACTTTAGGGGCAACCACATCATCCATAAAAGTATTAATCTCTTTAGATCCACCCCACATATAGATATTAACATCTTTATTTTTTTCTTTATTACAACTTGTTATAATTCCCAAAACTAACAATGAAAGTGTAAATAATTTAATTTTTTTTCCCATTTTTAATCCTCCCTATTGTTTAATAAAAAAGGGGAGATACCTTTCTCCCCTTTATTTATTATAACTTATTTATTATTTTCTTACGAGTTTTTCTTTGATTTTTTTGCTATTATTTTTGTTATTATAGTTAGCCCAAAGAATATAAATGATGCCAATATTGACATCTTAACAGCTGTTTTCATATCCCCTGAAGCAACAGCTCCTGCTAGAAGTACAAATACTGATGTTCCTGGTAAAATAAATATCGTTGATAATAAAGAATATTGAATAAAACTAATTGGAGTTAAACCATAAACATAATTTTGAATTCCAAAAGGAAATATTGGTAATAATCTTGTTGTTGCAAGAATAAACCAACCATCATTTTTCACACCTTCATTTATTTTTTTAAAAACCTCTGTATTTCCAAATTTTTTCTCAATAGGTTTTCTAGCAATATATCTTGCTATTAAAAATGATAAAGACAATCCTAAACATGCTCCTATCGCTGTGTAAACAATTCCAAGCACAGCTCCAAATATTAATCCTCCCGCTAAAGTCAATGGTAAAACAGATATACAAGTTATTGTTACAATAGTATACAGTCCTATGTATGCTATTGGTCCCCATACACCCAAACTTTTAATTAATATTTCTAACTTTTGTCTATCTTTTAAATATTCTAAAGTTCCAGATTTTACTATTCCTATTACAACACCAATTAAAACACATACTATAATAATTAATTTTACTGAACTTTTTTTCTGATTCATTTAATTCTCCCGTTTGTTAAGTTCTAGTTTTGATTTATATCTTGTTAGCCATTGTTTTAGTAGTCCCATATTTCTTTTCTTAGCTTTTGATTTTTTATATTTATCTCCAAATATTAAATCAACTATGTGAAGAGCATCTGCTCCACCATTTTCCATGGATTCTCTACATGCGGCACAATATGTTACCAGATAACCTTTTGTTGTTTCTTTAGCTCTTCTATTTATAACTTTTTTAGCCACCTCTGGAACAGCTGGAACTATCCTTCCCCCAAATCCACAACATCTTGTTTTCTCTCTAGAATTTTCCAACTCCTCTATTTCATACCCCAACTTTTCCATAATCCATCTAATTCCATCATGAATTTTTGTTACATTTCTAGTTGGGCATGAATCATGTATATTAAATTTTACATCAGAGCCTTTTCCTATACCAAGTTGAGATTCTGGCAATCCTATCTCTGGCAATAGTTCCCATAAAGATATCACATTTTGCTTTCCATATGTACCAAATATTCCATAACAAGATTGACAAGCAACAATAATAGTTTCTGCTCCAACCTTATCTAGCTCCTCTTGAACTGTTTGGAATCTTTTTTTAAAAAGTTCATCTTGTCCTAAAGCTTTCGTTGGTTTTCCGCAACACTTCAATAGAGAACCAACTTCTCCACCTAACTTATTTTGTAAGTGATCCATAATATTTCCAACAGCAACTGAGTTGTATGATGGTAGAGAACACCCTGGGAAGAATACATATTTTGTATTCTTCCCATTAGGAGCAGTATTTATTGTATTAAATATTTTTGAATATCCTAAATACTGGTGTACTTCAATCGCTTTATGGCCTTTCATTTGAGATTTTACATCCTTATCTTTTATATATTTCCCAGTCAATCTCACATAAGTTTTAATATCTGTATTCATTGGACAAATACTTTTACAAGCTTCTTCACAAGCACTCGTACAATTTTCAATAATATCTTTCATTTTTTTCTCTTCCTATATTTTATATTTTTTATTTACACTCTTTAATTTTTCAAAAAGGAGGAGAGCCTCTAGGGGATAGAGGCTCTCTGGGGGGATTAAAATTATATTACTACTTTTAACACTTCTTATAATATTTAGACAACGGGTTTTACAAAAAAGTTTTAAAATTTTTATAAAAATTTTAAAAGACGATTACGGGAACTACTAACCTATTTTTCCAGGTTTAAATATATTTTCAAACATATTTTTCTTTAACATTCTATTCACTCTTCCAAGAATAATTTTCAAAATTTATTTTTGCTTCATCATATCTATCTATAAATTTATTTTCCTCATTAGAATACCCAAATGCCACCACTCCAAAAGGAATTATATGTTCTGGTAAATTAAAATATCTCTTCATTTTGTTTACTCTTTCCATTTCAGGATAAAAACCAAGCAAAACTCCTCCTAGTCCCTCCTCTACAATTTGTAGCAACATATTTTGAATAGCCGCTCCTAAATCTTGTTGTAACCACATATCATCCTTTTCTACTAGTTTTGTATTTCCCAAAATAACTATAGAAACTTTTGATTTTCCAGCAGGAGTAGCATTAGGACTCATTTTTGAAATATCATTTTTTTTCTCTTCGCTTTCAACAACAATAAATTCCCATGGTTTAAAATTATGAGCTGATGGTGCCTGCATTGCAGCTCTTAATATTCTTTCTATTTTTTCACATTCAACATCTTTATCTGTAAAATTTCTGATACTTCTTCTATAAAAAATTGAATTCATGTCTCCTCCACTACTTAATTATTTTTTCAGATTAAAAATACATCTTTTTCCTGGTGTAAAATAACATTTATTGCATGAAACACATTTAGGTTTTTTTAAATCTCCTGACATCCAAATATTAACTAAATTAGGCTCGCATGTTAATGGTCTAGACATTGAAAAGTATTGCACTTTACTAGTATTTAAAATCTCTTCCATTACATCTATATGTCTATTTCCACCTATTAAAATTACTGGGGTATCAATTATTTCAGATAATTTTTTAGCATATTCTTTAAAATACGATTCATTAGATTTAGAAACTATAACTTTTGTTCTAGCAGCTCCTAAATTATTTTCTGATACCTCTTTTATAGATTCATTTCCTCCAGTAACTTCTATTGCATCAATTCCTAACTCAGAAAGTTTTTTAGCTACATATATGCTATCTTCTTCTGTTAATCCACCCTCTTTGATATAATCAGCAGAGTTTAACTTTATCCAAATTGGAAAATCTTTCCCTACAGCTTCTCTCATAGCTGTAAAAATTTCAAATATAATTCTTCCTCTATTTTCAATGTTACCTCCATATTCATCCTCTCTTTTATTGTAGTAAGGAGATAAAAATTGACTAAGAAGATAGCCGTGTCCACCATGTATTTCCACTCCATCAAATCCTGAGTTTTTAACTCTCAATGCTGCATCAGCATAGGCTTTAATTAAATATTTTATCTCATCTTTTGTAATCTCTTTAGCCCAAGTTTCTGTATTCTCATTTTGCATAGTTGAAGGTCCCCAAATAGTTCTTTCACCAACATTAAATGTTGTCATAAATCCACCATAAACTATTTGCATTATTATATTAGCTCCGTATTCATGAATTTTATTTGTAAATTTTTGATATTCAGGAATAAAGCTGTCATCATAAATCCCCATCATTCCAGGATTTGGTTGCTCATCCTTAGTTATAAAAGCATATCCTGTAATAAGAGTTCCAGCTCCACCTTGAGCTAACTCTTCATAAATAGCTGAAAGTTCTGGAGTTAAATGCCCTTTTTCATCTGCTAAATCTTCCCATAATGCTCCTCTTATTATTCTATTTTTCATTTCTAAATTACCTAACTTTGTTTTATCAAAAATACCTTTCATGATACCTCCTACTATTAATTTTTATTATTATTTATCATTTGATAAAATTATATTTCATTATAATTTCTTTAACAAGTACGCACTTTTTTGTGGGGTTAGTTACAAAAATGTAAGAATTGTGAAAAATAAGCTAGAAAGTATATTTATTTATACTTTCTAGCTTAGAATTTTTTATATCTCTGGATATAGTTGAATATTTTTTTTATTTTTGTCTACTTCATAAGCTGACATTAAAAATGCAATTGATAGTATCGATGCTGCTACCCAAGGAGTATGTCCAACTCCTATTGTAGAAACTACAATCCCTCCAATAGTTGATGCTCCAGCTATTCCCAAGTTAAATGCAGCTATGTTTAATCCTGCTGCCGAATCTGTAGCTTTAGGTGCTACTTCATTGGCTACTTCAACAACATTCATTTGAAGAGGTGGTACTATTGCAAAATCTAATAAACCTAAAATGAAAACATTTATTATTGCTAAAATTGGAGATTTAGCAGTAAAGTAAAAAGCTCCAAAAGCTAATACTTGTATGAAAAATAATAGTTTTAAAGAGTTCATAGCTCCCATTTTATCTGAAATCTTTCCTCCATATATATTTCCTATGGCAACTGCAACCCCGTAAATTAATAATAAAACACTAATTATATTTGATCCAAATCCGCTTACATTTTTTAATACTTCAGCTAAATAAGTTAACAAAACAAAAGAACCACCATAACCAATAATTGTTAAAAGATAAGATTTTATTAATCTCCACTCTTTTAAAACTGAGAATTGATCTCCAATACTTCCTTTTTCTGCCTTTTTTAACGTTTTAGGAGTTAAAATATATGAAAGAAAAGCAGCAACTCCTCCTAATATAGTTACTAAATAGAATGAAAAATTCCATGAAAAAGTTTTACCTAAAAAAGTTCCTAACGGCACTCCTATAACTAAAGCTACTGTTAAACCTGCAAACATAATTGCAATAGCTTGGCTTCTTTTTTCAGGAGCTGAAACTTCTGATGCAATTATACTACCAATTGTAAAAAATACTCCGTGAGCTAGCCCAGAAATGACTCTAGCTAAAATTAACATATTAAAAGTTGTTGAAACTGCTGCTAATAGATTTCCTAAGGTAAATAAAATTAAAGTAAAAATAAGTTGATTTTTTCTAGTAAAACTACTAATTAAATTTGTTAAAATTGGAGCTCCAATAGCAACACCAATAGCATACATGGAAACAACCATTCCCATAGAACTAAGAGTTGTATCAAAGTAATTTGACATCTCAGCTAATAGACCTAGCGGAATAAATTCAGTTACACCAATTGCAAATGAACTTAACGTAAGAGCTAATAAAGCTCTTGGCATTTTTGTTTTTGTACTCATATAAAATCCTCCTAAAGTTTTCTAATTTTCTTAACAAAGTTAGTGTACAATGAATTTAAAAATTTGAAAATTAGGCACTTTTTTTTAAAATTACTTACTTTTTTTTAAAAATTAAATAAAATCAATTTTATTTACATAAAGAAGGTTTTATAATATCAAAAAAAATGTTTTATTTTTTTTGATATTTGACATTAATGATTAAAATGTTAAAATAAATAAACTATATTTTAATAGATAAAGGGTGATAAAATGATAAATTATAAAGAGAAAAACTATTTTTGCCAACTAGATTTAGGATTAGAATTTATTCGTGGAAAATGGAAAGGTTTAATAATATGCCATTTAAAAGATGAGCCTGTTAGATTTTTAGAACTTCAAAGAAGAACGAAAGGAATAACTCAAAAAATATTGACTGAGCAATTAAAAGCTTTAGAAGAAGAAAAAATTGTAGAAAGAATCGTTTATCCAGAGGTTCCACCTAGGGTAGAGTATAAACTAACAGAAAAAGGATTAGCTTTACTACCAGCTTTAGAATTAATTGAAAAGTGGGCTGAAAAATACTTAGACTCATGTTCTATTGAATAAGATTAAAAACAAAAAAGGCTGACCTTTTTGGTCAGCCTTTTTAGAAATTTTATTTTAAATATTTCTCAATAATAATTTCACTCTCTTTTAGAGAATTTAACATAGGAACATATTTTTTAAAATGTTCTGTTTCATTATGTTTAGCTAAGCTCTCTTCATCTTTCCATAACTCAATTATATAGAAAAAATTTGTTAAATCACTTTCAATACAAAAGTATTCTAAGCAACCTGCTTCTTTTCTACTTTCACTAACTAAAGCTTTTGAAACGTTTAAAAATTCTTCTCTTTTTTTATCATCAACTTTAATTGAAACAACTAATCTAATCATGGCATATCTTCTCCTTATCTATTATCATCTTGTACTGGTTGCCCTGTATGAATATCCATTCCACCTGAAACTGGTAGATTGATTCCTGTAATAAAACTAGATTTATCAGATGCTAAAAAATACATTGCTTGTGCAATATCCTCGGGAGCACATAATCTTCCTAATGCTGAGGCTTTTTCAAATGATTTTATAACTTCAGGATCTTGATTTGTTAAAAACATAGGAGTAGCACAAGCAGATGGACAAATGTTATTAACTCTTATTCCAAACTTTCCATAATCTAAAGCCATAGCTTTAACTAAATTTGTAACCGCTCCTTTTGCAGCATTGTAAGCAGCCATATTATAATCACCTGAAAGACCTGAAACAGAAGCAGTATTTATAATATTCCCAAATTTTCTTTCTATCATATCAGGTACAAAGTACTTTGTCGATAAATATATTGATTTTACATCAATATTAAATAACCTTTCCCACTCTTCATCTGTTGTTTCGTGTAACATTCCACCATGCCAAATTCCTGCATTATTTATAACACAATCAATACCACCTAGTTTCTCTTTTGAAAATTCATATGCTTTTTTCATATCTTCATCATTAGCTACATTACACTGAATAAAATAAACATGATTATATCCAAGATTTTTAAGTTCATTTATAACTTTTTCACCATTGCATTTATTTATATCTGCTATTACTACCTGCCACCCTTTTTCTAAAAAAAGGTTAACAGCAGCTTTTCCCATTCCAGAAGTTCCACCTGTTATAAAAACTCTATTTTTTTCCATAAATTCACCTATTTTCCTAAATATTTTCTAATAGCTTTAACACATAACTCATGGTCTTCATCTCCTGATAGCCCACCAACAGTTATACTCCCAACATTTCCTGTATTTTCTATAAATAATGGATATGAACCTCCAAATGCTCTATATTTTGAAGAATCTAAAGAATATATCTCATGCAATTTTCCATCCAGAGATTGATTCCAATAATTAATATATTGAGAACTATGATTATATCTATCTACAAGATTCTTTTTTCCATATAACCAATCTATATTATCTAATGTCATCCCTTCCATTAAATAAGTAAATATAGGTTCTCTATTTTTTTCTATATGTATAGCAACTCCTCTACCTGGATAATCAGTTTTAGCAATTTCAACTATTAATAGTCCTAGTTTTAATGCTTCGTCATTAGTGAACTTTTTAAATTGAAGTTCTTTTTCTTCTATTAGTAAATTTTTCATCCTTTCCTCCTAATTAATTTTATAATATAAAACATATTCAGAATATTATCAAAAAAATTTTATTTTGTCAAATAAAAAAGTAGAGTCATTAAATAACTCTACTTAAAATTTCATAATATTTTTTTTTACATTCGTTCATTTTTTCTAAATTTAATCTAGAAGATGGACCACCAATTCCAATTACTCCCAGTAATCTGTTGTTTTTTAATATAGGAAAGGCAATACAATTCATTCCTACTTCAACTTCTTCTAAATCTAAAGCAAATTCTAAAAATTCATTATTAGAAAAACTTTTATATATTTTTCCAATTGCAGATTTAGAATCAATACTTTCTTCTATTCCAAGTTCAGGATCTAATTTTAAATTATTTTTACTTTCATATTTATCTACGTATATATATGAACTACCAATTTGAAGTGTTAAATATGTTGTTTCAGAAGAAAATTCAGTTAACTCTTTTAAAATTGGATTAATTAACTTTTTTATTTCAAAATCTCTTTCATAAACTTTTCCAAGTTGAAAAACTTTAACTCCTAATGAGTATATAGGACTTTTATCTCCCTTTTCAACATACCCTAATTGTTCTAAGGTAGATATTAATGAATGTAGTGTACTTTTATTTAAATTTAAATGACTACTTATATCTTGTAATCTAGATTTAGGATTTAGTGCTAAATATTCTAATATATCTACCCCTCTTCCTAAAGACTGTATAAATTTCTTTTCCATAATAAACCTCTTTAAAATATAATAACTTAGTTTACTATATTTTAATGATTATTTAAAGAGAATTTTTATCAAAACGCCAAAATATATCAGGCAGATATGAATCGGGGCAATCTTTTTAGTTTTCAGTTCCTTTAATCGAATATATAACTCAATAGTTTCTACTGTTTTTTTATAAATTTTAATTTTTAGGAGATGAAACAAGTATATTAAAGAAGTTCCAAGGTATAACAATTGGATTGTCAACCCTTTTTTATACAATTTTTTCTCGGACATTTTTTTAAATTCCACAGGAGTTACGTAATTTAATTAGCCATGAATTCTTGAATTATTGTACCAATTTACATACTCAAATAAACCCAGGGAAAGCTCCTCGATAGTTTCAAAATGATTGTTGTTTACAAATTCTGTTTTTATTACTTTATAAGTAGCTTCAGCTACCGCATTATCATAAGGGCTTCCCATCTTACTTAGAGATCTTTGAATCTTTATTAGGACCCGAAGAATATCTTTTCATAATTTTAGATATAGATTTTCTAGATATTCTTACTTCTTTACAACTAAATTTAAATATGGTATTATCATAGCATATAAAATTTAAAAAGCATTGAGATATTTTAAAAAAATAAATTGACAAATAGGGAGGTTATTTTATGAAAAAAGCTTTATTGATTATTGATTTACAAAACGATTATTTCCCACAAGGTAAATTTCCACTTTGGAATACAGAAGTTACTTTAAATAATATCCTGGAAGCTATCAAAATATGTAAAGATAAAAATTATCCAATAGTTCATATTCAACATATTGCTGATCCTAATTTAGGTTTAGCTCCATTTTTCATTAAAGATTCAGAGGGGGTTCAAATAGTTCCTAAAATATTAGAAGCTGCTCCTGAGGCTCCTGTAGTTATAAAAACATATGCTGATGGGTTTGTAAAAACTAATTTAAATGAAGTTCTAGAAAACTTAGATGTGGATGAGCTTTTAGTTTGTGGAATGATGACACAAAATTGTGTTACTCATACATCTATTTCAAATAAAAAAAGTAAAAATTATAAAACATCTATTTTAATGGATGCATGTACATCAGTATCAGAGCCAATTCATTTAATTGCTTTAGCTGCCACTTTAACTTGGGATGTTTCTTTAATTTCATACAAGGATATTTAATTTTTCCATTGGCCATTCACTGAATGGCCAATCATACCACTTATCTAATAGTAAAAATAAAATCTCTTTTTTTATGATTTAAAGGTATTCTAATTCATCAAGTTCACAACAAGCCTTTTCATATTCCTCTTGACTTTCTTGAACTCTCTTTTCTTTATATAGAAAATTTTTATCAAACTTATCAACTTCTTCAGAACTAACTTCAAAACAATCACTAAATTCTGCATATCCTGAAACTCCTTCTAATGCACCTTTATATAGAGGTAATACCAGAAGTCCAGTGTAATAGTTCATATCAGGCATAGATACATCATATTTCTTTCCACCTAAAAACCCATATGGTTTATAGTGATATGGATATCCTAAAGTCGTTATTGCAGAATAACCTAGTTTTTTAGCTTCTTCTATTGAATAAGTTATCAATTTTCTTCCAAGCCCTTTTCTGTGATATTCTGGAGAGATAAAAACAGGACCAAAAGATATTGTCTTATATTCTGTTCCATCTTTTTCTACGATTTTTGAATGACTATAAAAAATAGCTCCTTCAACTTTACCATCAACCTCTATTACAAAAGTTAACTCTTTTATAAAATCTTTATGTTTACGCATTTTATGAACAACATAGTGCTCATGAGCCCCTGGAAAATATAAATTCCAAAATGCCTCTCTTGCAACTTCTTCAACTCTTTTATAATCTTTTTCTTCTTCATATCTAATTACTATATTCATAATATCTCCTATTATTTTCTTTTTTGTTTGTCTTTTATAAATTTTCTAGCATTTTTTAGTCCGCCAACTTCTTTAAATTTACATTGATTTACTAAATCTTCCATCTCTAAAAAATACTTAGATATATCTATAGGTCTCACATTATTTGTCCCTAGGTACCAAATATGGTACTTTATCAGCTAAGTCAATGGTTAAGTGTTTTAAAATTCTTAGCATTGTTACTCCGTATTTTCCTGATAGGAACCAAAAAAAATTTACACTAAATTTGGTATACTCCCATATTTAATTAGAACCTAGCCTCATTTATTTTTAAAAGCATTTATTATAGTAATGATATCTTTACCACAACAAATACCTTTAGGATTCTTAATAGAACACTGGGCATTTTTCATAGCATTAGTACTAGCCATAACTTTTTTTAAAGTATCTGCACCATTTTTTATTGCAGTCACTATTTCGCTCATAGTAACTGAATTACAATAACAAATATATTCTTGTTTCTTTAATTCTTCTAAAGATTCTACCCTAGAATCTGTTTTTGAACTTTCTCAGCAATCAGGTATTCTTCCACCATGTTTTAATAATAAACCTAAGTCATTTGGCAAAGATGATTTTTCAATAGCCTTAATAATTGAATCAACATCATACTTTACATTACAAATTTTAATATCTACGATATCATTTTTTATCTCCAATAAAATATACTCAGAATCTGGAATTCCTTTTTTAGGCTTTCCTACACTTCCAGCATTTATAAGGATTTTTTCTTTATATTTTTTATAGTATGCAATATGTGTATGTCCACAAATTAAAATATCTTCGTCTAAATCAGATATTACTTCTTCAGCTTCTTTAGAATTTTCTGTTAAATATTCTGTAATTGATCTAGGACTTCCATGAACAAATTTTATAACTTTTCCCTCTATATTCATAGTTAAAGATATTGGGAGACTTTTTAAAAACCTCTTACTTTCAGAAGTAAGATTTTCAATTGTATAATTTGAAATAATTGCTTTTTCTAGATTTTTTTCAGTAAGATTATCAATACTTACAACATTTCCTCTAATTGCATTTAAATCATGATTTCCTAATGTTGTTAGAATATTATTTTCTTCTATTATCTTTATAACTTCGTTAGGATAAGGATGATAACCAACTAAATCTCCTGTACAAACAATCAAATCCACAGATTTATCTTTAATATTTTTTAATACTGCTTCTAGTGCATGTATATTACTATGAATATCCGATATTACTGCAATTTTCATAACTACTTATATTTACCTCCCTATTTGTCAATTTATTTTTTTAAATATCTCAATGCTTTTTAAACTTTTTAATTTGAAATAATTGCTTTAATCATAAACTTCTTACCTTTATTTAAAGAGTTTTCTCCTTTAGTTTTAATTAATTCACTCTTAGTTGTATTTTTTATCATCTTTGTTCGAGAAGACCCCTACTTCGTACAAGTAGGGGATGAATCGAATCTAAAAAGATTGTTATAATTCTTCTGGAAATTATAACAGGATTTTGATAAAATAAATCATGCCCTAAAGGCATGGTTTCTATGAACTTTAACAACTGAATATATGGAGTTGAGACAAGTAATTCTGTTGTCTCGTAAAATATTCACAGTATACGACCTACTTTGAAAAGAGCGAAAACCAAGCATTGATGTTCAAATGTTAAAGCCATAAAGAAAATAACGACAATAAATAATTTAGTTAAGGTTTCCACCCCTTTTTCTGTTGGGGATAATTTTCTTTAATGTGGAATCTAGCACCTAATAATATTCTAGCATTAATTCAAAAAAATAAAAAGAACTTTAAAAGTTAACTAGACTCTAAAGCTCTTTTTGGGAAAATTGACATCTCCAATTATTTACTCTTCCATTAAGTATACCTATCCACTGTTAAATAAATAAATTTTTATTAGCTTTATCAGCTTCTCCTAAATATTGTCCAACACCACCAAAGGAAATTTGATCAATAAGCTCGTCTTTTTTTACACCCATAACATCCATAGACATAGTGCAGGCAACAAGGTTGGCTCCATTTTTAAGAGATTCAGCCATGAGAGTTTCTAAAGACATTATATTCTTTTTTTTCATAATCCATCTAATCATTTTAGGGCCTGTTCCAAACATATTCATTTTAGAAATTGGTAACTCTTTAGTATTTTTAGGTAGCATAAAACTAAATATTTTTTCTATAAGACTCTTATTAGTATATCTATTTTTTCTTTTTAAAATAGATAGTCCCCAAAAGGTGAAAAACATAGTAACTTTTTTGCCCATAGTTAAGGCGCCATTAGCTATTATAAATGCAGCAATAGCTTTATCTAAATCTCCACTAAAAACAACTATTGTTAATCCGTCATTTGTTTCAATAATTTTATTTTCTTTTGAAGAATTATTTTTTTTATTTTTTAAAATATCAACAAATATATTATCACCCTCTTTTTTCAAAGATAGAATTTCATTGTTTGTAGATTTAGCCCAAGCTTGGATATCATTATAAAAACCAGCATCAGATGCTTTTGCTTTAAAAACTTCTCCATCCTCAATTTTATCCATATTTTCTTTAACTTTTACCAAAGGACCTGGACATGATAATCCACACAAATCTATATAATCATTTGAATTAAAATTTTCTTTATTTTTAGTAAACTCTTTTGTTATCAGAGATTTCTCTTTATCATCTAAAACTTTCAAATGATTTTTATATCCTCCAGCAATATTTTTAGTATTGTATCCATTTTGACTTAAAAATCTTTCAGCTAAATATCCTCTCAATCCAACAGCACAATACGCCCAAATTTCTTTATCTTTTGGAATTTCTTCCATTCTTTTTCTAAGTTCACTTAAAGGAATATTTACACTTTCTTCAAAAAATCCACCCACTAATTCAATACTTTCTCTAACGTCTAAAATAAAATGTTTAGAACTATCATAATTTCTTAACTCTTCAATAAAAATCTGATTTAATCTACCATCTAAAATGTTATTTCCAATAAAACCAGCCATATTAGCAGGAGATTTTGCTGATAAAAAAGGTGGAGCATACGCTAATTCAAGTTCTTTTAAATCGTCAATAGTTCCTTTGAAATAAAGTGTTGTAGCTATGACATCAATAAATTTATCTACACCTTCTTTTCCAAAACACTGAGCTCCTAATATTCTTTTATTCTCTTTATTAAAAAGTACTTTTATTGAAAGAGGTGAACCTCCTGGGTAATAGTTAGCGTGATTATTAGGATGAAGATATATTTTATCAAAAGGAATATCACTATTTTTTAAAGATTTTTCATTCATTCCAGTAGAAGCAGCAGTAAGATTAAAAATTTTTAAAATAGCAGTGCCCAAACTTCCTTTATATTTTTCTTTTTCTCCAAAAATATTATTAGCTACAATACGCCCTTGTCTATTAGCAGGACCAGCTAATGGAATAAAAGATTGAGTATCAGTAATTAAATTATTAACTAAGATAGCGTCCCCAAGAGCATAGATATTTTCAATATTAGTTTTTAAATATTCGTCAACAATAATGTGTCCTTTTTCTCCAAGAGAAATCCCAGAATTTTCTAAAAATTTTGTATCAGGAGAAACTCCAATAGATAGAATAACAAGTTCAGTTTCTATAACTTTTCCAGACTCTAAATAAATTTTTATAGTATTATTATTATCTTGAAATTTAACAACTTTTTCTTTTAAAAGAAGATTAATCCCATTATTAATTAGTTCGTATTCTAAATGGTTTGATATTTCATAATCAAAAGGGGATAAAATATTATTTCCAGCTTCAATAAGAGTAGTTCTAATACCTAAATGCTTTAAATTTTCAGCAGTTTCAACTCCAACATATCCACCACCTATAACAACTGAATTTTTAATATTCTTATCTTTTAAAGAATTTTTAATCATATCCATATCCTTGATATTTCTTAAAGTAAATATTTTATCATTGAAAATTCCCTCAATAGGCGGTTGAGTTGGTTTTGCTCCTGGAGCAAGCACAAGATAGTCAAAAGTTTCTGTATATACTTCTCCATTTATTTTTTTTACAGAAACCTTTTTACTTATAGAATCCACCGCAATAACTTCACTGTTATTTCGTACATCAATATTAAAACGATTTTTAATTTTTTCTGGAGTTTGAAGAATCAAACTATCCCTGTTTTGTATAACATCTCCAATATAATAAGGTAATCCACAGTTGGCAAAAGAGATGTATTCTCCTTTCTCAAACATAATTATTTCAAAAGTTTCATCTAAACGTCTAAGTCTAGTAGCAGTCGAAGCTCCTCCTGCTACTCCACCAACAATTAATATTTTTTTCATAATTATTACTCCTTTTAATTTTTTCTTGGATTATATTTCTTTTTATCTAAAATGTAAAGTACAGTCTTTTTTGTCCATATCTACTTTTTTACCAAATTGTGCATAAAGTCCCATGCTTTAGCTATAGGAATATAAGCATATTTTTTAATTATTGACATTAGATAAA
>Ga0114938_1001476_pt1 | contig 15879 bp, 12 predicted proteins | sample AshMeaBigSpring_FD_88675 | JGI IMG/M metagenome (GOLD analysis project Ga0114938, IMG submission 88675) | Groundwater microbial communities from Big Spring, Nevada to study Microbial Dark Matter (Phase II) - Ash Meadows Big Spring | ecosystem: Environmental > Aquatic > Deep subsurface >...
GTACCGGGTCGAGCTCGGGAAACCTCAGGGCTCTTTCAGCCCGGTTATAGCTGATATCGACATCCCTCCCCACTCCTGGGGGATCGTCGGCAACGCGGTGGTGATGGTGGAGGGGAACGTAGAACCCGCCCTTCTCCTGGCTGCGACTCAGATCCTGGCCAACGCCGGCTGAGTAGCAACCAACAAAGATGAACCCCAGCCATCGCCCCGGATGGCCCGAGGGGGTTCGCTTTTCAGCCTGGAAGCCGAGACGGATCTCCCCGACCCAACTAGGCCGGCTTGCCGATGTAGATGATTATCTGGGTTCCGGCATCAACGAAAGCTCCCGGCAACGGGTTCTGGGCGTACACCCGGTCCCAGTTGGCGGGCTCTGTCACCTGGAAGACCGGCGTCGGAGCTTGCAGGGCGATCCCGGTCTGGGCGGCGTAGTTGGCCATTACACCGGGGACTTCGACCAACGTGTAGCCGATCAGGGAGGGCATGGATACTATCGGTGCCGGGCCCAGCGAAACAGTCACGGTGACCGCCGAACCATGGGCTGAGCCCGAGTCGGCGGCCGGGGCCTGGGCGAAAACCAGCCCCAGGGGAGCAGTCGGGTCGTAATTCTCAGTCTCGACCATCGCCAGGTGCGCGGTCTGGATCTTGCTCTTGGCGGCGCGCAAGTCCAACCCGATCACATCGGGGACCTTGGTGCCCGGAGTGCTGTGGTACTGGCCGGCACCAGCTGGGATTGGGGGGAAGTCCTGGGGAGGGACTCCCGCCAAGGCGGCGGTCATGAACTCGCGCCAGATCGGGGCAGGTACCGACCCACCAAACACCCGGGTATAACGCTCGCCCTTGATGGTGACGTTGCGTAGCTCGATCTGGGCGTCGGCATGTCCCACCCACACCGCCGCGGTGTACTGAGGGACGAAGCCAACGAACCAGGCGTCACGGTAGGACTGGTTGGTTCCGGTCTTGCCCGCCTCTGGTCGGTCGGGGAGGTTGGCTCGGGTCCCGGTGCCTCCTGATACGACTCCGCGCATGGCAGACACTACGGTCGCCGCCAGGGCAGGATCGATTACTTCGGTCTGGGTGGGCTGGCGCTGATAGATCACCTGTCCATCCGGCGCCTCGATCCGCTCTATCAGATAGGAGTCGACTCTCCGCCCATAGTTGGCGAGGGTTGCGTAACCGGTTGCCATGTCGAGTGGACTCACCTCACCGGCTCCCAAGGCGAGCGAGAAGACTTCGGGGATGTCGGACTTGACTCCCATCAAATGGGCGGTCTCCTTGATGGCGGCTGGCCCGACTGCCAAGGCAACTTGGGCATACACGGTGTTGACTGAGCTGATGGTGGCGGCAGTCAGTGGCAGCAGTTTCCCCCCCCCGTCTCCGTCTGCGTTGCCTACCTTCCAGCGGAACTCGCCATGCGGACCACAGGGGACGTCGCAGTCGAGGGAGATCGGACTCTCCGAGTTCCAATGCGAGTTCATGGACCCACCATTGCGAAGGTAGGCGACCAGCGCGAACGGCTTGAACGCCGAACCCGGCTGGCGCTGCCCTTCGGTTGCGATGTCGTAGTCGCGCTGACCGGCGGCGTAGTCGGTGCCGAAGTCCAGCCCGCTTGCCATCACTCTGATGGCGCCGGTCTGGTTGTCGAGCAGCAGGATGGCGCCGGTGGGAGCCGAAGAACCATCCTGGTTGATCGGGAACCAGTCCCGCAGGATGGCATCGGCCATGGCCTGGCGAGCAATGTCGACAGTGGTATGGATCTTGAGACCACCCTTGAGGATCGACCGACCTTCGCAGTCCTCATCCTGTTGGGGGCATCCGAATATGGCAACCATACGCTCAGCTGTGGTGGCGCCCAGCACCGCAAATTCGGGGTCGTTGAGGAGCTGGCGGACCGACAAGATGCGAACTTGGGGGGCCGGCTCGGTCAGGCGTTGATGTTCGATGACTTGGAGCGGGGTGGCTTTGGCGTTTTCGGCCTCGGCCTGGGTGATGTAGCCGGCCTGTTGCATCAGGCCTAGCACGCCGTCTCGCCGCTCTCCGACTCGGGTCGCGTTCTGTCCGCGGGGATCGTAGAGAGTTGGGTTGCGAACCAGGGTGGCGAGGGTGGCCGCCTCCGGCAAGGTGATCGCGCTCAGGTCCTTGCCGAAGTACTCGCGGGCAGCAGCCTTGACGCCGTAGGCGTTCCACCCGAAATAAACCGAGTTCAGGTAAAACTCCAAGATCTGATCTTTGGTGTATCGCTCCTCCATCTCTGCTGCGAAGCGCATCTCGTGCAACTTCCTGAGTACTGTCTCTTCTCTCCCCACGTAGCGCTGACCTCGCACCAGCTGCTGGGTGATGGTGGAGGCCCCCTGAGTTGTGCTTCCTTGTAGGTTGGCGACAACTGCTCGCGCCACCGCCTCGAAGTCGACTCCGTTGTGGGTGTAGAAGTCACCGTCTTCTGCTGCGATAACAGCTTTCTGAAGAATGGGCGGGATGTCTTGCAGGCGTACTGGCTGACTGAGACGCCCCGACAGCTCGGCCAGCTTCACGCCATCTGCTGAGAAAAGTTCTGACACACTGGAGAGGTTGGGGAGCTGGGCGATGTCGGTGACATCGATGTCTGGTAGCCAGTCGCTTTCGAACTCGTCCACCAGTCCCGAGCTGGCCGACATTCCTATGAAAGTGAAGAGCCCGGTCCAGGTTGACGCGATCAGACCGACGATCAGGAGCGCGACCAAGGCGGGCAGGGCCCGGGTCTTCATCTCCTTGGCCTGTAGACGGTGAATGCTGGGTGACTGCATGGGTTCGCCGGGCGGGCAGGAAGCCCTAGGATGCCCGGCGGCCCGCCCAGGATACTCCCACAGGCGGGGAAGCCCCGCCCACCCCCGAACAAGAACAGCTGTGGAACGCTCCGATCCGTCGCCCCCGCCTCGCCACCACCCCCCCCACCCTCCGGAGGGAGTGGGCGAGTTTCCATACACCCGCGGCATCTATCCCAACATGTATCGAGGACGGCTATGGACGATGCGCCAGTACGCAGGTTTCGGTACTGCCTCCGATACCAATGCCCGATTCCGCTCGCTGCTGGCCGCCGGCCAGACCGGGCTCTCAGTTGCCTTCGATCTCCCGACTCAGATGGGCTACGACTCCGATCACCCAGCTGCCGCCGGTGAAGTTGGCAAGGTGGGGGTAGCCATCGACAGCCTGGAGGACATGCGTCTGCTGTTGGATGGTATCCCGCTGGGAGAGGTCAGTACCTCGATGACAATCAACGCCACCGCCCCCAGCCTCTTGGTTTGTTATCAGTTGGTTGCAGAGGAGCAGGGGGTGCCAGCCGGAAGCATCCGGGGCACGGTTCAGAACGACATCCTCAAGGAGTATGTCGCCCGCGGCACCTATATCTATCCGCCCCAGCCCTCGATGCGGATCGTGACCGATCTGTTCTCTTATTGTGCAAAGCAACTTCCGGACTGGAACACGATCTCGGTGAGTGGCTATCACATGCGAGAAGCGGGAGCCACTGCTGCCCAGGAGGTCGGCTTCACGCTCGCCAACGCCCTCGCCTATGTTGCCGCCGCCCGCCAGGCCGGACTCGATGTCAACCAGTTCGCTCCCCGTATCTCGTTCTTCTGGAATGCTCACCGCAATCTGCTGGAAGAAGTCGCCAAGTTCCGCGCCGCCCGGCGGCTGTGGGCCAGGCTGATGCGGGAGAGGGTGGGAGCGACGCACCCAGAAGCATGGAAAATGCGATTTCATGTGCAGACCGCGGGTTCTTCGCTCACCGCCCAGGATCCCGAACTGAACATCGTTCGCACAACTTTGGAGGCGCTGGCTGCCGTGCTGGGAGGGACCCAGTCGCTGCATACCAACGCTCATGACGAGGCGCTGGGTCTGCCCAGCGAGGATGCCGCTCGCACCGCGCTGCGAACTCAGCAAATCATTGCATACGAGTCGGGGGTGACAGCACAACCCGACCCGCTGGGAGGCGCGGCTTACATCGAGGGAATGACCGATCAGATCGAGACTCAAGCGATGACCCTGATCACCCATGTCGATCGGTTGGGGGGGGCGGTGGCGGCGGTGGAGGCTGGCTTCATGCAGAGCCAGATCGAGGAAGCTGCCTATGCGTTCGCCAAGGCAGTCGAGGATGGCAGCGCGGTGGTAGTCGGGCAGAACCGGTTTGTGGTGGGGGAGACTCCTGTCCCGACTCCGCTCCGACCCGATCCAGCTCAGGAGCAAGCTCAGATCAGTCGACTGGCTGCGCTTCGTCAGCGGCGGGACCAGCGCCAGGTGCAGGCGAGGTTGGGTGAGGTCGCCCAGGCTGCGTCCGGCGGGGGGAACCTGTTGTATCCGATCAAAGAAGCCCACCGCGCCCTTGCCACGGTTGGCGAGGTGGCAGAGACGCTGCGCGGGGTGTTCGGCACGTACCATCCCCGAGCATGAGGAGGCAGTGAGCGAGCCGCGATTTCTGATCATTGGGGCCGGCCCGGCTGGGACTGCCGCGGCCACTGTTGCCGCTTCGCTCGGCGCCCAGGTAAGCCTGGTGGAACGAACCATCTTCGGCGGCGCCGCCCACCTCCTCGACTGCATCCCGTCCAAGACCATGGTGGCAACTGCGCTGCGGCTGGGGGCAGTGGGGGCGGCCGGGCGTTTGGGAGTGGTGGCAGACGAAGTCATGCAGGTGGATACCACCAAGTTGACAGCTCGGATCGCCGCCATCCGCGACCAGCTCTCGCGAGGGACGATCGAACTGCTGACCTCACAAGCTGTTGAGCTGGTGACAGGAACTGCTCACTTCACTAGTCAGAACCAGGTTGAAGTAACCGGGGCGGCCGGGATCCGTCAGATTGAATTCGACATTGCCCTGATTGCTACCGGCTCTGATCCCCGGATTCCCGACTGGGCCAGCTTCGATGGCGAGCGCATCCTCACCACTCGGCAGGCATACTCGCTGGCTGCCATCCCAACCAAGTTGGTGGTGATCGGTTCGGGTGTCACCGGCGTCGAGTTCACCCACATCTTCTCGAGTCTTGGGGCCCGAGTCAGCCTGATCGTAAGCCGCCAGCAGGTGCTGCCCCATCGCGACCCGGAAGTGGCGTCGGTGTTGGAGGAGGACTTCCTGGAGCGGGGAGTTGTGCTGCACAAAGGAGCCCGAGCCAGTCGAATAGTCCGCCAGGGTGACGAGGTGCTGGTGGAGTGCGCAGACGGGCGAGCCGTGCGGGGATCGCACGCCTTGGTTGCTGTCGGATCAGTCCCCAACACCTCCCAGCTGGGCCTGGAGGCGGCTGCGATCGCAACCAAGAATGGCAACGTGGTGGTAGACGAGTGGCAACGCACCTCGATCCCTCACGTGTATGCCGCCGGAGATGTCACCGGACAACACCCGCTTTCCTCTGTGGCTGCCATGCAAGGGCGCAAGATCGCGTTACATGCGCTGGGCGAGCGAGTGACTCCCATCGATCATGCCAAGACCGCAGAAGCCATCTTCACTGAGCCAGAAATCGCTTGGGTCGGACTCGAGGAAGCCGCGGCTGCCGCCCAAGGCCGCCGGGTCCGCATCACCAAGGTGCCGTTTTCCGCCAATGCCAGGGCCACTATCCAGAGTCGCACCCGGGGATTCGTGAAGCTGATCACCGATCCGGCCACCCATGTCCTATTGGGGGGGACGATTGTCGGACACTACGCCTCGGAGCTGATCAGCGTGATTGCGTTGGCAGTGCAGGCCAAGTTGCGGGTAGATGCCTTGGCCGAGACTCTGCTGGTTTATCCGTCGCTATCGGAAGCGCTCAACGACGCCGCCGAATGACTACTAGCGAACAATCGCGATAACCGCCCCTTGGGCGACGCTGTCACCAGTGGCAACTCTGAGGTCAACCACTTCGCCTTCGATCGGCGCCTTGATCGAGTTCTCCATCTTCATCGCCTCCAGCACGCACAAGGTTTGATCTCGATGGACCCGGTCGCCGGCCTTCACCATCACCTTGACAATGGTTCCTTGCATGGGAGCGGTCACCAATCCGGCATCGACTCCGCTCGACGCCCGCTCCAACCGGGGCCGACGGCGGCGGCGGGTGGGTGCCTGCCCGGCCGTCTCTGGTAGTTCTACCTCGGGCAGCCACATCCGCACCACGAACCGCCTCCCTCCCACTTCAACCGTTGCCTGCCGTTCCTGGGTCTCTTCTTCTTCAGCCGCAGCGGGAGCAGCGACCGGATCCAGGTCACTGAAGTCGAGCTCGTCCTCGACCAATCGGGTGTGGTGGCTGGCGGCCAAGAAGCTGGGGTTGCTGAGTAGGCGGCGGTGGGCGGGGATAGTGGTGGCAACTCCGGTGATGATGAACTCACCCAGCGCTCGCTTGGCTCGATCAATGGCTTGACTGCGATCAGCACCCCACACCACCAGTTTGGCGATCAGGTTGTCGTAGTACTGGCTCACCACCGAGCCTGCCCGCACTCCGCTGTCAATTCGGACTCCGGGTCCGGCCGGCTCCCGGTAGTCGACGATGGTGCCTGGCGACGGAAAAAAGTCGCGACCGGGGTCTTCGGCATTGATACGAAGCTGGATGGCGTGCCCGTGCGAGTTGACTTCCTCGATGTCGAGTGGTTTCCCGGCTGCGATTTCGAGCTGAGCTCGTACCAGATCGATACCCAACACCATCTCAGTGACAGTGTGTTCTACTTGCAGGCGGGTGTTCATCTCCAAGAAATAGAGGTTTCCTTCCCGATCCAACAGGAATTCGACCGTTCCCGCGTTCCGATATCCGCACGCCTCTCCCACTGCCAGCGCGGCTTGGCCCAGGCGCTTGCGCAAGTCGGGATCGAGACCGGGGGCGGGAGCCTCCTCCAGAAGTTTTTGGTGGCGACGCTGCGTCGAGCAATCGCGGTCGCCCAGGAACACTCCGTTGCCGTGATGGTCGAAAAGGATCTGGGCTTCTAAGTGACGGGGGCGTTCCAGATACTTCTCGACGTACACCTCGGGGTTGCCGAAATAGGCATCCGCTTCGCGGCGGGCGCCCTCCCAGCCGGCCTCGAGCTGTGCCGGGGAGGGCACCACCCGGAGCCCCTTCCCTCCCCCTCCGTGGGCGGCCTTGATTGCCACCGGAAATCCAAACTGTTCTGCCACCGTTTGTGCTGCTGCCAGCGAATCCACCGGTTGCAAAGTGCCGGGAACTCCGGCCACCCCGGCTGCCTCCACCGCTCGCCGGGAGGTGATCTTGTCTCCCATGCTGGCGATGGCTTCGGGGGGGGGACCAACAAAGATCATGCCGGCTTCTGCCACCTGGCTAGCAAACCCAGCATTCTCAGCCAGGAATCCGTAACCAGGATGAATCGCGTCAGCTTTGGCCTGGCGGGCCACCTCGATGATGCGGGCTACATTCAGGTAGGACTGGGTGGCGGGGGCCGGCCCGATGTTCCACGCTTCGTCTGCCAGCTCGACGTGGAGTGAGTCCCGATCCAGTTCAGAGTAGACCGCAATGGTGCGCAGCCCCAGCTCACGGGCACTGCGGATGATACGGACCGCGATCTCGCCCCGGTTAGCGATGAGGAGACTGTCCACCTTCTGATGCTAGAGGCAGCCCCTTTCCCCGGGGGCCTCGTCAATTGGGGTTGCCGGGAGGTCGATCCACATCCCGATTGTGATTGGTAACCCGACTAGAGCGGGAGGTTGCCGTGTTTCTTGGGAGGGGGGGACTCCCGCTTGGTGCGGAGCATCTGCAGCGCCCGGATCAGCTTGGGCCGGGTTTGGCGAGGTTCGATTACTTCATCTACCAGGCCCCGTTCGGCGGCAACGTAGGGATTGTTGAAGCGGGTTTCATAGTCTTCGATCAAGGCCTGGCGAGTGCTTTCCGGCTCCGCCGCGTCCGCCAGCTGACGACGGTGAATGATGTTGACGGCGCCTTGGGCACCCATCACCGCGATCTCGGCGCTGGGCCATGCATACACCAGGTCGGCCCGCAAACTGCGCGAATTCATGACTACGTAGGCACCGCCGTAGGCCTTGCGGGTGATCACTGTCAACTTGGGAACGGTTGCCTCGGCGTAGGCGTAGAGGAGCTTGGCGCCATGGCGGATGATTCCGTCGTGTTCTTGGCTGACCCCAGGGAGGAAGCCGGGGACGTCGACGAATGTGATGAGGGGGACGTTGTAGGCGTCGCAGGTGCGCACGAAGCGAGCGGCTTTGACCGAGGCGTCGATATCGAGCGTTCCCGCCAACACCGCAGGCTGGTTGGCAACGATCCCGACCGCGTAGCCATCGAGGCGAGCGAACCCGCACACGATGTTGGCGGCGTAATGTTCGTGCACCTGATAGAAGTCACCGTCGTCGACCACTGCTTCCACCAGCTTCACCATGTCATAGGGCTGGTTGGGGGAGTCGGGGATGAGAGTGGTGAGAGTTTCATCGGTGCGATCTGCTTTGTCGCTGGGCGTGAAGTAAGGGGGGGCTTCCAGGTTGTTGGAGGGCAAGAAACTCAGCAGGTAGCGCACCTCCTCGAGCGCGGCGCGGTCGTCGGCGGCTACGAAATGAGTCACTCCCGACTTGGTGGCGTGGCTGGTGGCGCCTCCCAACTCCTCGAATGTGACTTCTTCTCCGGTCACCGCCTTGATCACGTCCGGACCAGTAATGAAGAGGTGGCTGGTGTGCTGCACCTGATACACAAAATCGGTAAGCGCGGGCGAATACACCGCCCCGCCTGCACAGGGGCCCATGATTACCGAGATTTGGGGGACGATGCCTGAGGCGCGTACGTTCTTCTCGAAGATGCGGCCGTAGCCGTCGAGGGAAACCACCCCCTCTTGAATCCGGGCTCCGCCCGAGTCCTTGAGGGCGACAACCGGGGCTCCTACCTCGAGCGCCAGGTCGAGCAGTTTGCAAATCTTTCCGGCTACTACTTCCCCCAAGCTGCCGCCGAAGATCGTGAAGTCCTCGGCGAAGACGAAGACGGTTCTTCCCTCTATTTGTCCCCAACCGGTAACCACAGCATCTCCGAGTGGGGCCTCTCCCGCCTTGGTGAGCAGGTCGAGTTCCTGGAAACTGCCTTTGTCGCACAGCGCCTCGACTCGCTCCCGGGCAGTGAGTTTGCCCTGGTCGTGCTGGCGCTCCACCGCCCGTGAGTTGGGAGCCAGCGCCTGCTTGCGCTTCCGGCGCAAAAGTTCGATGCGTTCTTCGGTGTCCATTACCTGCTAGCACTGGGCGACATGACCCCAGGTTACGCCGCTGTCCACTTGGAGGCGGTAGCTTCCACCCAGGACGAAGCCCGAGCCCGGTTCGCCAAGACCCCGATCCTGGTTACCGCCCGCCGACAAGATGCCGGCCGGGGCCGCTTCGGTCGGGTGTGGGAGAGCGCCCCGCGGGCGGTGGCAGCGTCGATTGCTTTCCGTCCTAGCTGGGAATCGGCGGCTTGGGGACGGATCTCGCTGGTGGGCGGGCTAGCCGCCGCCAATCTGATCGAAACCGCCGGCGGTCCTCCGATCAGCCTTAAGTGGCCCAACGATCTGATCGATCGCCATGGACGCAAGCTAGGTGGCTTGCTGGGCGAGATCGAGGGGGGGAGCGTCGTCATCGGATTGGGGATCAACTTGTTTTGGCCTGACCCCCCGGCTGGAATCGGCGCGGTGTTGGAACTCGACCCGGGAGTGGAGGTACCGATCCGGATGGCAGAGCAGTGGGCAGACAATCTCTTCGAGCGGCTGGCGGTACCTCCAGCCGCCTGGGGACGCGAGGAGTACACGGGCAGGTGCTCGCTGTTGGGAGAAGAAGTGCGATGGGAACCCGATCAGACGGGAATCGCAATTGACATCGGTCCCGACGGTGAGCTGGTGGTCGACCAAGGTGGATCCCGGCGCTCGCTCTTGAGCGGTGAGGTGCGCACGCTGCGCATCGTCGAAGGCACCTAAGTGATCGGCCGGGCCTACAGTCGAGCGAGGTTGCCGGCCAGTGGGCGGGGTCGAGGCGGGATCATCGATGAGATCAGGTCGAGTAGAGACGGTGCACTAGCCTCGGTCGGGTGAGCGTGCTCTCCTTCGAAGGCACCCATCCGATCCTGTATGGCACGGCGACGTTGACAGCCGGGGTCCGCCACGCCCGTGGTTATCTCGCCCGCCCCGATCTGGAGGGTGCCTTCCCGGGGGTGCTGGTGGTGAATGCAGACCTCGGTTCCGCGCAGAAGGACTTGTGTCGGATGCTGGCCCGGCATGGCTATGCCGCCCTGGCTCCTGACCTGGGAGCTTGGTCGGGCGCGTTGGCAGTCGGCATCGGATTCATGACAAGCGCCGATTGGCTGACTCAACAGGGCACAGCTGCGCTCGCTTTCGGGGAAGGGGGGCTGGCGCTTGTCAGCCAACCACCCGATCGGCTGGGCGCGCTCGGGTTGATTGGAGTTCCCATCCAGAGGCGGGTGGAGTTGGGGGGGGTGCGGGTACTCGGGCTCTACGGCGGGGACGACCTGTTTGTGGTTGGGGGAGGCCTCACCCGGCTGCGCCGGGACCTGCCGGAAGCATCGTGGGTGGTGTACCGGGAAGCCGGCCCGGGCTTCTTCTGGGGCGACCACGACACCTACCGGGAAGCGGCCGCAGCGGACGCCACCTCTCGGATCCTGGCCTTCCTTTCCGCCTGGCAACCCGCTCCTGCACCCTAATTAACCCGAGCGGCTCACTATCCTCGCCCCGATGGAGGAAGCAGGAAAAACCGCGGAGCTCCCTCGCCATCCCCATCGGCTTCGACACACGCTGGTTGTGGTGCTGGCACTTGCCAACCTGATGGTGTTGGGAGCAATTGGCTATTACCAGTGGGTAAAGAGCGGGTTCGACGCAGTTGTGACCCAGATCCCGCTCCAGGAGCTGACCAATCTGGAACCCAGACCCACCACCGACGAAGGCAAGCCGGCACCACTCTTTCTGTTGTTGGTCGGAAACGACAGTCGGGAGGGTATTGACGACCTCGAGGATCTCGGAGGATTTCCAGGTCGCCGAGCAGATGTGATCATGCTGGTGAGAATCGACCCGAAAAACAATCAAGCCCAGCTGGTGAGCTTTCCGCGTGACCTCAGAGTCGAGGGCGAGGATGGCACGGTCGAGAAGATCAACGGCACTTTTTCCAAAGACACCAATCGTTTGATCGGAGCCGTTTCCGATTTGTCCGGCATCCAGGTCAACCACTACGTCGAGGTCAACATCGAGGGGTTCAAGGCGATAGTTGATGCCCTCGGCGGTGTCCAGATGTTTTTCGACGCACCTGCTCGCGACTTCAAGGCGCACCTAGATGTACCTCAAGCGGGGAATGTAACCCTGGATGGGAGGGCAGCCCTGGCATTCGCCCGGTCTCGAGAGTTCGAGCAGTTCGTGGATGGCGAGTGGAGGAGTGACGGAGGAGGCGATCTCAATCGCACCCGCCGCCAGCAACAACTCATCTTCGCCATCCTGGCCGAGCTGAAGGATGCCAGTCGGGTTCTGGACGCCAACCGGTTGGCTCGCACGGTAGGCGAGAACATCAGCACCGACAGCGAGCTTGATTTCGATGTGCTGGCCAAGCTCGGCTACGACTTCCGAGACCTGGGACCAACCGCGCTGGAGACGGCAACCATTCCGGTCGAGGACGTACCCGGCACTACCTTTCTGGCTATGCGCCAGCCGGAAGCGGACCAGATGTTGACTGCGCTGCGATTGGGTCAACCGCTGGCGGGGGGGGAGGCGGGTGCCTTGCGTCTGGATGTGCGCAACGGCAACGGGGTCAAAGGGGCAGCCTCCGGTGCCGCCGAGTACCTCGAGCAGCACGGTTTCGAGATCGTGGCGATCCGGGATGCCGATCATCATGACCAGACCACCATCATCGCCCGGCCCAACGAGATGGAAAAGGCAGAGAAGCTGCAAGCTTTGCTCGGGTTCGGAAAAGTGGAGCCCGGGGTCTCCTTCGCGTCCGGGACCGACGTGATCGTGATTGTTGGATCGGATGCAGTTGGGCGACTCGGCGGGTAATCTCGGCTGGTTCAAGTCGGCTTCGGGAGAGGCCGAAACACCGTAAGTACAAGGGTCGGACTCGGCTCGCCGGGAGGAAAGCAATGCAGGTAGCTGTGATCGGGGCCGGTTACGTCGGGCTAGTCCAAGCCGCCGGACTGGCGTCTTTGGGACATCGAGTTCGGGTGGGCGAGCGGGATCAAGCCAGACTCGAGCTGCTCTCGACCGGCCGCATCCCCTTTTACGAAGCCGAGCTAGAGGGCCTGGTCAATGGCGGCGTCGCCAATGGGTTGCTGTCATTTCACTCAGACAACCACCAGGCGGTGGAAGCGGCCCAAGTGATCTTCATCGCGTTGCCAACTCCTGACCGCGGCGACGGCTCCGCCAACACCTCCTATATCGAGGCGGCGCTGGATGAGATCGGCCCCCGGCTGGAACCGGGGACGGTGATCGCGCTGAAATCGACCGTTCCAGTTGGATCCGTGCGAGCTTTCCAGCAGCGCTTATCTCGGATGGGAGCCAATGCAGAGGTGATCTCCAACCCGGAGTTCCTGCGGGAGGGGAGCGCGGTTGGCGACTTCCTCAAGCCCGACCGGATCGTGATCGGGACTCGCCATCAAGCCGCGGTGGAGCTGATGTTGAAGGTCTATCAAGGTTTGCAGGCCCCGGTACTGGTCACCGATCCGGTGTCAGCCGAGATGATCAAGTACGCCTCCAATGCCTACCTGGCCACCCGGATCACGTTCGCCAACGCCATTGCCAACTTGTGTGAACAGGTGGGGGCTGACAGCAAGGACGTTCTCCACGGAATGGGATACGACCGCCGGATCGGGTTTCATTTCCTCAATCCCGGTCCCGGCTATGGGGGGTCTTGCTTTCCCAAGGACACCAGCGCCTTGGTCGCCATCGCGGATGGCGCCGGTTACGACTTCTCTTTGCTGCGGGGCGTGATCCAGGTCAACTCGCTGCAGCGGGAACGCATCATCACCAAGGTCGAAAACCTGCTCGGCGAAATCCAAGGCAAAGCGATTGCGGTGTGGGGACTTGCCTTCAAGGCGGGTACTGATGATGTGCGGGAATCTCCTGCTGTCTACTTGGCGAGGGAGCTAATGGCCCGAGGCGGGCGGGTAACTGCGTATGACCCCAAAGTGGTCGAGTTGGCAGGAGTCGACCTGGCTCCCAGCGCGCTGGAGGCCGCCAAAGGTGCTGACCTGCTCTTGATCGCCACTGAATGGCCCGAGTTTCAAGGAATCGATCCGGCCGATCTGCTGGCTGCGATGGAAGGGGACGCGGTAGTCGACGCCCGCAATCTCATGGACCCCGCCGCTATGCGGGCGCTTGGCTTCCGATACTCAGGGGTCGGTAGGTGAGAGCACTGGTCACCGGGGGCGCCGGATTCATCGGGCGCGCCCTGGTTACCCGATTGTTGGCGGGGGGCGATCAGGTGACTGTGCTGGATAACCAGAGCAGCCCCAGCCCGCTGGGGGTGCCGGAGGGAGCGGAATTGGTGGTGGGAAGCGTTGTCGATCCCCCCCCCATCCCGGGTCGCTTCGACCGCATTTTCCATCTGGCGTCGCCTGCCTCCCCCCCCCGATACCTGCTCGACCCGATTGGAACGCTGCGGACCGGAGCCGAGGGTACCCGGGCGATGTTGGAGCGAGCCGCCGCCGACGGCGCCACTCTGTTGTTCAGCTCGACGTCTGAGGTCTATGGAGATCCGTCTGTCCATCCCCAATCCGAGGATTACCCGGGTTGGGTGCAGGTACGCTCGCCCCGAGCTTGCTACGACGAGGCCAAGCGGTACGCCGAGGCCCTCTGCTACGCCTTCTGGCGTCAAGGGTTACTAGCCGACCTCAAAGTGGTGCGCATCTTCAATACCTATGGACCAGGTATGCACCCGTACGATGGAAGAGTGGTTTCCAGTTTTATTGTGCAAGCTTTGCGAGGCAGACCCCTCACCATCCAGGGAGACGGTTCCCAAACCAGATCGTTTTGTTATGTCGACGATCTGGTCGAAGGGCTGCTGGCAATGGCTACCGCCGACACCACCGGGCCGATCAACCTCGGCAACCCGGAAGAGATCACCATGAACCAGCTGGCCGATCGGGTGGCGCAGCTGGTTGGCGACAGCGGGCGCCAGTTCACTCCCCTCCCGGAAGGCGATCCCCGCCAGCGGCAGCCCGACATCACCACGGCTCGCCGTCTATTGAATTGGGAGCCCCGCATCCCTCTGGTGGAAGGGCTTCCCAAGACCGTCGAATACTTCCGAGGCGTGCTGGCATGAGGCAGTACCGGCTGCTTTCGGTGGTGATGCCGATTTACAACGAGGCGGTCACTGTTCAGGAATCCGTCAAGCGAGTGCTTGACACACCGTGGCTAGATGGGTTTCCGGCCCTCTTCACTCTCATCAAGTACCGCCTGTTGCCTCGCTCCACCAAGCGATGACAACCCCCCTGGTTCGCCAGGCAGTGCTGCTGGTGGGTGGGAGGGGCACCCGGCTGTGGCCGCTGACCGCCACCACCCCCAAGCCGCTGTTGCCGGTGGGAGGGGTCGCCTTCTTCGAGCTGCAGCTCCGCTTGCTGGCCGAGGTCGGTTGCGAAGAGGTGATCCTGGCGGTGAGCCGCGGCCACGAATCGGCCTGGCACGCTTTCGCCGGGCTGCATCGCCAGCCACGCTTGAAGGTCTCGGTCGAGGCGGTGGCAATGGGTACCGCCGGACCGCTTACGTTGGTGAGGCAACTCTTGGATGATCGCCTGCTGGTACTCAACGGAGACGTGATCTTGGAAACCTCTCCTCGCGATTTCGTGACCCGAGCCCCTGATCTCCCAGCCGTGCTCAGTCTGATCGAGGTGCCCGACCCCAGCCCGTATGGGGTGGTGGTTACCGGACCGGATGGGCGGGTGCAAGCCTTCATCGAGAAACCATCTCCCGGGCAGACCCCGGTGCGCACCGTGAACGCCGGAATGTATTTGTTGCAGAAAGAGGCGCTCGCTCCGTACCCGGAGGGTCCGCTCTCCTTTGAGCGGGTGTTGTTTCCGGACTTAGTCAAACGCGGCGGGCTGGGGGCAGTAGTGGTAGCGGGGGCCTGGCTGGATATCGGAACTCCCCAGCTCTACCTGGCTACCCAGCGCCGGGTCCACACCGGCGGTTCCCGACTGGCGAGGCCCGCCGCCGCCCACTTGGTGGGAAAAGAGGCAGAAGTGGCAGGAGAGCTTGCCGGGAGCTGGAATTACATTGGGCCGGGAGCCATAGTCGAGGCGGGGGCGGAAGTGGAGGAAGCAGTTGTGCTGGACCGGGCTCGGATCCGGTCCGGGGCTGTGATCCGTGGCGCGGTGGTGGCTTGGGATGCCGAGGTCAAGGCCAACGCGTCGGTAACCGGCGCCGCCGTCGTGGGGAAGGGAGCGGTAGTCGGGGAAGGGTGCGAGCTGGCCGCCGGGGTTCGAGTGGCGCCGGCGGCCCAACTAGGCCCAGGTTCGATTAGCTTCCGGCCCCCGGTATGAAGAGTACGGGCAAGCCCAACGCCTTGGTCACTGGCGGCGCCGGCTTTATCGGCTCGCACCTGGTCGACCGGCTGGTCGACGACGGGTGGTCGGTGCTGGTGGTTGATGACCTCAGCCACGGCCACCTCGACCGGTTGGCGGAAGCGCGCCGGGTAGGAGAGGTCCAGATCCACCAGCTCGACATTCGCTCTCCCGACCTGCTGGCGGTGGCTGGACGCTTCGGTCCTGATGTGATCTTCCATCTAGCCGCCCAAGCCGGGGTGCGGCTTTCGGTGGAAGACCCCAGGTTCGACGCCGAGGTAAACGTGGTGGGGACGGTCAACGTGCTTGCCACTGCCGCCGAGGTTGGTGCCCAACGGGTGGTTTTCTCTTCCTCAGGGGGAGCCATCTTTGGAGAAGTAGTCGGCCCCCCGGTGGACGAACAGGCGCCCCGTGTCCCAGATGCGCCATA
>Ga0114938_1001478_pt1 | contig 15860 bp, 12 predicted proteins | sample AshMeaBigSpring_FD_88675 | JGI IMG/M metagenome (GOLD analysis project Ga0114938, IMG submission 88675) | Groundwater microbial communities from Big Spring, Nevada to study Microbial Dark Matter (Phase II) - Ash Meadows Big Spring | ecosystem: Environmental > Aquatic > Deep subsurface >...
GACGGCTCACCTGAATGGCATTGCCCTGTGCGGAGGGCAGGCGCGCCGTGCTGCGTGGCGTCTGCTGCCGATCGTTTCGGTTGGCTGGGCCATTCGCTTCCCCCGGCGAGACGCCGGGGGACCCGGTGCCGGCCGGAGATCGGCGCTCCGGGCCGGCGGGCGCTGGCCATTGGTCTGAGGCGGGGTGTCAGGCGGCCAGTTTGCGCAGGACGTATTGCAGTATGCCGCCGTGGCGGTAGTAGTCCACCTCGTTGGGGGTGTCGATGCGGACCTTGGCGGGGAAGGTCCTCACCGAGCCGTCCTGGGCCGTGGCGCGCACCTCCACTTGCTTGGCCTCGGCGTTGTTCAGGCCGAGGATGTCGAAGGTCTCGGTCCCGTTGAGGCCCAGGGATTGTGCGTTGGCCCCATCGATAAACTCCAGGGGCAGTATGCCCATGCCCACCAGGTTGGACCGGTGGATGCGCTCGTAGCTCTCGGCGACGACCGCGCGCACCCCGAGCAGACGCGGGCCCTTGGCCGCCCAGTCGCGGGACGAGCCGGAGCCGTACTCCTTGCCGGCAAGCACAATCGCCGGGGTGCCCTCTGCCTGGTAGCGCATGGCCGCGTCGAAGATGGACATCTGCTCGCCGGAGGGCTGGTGGAGGGTCACCCCACCCTCGGTCCCTGGGGCCATGAGGTTGCGCAGTCGGATGTTGGCGAAGGTCCCGCGCATCATCACCTCGTGGTTGCCGCGCCGGCTGCCCAGGCTGTTGAAGTCCTTCTTCTCCACACCTTTGTCGATCAGATACTTGCCGGCGGGCGAGTCGGGCTTGATTGAGCCGGCCGGGGAGATGTGGTCAGTGGTGATGGAGTCCCCCAGGACCGCCAGACAGCGTGCACCGAGGATGTCCTCGGCCCTGCCGACGGTCATGCTCATGCCTGCGAAGTAGGGTGGGTTGCGGATGTAGGTGGACTCGGGCCAGTCGTAGGTCTGGCTCTTGGGGGCCGAGAGGGACTGCCAGCGGTTATCACCGGCAAAGACGTCGCGGTAGGCCCCGGTGAACTCCGCCACGGTGACATTGGCGGCGATAGCCGCGTCGATCTCCGCCTGGGTGGGCCAGATGTCCTTGAGGTAGACGGGGTTGCCCTTGGCATCGGTGGTCAGGGGGTCCTGGTAGGGGTCCAGGTCGATACGGCCGGCGATGGCGTAGGCGACCACCAGGGGGGGGCTCGCCAGGTAGTTCATGCGCACCTCGGCATGGACCCGCCCCTCGAAGTTGCGGTTGCCCGAGAGGATGGAGACGGCGCACAGGTCATGGTCGGCGATGGCCTTGGAGATCGGGGGCGGGAGGGGCCCGGTGTTGCCGATGCAGACGGTGCAGCCGTAGCCGACGTTGTGGAAGCCCAGGGCCTTCAGCGGCTCGATGAGCCCGGCCCGCTCCAGATACCGCGTCACCGCCATGGAGCCGGGCCCAAGCGAGGTCTTGACCCAGGGGGCGCGGTTGAGCCCCAGGGCCGCCGCCTTCTTGGCCACCAATCCGGCCCCGATCATCACGGAGGGGTTGGATGTGTTGGTGCAGGAGGTGATGGCGGCGACCACGATGGAGCCGTCACGGATCTCCACCTCCTGGCCCTCGATGACCGCCTTGGCCGGCCCCTTGTCGGGGATGTTGCGCTCCTTCTTGAGTGCCGCCAGGGCCTTGGGGAAGTGCTCGGCCATGGCCGTGAGCTCCACCCGGTCCTGGGGGCGCTTAGGCCCGGCCAATGAAGGTACCACGGTCCCCAGGTCGAGGCTCAGGGTCGAGGAGTAGTCGGCCTCCGGGGCCTCCGCGGTGTGGAAGACGCCCTGTGCCTTGGCGTAGGCCTCCACCAGGGCGACCTGGTCCTCGGAACGGCCGGTCAGGCGCAGGTAGTCCAGGGTCACACGGTCGATGGGGAAGAGACCGCAGGTGGCTCCGTACTCTGGCCCCATGTTGGCGATGGTCGCGCGGTCCCCCATGGGCAAGCTGCCGATGGCGGGGCCGAAGAACTCGACGAACTTACCCACAACCCCGTGCTTGCGGAGCATGTCCACGATGGTCAGGACCAGGTCGGTGGCCGTAACCCCCTCGCGCAGGGCGCCGGTGAGTCGGAAGCCCACCACCTGGGGGACCAGCATGGAGACAGGCTGCCCGAGCATGGAGGCCTCGGCCTCGATCCCGCCGACGCCCCAGCCCAGGACGCCGATCCCGTTGACCATGGTCGTATGGGAGTCGGTCCCGACGCAGGTGTCGAAATAGGCCTGGGTGACGTTGCCCAGGGCCTTGGAGAAGACCACCCGGGACAGGTACTCGACGTTGACCTGGTGGACTATGCCGGTGTCCGGGGGGACAACCTTGAAGCCGTCCAGGGCATTCTGACCCCATTTGAGGAACTGGTAGCGCTCCTGGTTGCGCTCGAACTCCAGCTCGGCGTTCTTGGCGAAGGCGTCGTCGCTGCCGAAGTAGTCGACCTGAACCGAGTGGTCGATGACCAGCTCGGCCGGCTGCAACGGATTGATCTTCTTCGGGTCGCCGCCCAGGGCCTGCATGGCGTCGCGCATCGCGGCCAGGTCTACCACGGCGGGGACCCCGGTGAAGTCCTGCATCAGGACCCGGGCCGGGCGGTACTGGATCTCCCGCGAGGGCTCGGCCTTTGCGTCCCAGTCCACCAGGGCCTGGATGTCGTCGCGGGTCACCGTGACGGCGTCCTCGTTGCGCAGCAGGTTCTCCAGCAGGATCTTCAGGGAAAACGGCAGCCGCGCGCTCCCCGGGATGGCCGTGACGCGGAAGATCTCGAAGGGCCTGGGGCCGACCTGGAGCTGGGACCTGGCCTGGAAACTGTCTTGCATGGGGGACTCCGCCTACACAGGGGTCGTGGATTGAAACCGCGATTCTATACCGCCGGGATTTGTGGCAGCACACGCGCTGCGGCAATACAAAGCCTTGGGTGCGAATGACGCGCTGGGGAAGCGCCGTGCGTCCTCAGCCCAGGACGGCGGAGGCCAGGTAGCCCCGTGCGGACTCCAGGAGCTGCCGCTGGCCGAAAAGGATCTGCCAGCGCCGCCCGCCGACCTGCCGCCAGAGCATGGCGGCGCGGATACCGGCGAGGAGGTTGGAGCGGATGCGGTTCTGATTGTCGGGGTTTTTTAGGTGCAGGGGCTCGCCCTTGACGATGATGCGCGGCGACAAGTGGCTCACGGTGTCACTGTAGATGGCCGCGAGCGAGGCGAGCAGGCTGGGGTCGAGCAGGGGGCCGTCGTCGCGCGCGGCGGCGATGGCGTCGATCCCGGCCCGGATGGTCTCGAGCATGTCCCGCCGCCCGGAAAGGGCGCGCTCCAGCTTGATCAGGGTGACGACGTAGCGGAGCAGCTCCTGGTCCCGGGGTGGACCCGACTTGGAGCCGGCGGTGAGCTGCGCGACGATCTGGCGTGCCCCGCTGGCGACCGCCCCAGACGGGCCGAATGCGGCGGCCACGGTCGGGGTGTCGATCTGGAACAGGCTGTAGATGCAGGGCTCCATGATGCGGGTATCCACGGTCCCCTGGCGGGCGATCTGGCGGACACAGTAGGCCGCCTGATAGATGCCGGCGAAGGCGATCAGCCGGTCCAGGTCGGTGTAAGTCATTGGATGTCCCCTCAACAACATCGGCCAGAGTCGTCAGGCCAGGGTCTGGTGCCGTCCACGACCCCACCCCCCAGGCACTCGTCGTCTCGATAGAGCACCAGGGCCTGGCCGGGGGCCAAGGCCCGCTGGGGCTGCGCGAAGCGCACCCGGCAGCGGCCCTGATCGTACCCCAAGACCGTACAGGCTTGCAGGGGCTGGCGGTGCCGCGCCCGGGCCAGGCAGGCCAGGGGGAAGGCCGGCGGGGTCACGCCGATCCAGTGCACCTGGGCGATGTCGGCCCCGACGGAGAGCAGAAGGGGGTGGTTGCCCCCCTGTACCACGATCAGGGCGTTGCGCCCCTGGTCCTTCGCTGCGACGAACCAGGGGGCCTCGACCCCGCCGCGCAGCCCGCCGACCCCGAGTCCGTGTCGCTGGCCGATGGTGTAGTAGGCGAGGCCCTGGTGCTCGCCGAGGGTCAGGCCCTCTGGTGTTTCGATGGGGCCTGGTTCAAACGGCAGGTAGCGGGCCAGGAAGTCGCGGAAGCGCCGCTCGCCGATGAAGCAGATCCCGGTGCTGTCGCGCTTCGCCGCGGTGGCCAGGCCGAGCCGGCGGGCCAGATCGCGCACCTGGGCCTTGTGCAGTCCGCCCAGGGGGAAGAGGCTATGGGCCAACTGGTCCTGGTCCAGCAGGTAGAGGAAATAGGTCTGGTCCTTGTCCGGGTCCGCGCTCAGGCGAAGGTGCCACCCCCCCTCGTCCTGGTCTACCCTGGCATAGTGCCCGGTAGCGATGCGGCTCGCCCCCAGCCCCATGGCATGGTCCAGGAAGGCGCGGAACTTGATCTCGCGGTTGCACAGGACGTCCGGGTTGGGGGTGCGTCCGGCCCGGTACTCAGCCAGAAAATGGGCGAAGACCCTGTCCCAATACTCGGCGGCGAAGTTGACCGCGTGCAGCCGAACACCCAGGCGCTCGGCCACGGCGCGGGCGTCCGCCAGGTCCTTGGCCGCGGCACAGGTGCCGGGCTCGTCGTCCTCCTCCCAGTTCTTCATGAACAGGGCCTCGACGCGGAGGCCCTGGTCTATGAGTAAGGCGGTGGCCACGGAGGAATCCACCCCCCCGGACAGGCCGACCATGACCGTCTGCGCTGGGGTCATGCCATCGCGTCTAAAGGCTGGGCTTGCCCGGCCTCGGGTTGGTGGCGCTGCGTGTCGATGCTCAGGGTCTGGGCTGCGGCAGCGCACCGCCCTGCCACAGCCGCCCGTCGGTCAATCCGCTGGTCTTGTGCCTGGCCCCGAGGTGCAGGCGCCGGAAAAGCTGGCAGCGGTCGAGGTACTCGCGGGTGCTGACCGGCATAACGACCCGCGCCCGCACGATGTGGGTGACCAGGGCCGTGCCGTCCTGGATCAGGCGGGTGCCAGCCTGGGCCTCGCGGACCTCTGCCCGTGTCGGGGCTGCCGGCAGCCTCGGCTCGATCCTGGACAGGTGCTCCACCGCGACGACAAAGGCCGGCCAGACCTCGAAGATCGCCGGGTCGGTGCGCAGGATCTCGCACTTGCGCTTGGCTGCTTCGGTGAAGGCGTGGACCCTGGGTGCGATGTTCGGGATCTGGGTGCTGCCGATGAAGGTATCGATGATCGCCGCCCCGATCCTGTCGATGTCGCGCATGGCCTGGGCCATCTTGATGTAGCGGCTGGTGTAGAAGGTCTCGATGGGCTGGGTGAAGGCCTTGAAGGGCTCGCCCCACAGCTCGTCGATGCCCTCGTCGCCGCTGCGGTGTCGAACGATTTTGCCCAGGTCCAGGGCCTCCAGGAGGCACTGACCGCACTCGCGCATCAGAGGGTCGTCCGGCGCAATCTCCACCCCCAGCCCCTTGAGCTCCACGACCTTAGTGAAGATGTCGCCGGCCCGGTTGAACAGGGCACCGGCAAGCATGGCCCCATTGACGCGCTTACGTTCCGGGTCGGTCTCGCGCTCGTAGGCCTGGCGGGCCTCCTTCAGGCGAATGCCGGGGATGTTGATGCCGTGCTCGACGTGGTTGAACAGGCGCCGGGTCAGGGCCTTGATGAGGCGGGTGCGGGTCGCCTCGCTATCCGCCGGGGGTTCGTACCACTTGATCCAGTAGCCATCATAGTAGACGCACGGGCGGCCATCGATCTCCCGCCTGGTGCCGTTGGCGATGGTGTCGGACATGGCAATCTGCTCAACGCAGTGATCGGGACTGCCTCTAGTGTACGGAATTCTGATTCCGCCGGCCTAACCGCCATGTCACGCGCGCCACCCCAGGAGTCAGCTATGCTGCGGCCTTGCGCGGCGCAGCAGGCGACGGCCGTCCACTGCATAGACCAGACTGAGGAACAGGCCAATCAGCAGGGCCCCGGTCAGGGGCGCGGGCCAGGCGAGCCCTGTGATCAGCAGGCGGCTGGCGGCGTAGAGGGCGAGCCCCAGGGCGATGTAGCCCAACACCCGCCCGACCTCGTAGGGCACCGGGTAGTACTTTCGCCCGAGGAGGTAGGAGAGGACCACCATGATGCCATAGCAGGCCAGGTGGGCCCAGGCGGCCCCCACGAAGCCGTGGATGGGTACCCACCAGAACAAGAGGGTCACGGTGACGGCGGACCCCGCCAGGGTCACCCAAGCGCCCATCAGGGTGCGGTCGGTGAGCTTGTACCAGATCGATAGGTTGACGTAGACGCCCAGGAGCAGGTTCGCCATGAGCAGGATGGGGACGACGAAGAGCCCCTCCCGGTAGGCGGCCCCGACGAAGTACTGGAAGAGGTCCAGGAACAGGGTCACCAGGAGGAAGATGAAGACGCAGGAGATCACGAACCAGTTGAGCACCAGGGCATAGGTGCGCCCGGCGTCGGCCTCCTTGGCGTAGGCGAAAAAGAAGGGCTCACCAGCATAACGGAAGGACTGCACGAAGAGGGTCATGAGCACCGAGAGCTTGTACGAGGCGCTGTAGATGCCGAGCTGTGCCATGTTGGCGGCGTCGTCGTAGGGCAGCAGGTACTTGAGTGCGGCACGGTCCAACATCTCGTTGACGACCCCGGCCAGTCCGATCAGCACCATGGGGAGCGAGTAGCGCATCAGGCGGCGGAAGAGCGTTGCATCGAAGCCGCCCAGGATCCCGCGCAGCTCCCCGGACAGCAGCAGAAGCTTCAGGCCGCTGGCCACCAGGTTGGCCAGGAAGACATAGCCGATGCCGATGGCGGGGTCCCAGAGCCCGCCGAGCAGGGACCCGGGGTCGGCCTCGAAGGCGCGGCGAGCGAGCAGGATGAAGAAGAGGTTGAGGCCAATGTTGGCCGCGATCTCGATCAGCTTGATCAGGGCGAAGCGCAGGGCCCGGTTCTCCGCCCTCAGTCGCGCGAAGGCGACGGCGCCCACCGAGTCCAGGGCCAGGATGGCGGCCATCCACCAGACGTACTCCGGGTGGTCGGCATGACGCAGCAGGTCCGCGATGGGCTGGCGAAACAGGAACAGCCCCAGGAAGAAGGCCAGATTGCCCAGGGCCAGGATGCGCAGGGTGGTCGCGTAGACCAGCTCCGGGGCCCACTCGCCCCCGGAGCGGAAGCGGAAGTAGCCGGTTTCCAGCCCAAGGGTCAACAGCACCCCAAGGAAACCCATGTAGGCATAGAGCTCCGCCACCACCCCATACTCCGCCGGGGCGAAGCTGTAGGTGAACAGCGGGACGAGCAGGTAGTTCAGGAAGCGCCCAAGGACGCTGCTCATGCCATAGATGGCGGTCTGGGAGGCGAGGCGCTTGAGGGGGTTCAACTGAGACCTGCGTCGGCGGTTGGGGAGGGCGGCAGCGGGGATTGTATACCGGCCAAGGGGGGCATTGGGCGCCGGGGTCTCGTCTGCCCAGGAGAAGGCTGGACCTCTCCTGCCTCTCGGGACTAACCTTGGCCTTGACCCGAAGGCCCAGGGGTGTGCGTTGCCCAGGGACCCGGGAGACGCGGTTTCGATCCGCCCCCAAGGCCCGTCGCGAGCAAGACCTATGACGATGAGCTCAGAGTCCCCCACCCAGGCCCGGGGTCCTGGCCGAGTTGCCGCGTCCCTTGGCCCCGCCCGGGAAGAGCACCGGCGGCCGGCCTGCGGGTGGCGGCCATGAAGAATTCTTGGCGGGGTCTGATCCTTTGGGCAGAGGAGACCTGGGCCCGGCTCAGGGCGCGGGGTGCGGAGCGCAGCTCGCACCGCGCCGCGGTCGATCAGGCGGTCGAGCGGGCGGTGGAGCAGGCCAATCCGCGCCTGCGCGCGCTCATGGGCTACCGCAAGGCCTTGTACCCGGTGGTCGAGGAGGGGCTTGCCTATTGCCAGGAGCTGGCGGCCGAGATCCCCGGCCCCGTGCGTATCGACGTCGAGGCCTGGTCGTCCGATCCCCAGGTCAACACCCTGTTCGCCAACGTGGATGCCCTGCGGCGGGTCATCAGCGGGCCGGCGGTGCGTGCCTGGGTCAGGGAGAACCTGCTGGCCCAGGACGACTGCTATGGCGTCCTTCTCGCCTGGCCGCGGTTGCGCACCCAGCTCGGGACCGAGCTTTCTGGCGATACCCTCAGGCGGGATGTGCAGCAGACCACCCTGGGTTTCGCCGACCCGGAGGTGGCGCTTCCCGCATCCGACCCGCAGGAGGTGCGCCGGCAGGGCGCCCAGGCGATCATGGACGCCCTGGTTGGGGAGGCAGTCCGCGAGCTGACCGGGCAGGAGACACGCATCGCCGAGGTCGAGGAGCGCCTGCGTATCCTGCGCCTCAAGCGTAAGATCCTGAATCCCGCCGGGTGCCGGATGGACTTCCTTCACGAGGGGGGCGCCGCCCACCCGGAGGAGGACGAGGTCCTCGGCCGGCGCATTGCCGAGCTGGAGCGGGAGCTGGAGACGGCCAGCGCTGGGCTCAAGACCCTGGACCAGTACCTGGCGCGGCTGGTGGATCTGCTGAGTAACCCCCGTGACAAGCTCTCGATCCGGCGCGAGCTGGTGACCCTGGACGGCATGAACATCGTCCTCGAGTCGGCGCCGAGGGACCAGGCCGGTGGGACTCCCGGCGAGGGGCTCGACCAGGGGCCGGGGGCGCCCAGGGAGATCGAGCTGGCCATCGGTTACCGGGGCGAGACGCGTGGTCGGGTCCTGCTGCTCGTCCGTTTCCCCCTGGCTGAGATGATCACCGTCGAGGAGCGCCTGGCGGAGGTCAATCGGTACCTCGCCACCTGAGGGCAATGGCCGGCCGGCCCCGCTCCGGCGGTGTCGATGTCACCGAGGATGGATGGCGCACCGCCGCGGTTCGGGTTAAGGTGCCGACCCGGAACGTGCCGTGGCTGCGCCCTGTGCCCGCCAAGGGCGGGCGCCTTGCTGCATCTCCCCGCTGGAAGTCCCATGAAGATCGCCATCCTCTCGCGCGACCCCAAGCTCTATTCCACCCGCCGGCTCCTTGAGGCGGCCCGCGCCCGCGGGCACGAGGCACGGGTGATCGACGTCCTGCGCTGCTACATGAACGTCGCCTCCCACAAACCGAGCATCCACTACAAGGGCGAGGAGCTGACCGAATTCGATGCCGTGATTCCGCGCATCGGGGCATCGGTAACCTTCTACGGCACGGCGGTGCTTCGCCAGTTCGAGATGATGGGGGTCTACCCCCTCAACGAGTCGGTGGCCATCGCACGGGCACGGGACAAGCTGCGCTCCCTGCAGCTCCTCTCGCGCAAGGGCATCGGGCTCCCCATCACCGGCTTTGCCCATGCCCCCGACGACGTTCAGGACCTCATCAAGATGGTCGGCGGCGCCCCGCTGGTGATCAAGCTGCTGGAGGGGACCCAGGGGATCGGCGTCGTCCTGGCCGAGACCCAGCAGGCGGCAGAGAGCGTGATCCAGGCCTTCATGGGGCTCAAGGTCAACATCCTGGTGCAGGAGTACATCAAGGAGGCCCAGGGTTCCGACATCCGCTGCTTCGTCATTGGCGAGAAGGTGGTTGCCGCCATGAAACGCCAGGCGAAGCCGGGGGAGTTCCGCTCCAACCTGCATCGCGGGGGGACGGCCTCGCAGATCCGCATCACCCCGGAGGAGCGCTCCATCGCCGTGCGGGCGGCCCGCATCACCGGGCTCAACGTGGCCGGGGTGGATGTCCTGCGCTCCAATCACGGCTCTGTGGTTATGGAGGTCAACTCCTCGCCGGGTCTGGAGGGGATAGAGGGCACCACGCAGAAGGACATCGCCGGAATGATGATCGAGCTCATCGAAAAGAACGCCGAGGCTGGTCGCACCCGCACCCGGGGCAGGGGCTGATGCGGTGACGCTTCAGCGCTGGCCGGCGGCTATTCGATGGCCATTGCCCAGCACCCCTTCGGCGAGTCCGACGGGGACAAGCCCGAGGATCAGGCGCGGGAGCCCCGCCCAGACCGGCGCTGTGGGTCTCTTCCCGGTCCTGTGGGCAGGTGCGCGGCCGGCGGGCCCTCTGCCGCCGGCTTGGCCTGAGAAGGCGCTCGGCGGGCGTCTCGATGACGTTAACGAAAAAAGGCCGGGCTTTCGCCCGGCCTTCTTTATCTACCGACGAGGGTCAGGTCGCCAAGCGGTCAGGCCGCCTTGGCCTGGCCCTGGATCAGCTTGCCGCTGCCCTCGGAGCGGATCTCGATCTTCCGGGGCTTGACCGCCTCGGGGATCTCACGGACCAGATCGATGTGCAGCAGCCCGTCCTTCAGCTTGGCATCGGCGACGCGGACATAGTCGGCAAGCTGGAACTGGCGCTCGAAGCTGCGCGTGGCGATGCCGCGATAGAGGAACTGCGTCGCCTCGTCCTCATCTTTCTTGGTGGCGGAGACGGTCAGGATGTTCTCCTTCACCTGGAGGTCGAGGTCGCCCTCCGAGAACCCAGCGACCGCCATGGTGATGCGGTAGCGGTCCTCGCCGGTAAGCTCGATGTTGTAGGGCGGATAGCCGCCGGCCTCGGCCCGATAAGCAGACTCCAGGGTGGACGCCAGCCGATCGAACCCGATCATGGACCGGAACAGGGGCGAGAAGTCGATGGTTGTCATGGACATATCCTCCGAATGAGCAATATGGATCAGGGTGCGTTCCGAAGAACCGCGATTTTGCAGGCCCCTGCGGGCACCTGCGACTTTGAAGGTAGCGCTTCCTAGACCGATTTCAAGGGGGCCGTCGGGGTGCGCCACGGCGGTGGGACCCGGCCCCCCCTTCCCGCGACGTCGCGTTGCGGCCTATCCCCACGGCCCACTTGGAGGCTTATACTGGCGTCGTTTCCGCGGCTTTCCACACGCAGGGGGTTGCGTCATGAGTGCCACGACACAGACAGGGGTGACCGGGCTGGTCGCCGCATCCCTCGCCCGCCTCGGGCGCAATCCGGAGTACCTGCTCCAGCATCTGATTGAGGTCCAGCGGCACTGCTCCTGTGTCCCCGACGAGGCGGTGGAGGCCTTGGCCTGCGCCCTGGACGTGACCCGCACCCAGGTCCGGGCGGCCATCCGTTTTTACGCCTTCCTTCACGAGACGCCACGCGGTGACTTCGACATCCTCCTGAGCGACAACATCACCGACCGCATGGTGGGCAACCAGCGCCTGATCGGGCTCCTGTGCGACCGGCTCGGGGTCCGGCCCGGCATCCCCCGCCCCGATGGCCGGGTCACCGTGGGCCCGACCTCCTGCACCGGCATGTGCGATCAGGCCCCGGCCTTGCTGGTGAACGGCATGGCCGTCACCCGGCTGGACGCAGCCCGGGTGGACCGCATCGCCGACCTGGTGGAGGGGAATGTCCCGCTGGAGCACTGGCCCGGAGATTTCTTTCGGGTGGAAGACAACATCCGCCGCCCTGGGCTGCTGCTGAGCAACCCGGCGACCGATGCCTCTGGGCTGCGCACCCTCCTGGCCAGGGGAGCGGACGCGGCACTGGCGGAGCTGGAGCGCTCCGGGCTGCGTGGCCGCGGCGGGGCCGGCTTCACCACCGCCCTCAAGTGGAAGTTCTGCCGCGAGGCGCCGGGGGACGTGCGCTTCGTCGTCTGCAATGCCGACGAGGGGGAGCCCGGCACCTTCAAGGACCGGGTCCTGCTCACCTCCTACGCGGATCTGGTCTTCGAGGGCATGACCATCTGCGCCCGGGTGATCGGGGCCAGGCAGGGGTTCGTGTATCTGCGCGGCGAGTACCTGTACCTGCGCGACCACCTGGAGTCCGTCCTGGCCAGGCGGCGCCTGGATGGGCTCCTTGGCCGGGACATCCTCGGCGAGACCGGCTTCGACTTCGACATCGCGATCCACCTCGGGGCCGGGGCCTACATCTGCGGCGAGGAGTCGGCCCTGATCGAGTCCCTGGAGGGCAAGCGCGGCGTGACCCGCAAGCGCCCCCCCTTCCCGGTCACCAGCGGGTACCAGGGCCGCCCGACGGTGGTCAACAACGTCGAGACCTTCCTCGCTGCCACCCGCATCGTCCAGTGGGGCGGCTACTGGTTCCGCGGCGAGGGGACGGACAAGTCCGCCGGGAGCAAGATCCTCAGCGTCAGCGGCGACTGCCGCTTGCCCGGGGTCTACGAGTATCCATTCGGGACCCCGGTCCACCAGGTCTTGAAGGACTGTGGGGCCGAGCACACCCAGGCGGTGCAGATCTCCGGGGCGGCGGGGGCGACCCTGGCCCCGGCGGAGTTTGACCGCATCATCGCCTACGAGGATCTGCCCACCGCCGGCTCCTTCATGATCTTCGACCAGAGCCGGGACATGCTGGACATGGTGCGCAACTTCGCCGCCTTCTTCGCCCACGAGTCCTGCGGCTTCTGCACCCCCTGCCGGGTCGGCGGCGGTCTGTTGCGCAATCTGGTGGAGAAGGTCGCCGCCGGCCAAGGGTCCCAGTACGACCTGGAGGAGCTGCGCCAGATCGGCGCGGTCATGCGCAAGGGGAGCTACTGCGGCCTGGGGCACACCGCCCCCAACCACATCCTCAACACCCTGGACAAGTTCCCCCAGGCCTGGCAGCGTCACCTGCGCAGCGCCGAGTACACGCCGTCGTTCGACCTGGACGCGGCCCTGGCCGAGGCGCGCGCCCTGACCGGTCGCAACGACGCCGCCGCTCACCTGGAGGAGGAGGCATGAGAGTGGCAAGCACCTTTCGGTTGGACGGCAGGGAGATCCCCTTCACCCCCGGTCAGACCATCATGGACGCGGCCCTGGCGGCCGGCGTCTATATCCCGCACCTGTGCCACAACCCCGAGTTCGCCCCCCATGGGAGCTGCCGGGTCTGCGTGGTGGGGGTCAACGGGCGGCATGTCTCGGCCTGCACCGCCCCGGCGGCGGACGGCATGACGGTGGACAACGGGAGCGAGGAGGTCCAGGACCTGCGCCGGGCCATTCTCCAGATGCTCTTCGTGGAGGGCAATCACGTTTGCCCCGGGTGCGAGAAGAGCGGGGCCTGCCAGCTCCAGGCGGTTGCCTACTGGGTCGGGATGCTCAACCCCCACTTCACCCACTTCTTCCCCTGCCGGGAGCTGGACGCCTCTCACCCGGACTTCGTCATCGACTTCAATCGGTGCATCCTGTGCGAGCTGTGCGTGCGGGCCAGCCGCGACCTGGACGGCAAGCGCGTCTTCGCCATCAGCGGTCGGGGCCTCGACAGCCATTTGGTGATCGACTCCAGGTCCGGCAAGCTTGGCGACAGCAGCTTCGCCGCCACGGACCGGGCGGCCCATGTCTGTCCGGTGGGGGCCATACTGCCCAAGAACCGGGCCTATGCCGCCCCCATCGGGCAGCGGCTCTACGACCGCGAGCCCATCAGCGTGGTGGGCGACGTGGCGGCGCACGACGGGGGGGGCTAGATCATGGCCGAGAAGCTCAAGGTGGCCACCGCATCCCTGGCCGGGTGCTTCGGCTGCCACATGTCCATCCTCGACATCGACGAGCGCATCCTCCAGCTCGTCGACCTGGTGGAATTCGACCGCACCCCCATCACCGACATCAAGACCATCGGCGAGTGCGACCTCGGCATCATCGAGGGGGGCGTGGCCAATGCCGAGAACGTCGAGGTCCTGCGGGATTTTCGCAAGCACTGCAAGATCCTGGTGGCCATGGGGGCCTGCGCCGTCAATGGCGGTATCCCCGCCATGCGCAACCAGTTCGCCCTCAAGGACTGCCTGGATGAGGCCTATGTCCAAGGCGTGGGGGTGCACAACCCAGGCATTCCCAACGACCCCGAGATCCCGCTGCTGCTCAACAAGGTCCACCCCATCCACGAGGTGGTGAAGGTCGATTACTTCCTCCCCGGCTGCCCGCCCTCGGGGGACACCATCTGGACCTTCCTCACGGAGCTGCTCTCGGGCAAGCCCATCGGCTTCCCCTACACTCAGATCCACTACGACTAGCCGGTGCCAGGGATAGACCCCCGATCTCGCAGACAACCGAAGCGGACCCTTGCCATGACGACGTCACTCGAAACCGCCCGCCACCCCGAGACCCTGAAGCGCATCTGCATCGAGCCCGTGACCCGGGTCGAGGGACACGGCAAGGTGACCCTGCTCTTGGACGAGGACAACCATATCAAGCAGGCGCGGCTGCACATCGTCGAGTTTCGCGGCTTCGAGAAATTCATCCAGGGCCGCCCCTACTGGGAGCTGCCGGTCCTGGTCCAGCGTCTGTGCGGGATCTGCCCGGTGAGCCACCATCTGGCGGCGGCCAAGGCCACCGACCAGCTCGTCGGTGTGGACAGCCTCACGCCCACGGCGGAGAAGGTCCGCCGGCTCATGCACTACGGGCAGACCCTCCAGTCCCACGCCCTACACTTCTTCCACCTGTCCTCCCCGGATCTCCTCTTCGGCTTCGACGATGCGGTGCGTCACCGCAACATCGTCGGCGTCATCCAGGACCATCCGCAGATCGCCACCCAGGGGGTGCTGCTGCGCAAGTACGGCCAGGAGGTCATCCGCGTCACCGCCGGCAAGCGCATCCACGGGACCGGGGCCATCCCGGGTGGGGTCAACAAGGCCGTTTCCCCGGAGGAGCGCGACTACCTGCTCAAGGACATCGGCCAGATGATCCAGTGGGCCCAGGAGGCGGTCGGGCTCATGTGCCGCATCTATCTGGACAATGCCGACTACCATCAACAGTTCGGGCGGGTGGACGCCAACACCCTGGGCCTGATCCGCCCGGATGGGGCCTTCGAGCTCTACCACGGCGGCCTGCGCGCCCGCTCCCCGGATGGTGTCACCATCTTCGACCACATCGACTACCGGGACTACGAGCGGCATCTGCGCGAGGAGGTCAAGCCCTGGAGCTACATGAAGTTCCCCTTCATTGCCGAGTTGGGGCCAGAGCTTGGCTGGTACCGCGTTGGTCCCCTGGCCAGGGTGAACAACTGCGACCGCTTCGATACCCCGCTGCCCGAGGCCGAGCGGCAGCGCTTCGTCGCGGAGGGGGAGGGTAGGCCCCAGCAGGCTGCGCTCGCCTTCCACTGGGCCCGCCTCATCGAGCTCCTCTACTGCGCCGAGGCCATCGAGACCCTGCTCCACGACCCGGACATCGGCGGCACCGAGCTCCAGGTCCGCGGCGACATGCGCCCCAAGGGCATCGGCGTCGTCGAGGCCCCCCGCGGGACCCTGTTCCACCACTATGAGATCGATGGTGACGGCCTGGTGACCAGGGCCAACCTCATCGTCTCCACCACCAACAACAACCAGGCGATGAACGCCTCCATCCGCCAGGTGGCGAGCCAATACCTCAGCGGGCGGGAGCTGACCGAGCCCCTCCTGAACCAGATCGAGGTCGCCATCCGCGCCTACGACCCCTGCCTCTCCTGCGCCACCCATGCGGTGGGCAAGATGCCGCTGGAGCTGAGCCTGGTGGACACCGCCGGCGAAGTCCTGGACCGCCTGACCCAGACCCCGAGCGGGGAGGTCCGCCGCTGAGCCTCGGCCCAGGTTTGGGCGGGCTCCAAGCCCAAGCCCCGACCCTCGGCCCGCTCCGCCCTGTCCTGGTCTTTGCCTGCGGCAACCCGTCTCGCGGCGATGACGCCCTGGGTCCGGCCCTCCTCGAGCGCCTGGCGGCGCGCCAGGCCGAGGGCCGTTTCGTCGACTGCGACCTGCTCACGGACTTCCAGCTCCAGGTCGAGCACGCCCTCGACCTGATCGGGCGGCGCGAGGTCATCTTCGTCGATGCCGCCGCCTCGGGCCCCGAGCCTTGCGCATTCACCCCCGTCGTCCCCGAGCAGGCCCTCACCTACACCACCCACGCCATGAGCCCGGGCGGCGTCCTGCGGGTGCTGGTCCAGATCCACCCAGACCCGCCGCC
>Ga0114938_1001479_pt1 | contig 15859 bp, 9 predicted proteins | sample AshMeaBigSpring_FD_88675 | JGI IMG/M metagenome (GOLD analysis project Ga0114938, IMG submission 88675) | Groundwater microbial communities from Big Spring, Nevada to study Microbial Dark Matter (Phase II) - Ash Meadows Big Spring | ecosystem: Environmental > Aquatic > Deep subsurface >...
GAATTTTTTAAACTCATCACCACTTTCTGTATAATACATGCCTGCATCTGTCAATACACCATCAACATCACTTAAAAAAACTTTTATTTTACCCATGAATAATCTTGTATTTGTATTGAGCGTCTTTGAAATGTGAAAAGGTATTTAAGAAACAAGCGATAAACTTTGAGCTGAAAATTCCACCATCATTACTTTTCCTAAGCTTTCAAGTTGAACGTACACTTTTTTTCTTCCTCCTCTAATTACTGTTCCCTCATGATCCATAAAAACACCATGTGTAATTTTTACTTTTGTGCTTGGCTTAAACCCTTCGATAGCTAATAATTCAATGATAGCATCTTTTTCAGATAAATATCTTTTTATGTTTTCTACCTCTTCATTTTTTATTACAGCAGGTTTATTGTTGTAATACACTAAGTTCAATGCACCATCTGTTTTTAAAACATCTAAACGTTCTGTTTGCAAATCAATGTTTACAAACACGTACGACCTAAATAATGGTTCGTTTATTATTTTTTTTCGATCAGTCCATTGACGTTCTTTTTTTTGTGTAGGACACCAACTTGTAATTCCTTTTTTGGTCAATAATTCGTCTACCTTTTTTTCCCACTTTGGTTTTACATAAATGGCATACCAAAGTTTGCTTTCTCCTTTAACTTCTTTTTCCATACAGTTGTTTTTGAGCAATATTTTGCTTCAACTTGTTTACAATCAATTTTTAGCCTCAACAACTTTTCATCATCAATAGGGGGTCGAACGAAAATACAAATTTAAGGTGATTACTATACTTGAATTTTAAATTATTCCGTATTGCTATTTTTCAATTAACTATTTTATTCCTCATTCCTAAATACAACCATATTATCAAAAACATCTATTAAAACTGTTTTGCTTTTATCAATGCTTCCACTCAGTATTTTTTTACTCAATTGATTTACCAATTCTTTTTGAATAAGTCTTTTTAATGGTCTTGCACCAAATTGAACATCGTAACCATTTTCAGATAAATAATCTATCAAATAATCAGAAAATTGTAATTGAATACCCGATTTTGCAACAAGGTTTTGTAAATCCTTAAGTTGAATGCCAATAATACCTTTTATTTCATTTTTCATTAATGGCTGAAACATAATTATTTCATCAATTCTATTTAAAAATTCTGGTCTTATTGTTTGTTTTAAAAGATTTACAACTTCAATTCTTGTTTTCTCTACAACTAATTCTTTATTGTCGTCTGTCACATTTTCAAAAGCATCTTGAATAATATGGCTACCCATATTACTTGTCATGATAATGATGGTATTTTTAAAATTTACCATTCTACCTTTATTGTCGGTAAGTCTACCATCATCTAATACTTGTAATAAAATATTAAATACATCAGGATGGGCTTTTTCAATTTCATCTAAAAGCACCACACTGTATGGTTTTCTTCTAACAGCTTCGGTTAATTGTCCACCTTCATCGTATCCAACATAACCTGGAGGAGCACCCACTAAACGGCTTACTGCATGTTTTTCTTGGTATTCACTCATATCAATCCTCGTCATCATAGCTTCATCGTCGAAAAGATAATCGGCTAAAGCTTTTGCTAGTTCTGTTTTACCAACACCTGTTGTTCCTAGAAAAATAAATGATCCAATGGGCTTTTTAGGATCTTGTAAACCGGCTCTACTTCTTCTAATTGCATCTGCAATTGCCGTGATTGCTTCATCTTGACCAACAACTCGTTTATGCAATTCATCTTCCAAACTCAATAATTTTTCTCTTTCGCTTTGCAACATTTTGCTTAATGGAATACCCGTTGCTTTGGCAATAGCCTCTGCAATATCTTCAGCATCTACTTCTTCTTTTAATAAACGTTTTTCAGAAAAACTATCTAATTGAGTTGTTAAGTCTGCTATTTCTGTTTCTTGTTCTTTAATTTTTCCGTATCTAATTTCTGCTACTTTTCCAAAATTGCCATCACGTTCAGCTCTTTCTGCTTCTGCTTTAAAAGCCTCTATATTGGCTTTTGCATTTTGTATTTTTTCAACTATTTCTTTCTCTTGTTTCCACTTTGCTTTTAATGTGTCACGTTCTACACTTTTTAAAGAAATCTCAAGCGATAATTCTTTTAACTGTTCTTCATCTTTCTCTCGTTTAATCGCTTCTCTTTCAATTTCAAGTTGACGAATACTTCTCTCTAATTTATCTAATTCTTCTGGCATAGAATTCATTTCAAGCCTTAGTTTGGCAGCACTTTCATCAATTAAATCAATGGCTTTGTCAGGTAAAAAACGATCAGCAATATATCGATGTGAAAGTTCAACAGCGGCTACAATTGCTTCGTCTTTTATACGAACATGATGATGCGTTTCGTATTTATCTTTAATGCCTCTTAAAATACTTACAGCATCTTCAATAGACGGTTCGTCGATTAAAACACGTTGAAATCTTCTTTCTAAAGCTTTATCCTTTTCAAAATATTTTTGGTATTCGTTTAAGGTAGTTGCACCAACAGCCCTTAATTCTCCACGAGCCAAAGCTGGTTTCAAAATATTGGCAGCATCCATAGCTCCTTCACCACCACCTGCACCTACAAGTGTGTGAATTTCATCTATAAATAATATAATTTCTCCATCGCTTTCACCTACTTCTTTCACCACAGATTTTAATCTTTCTTCAAATTCACCTTTATATTTTGCACCTGCAATTAATAATCCCATATCTAAAGCAAAAATGATTTTGCTTTTTAAGTTTTCAGGAACATCTCCATTTACAATACGCATGGCTAAACCTTCTGCAATAGCTGTTTTACCCACACCTGGTTCACCTACTAAAATGGGGTTATTTTTACTTCTTCTAGTTAAAATGTGTAGAGTTCTTCTTATTTCTTCATCTCGTCCAATTACAGGATCTAGTTTTCCTTGCCTAGCTAATTCGTTCAAGTTTTTGGCGTATTTCTGTAAAGCGTTGAAAGCGGTAGAAGCTGTTTGAGAATTTACCGTACTACCTTTTCTTAAATCTATAATGGCTGCTATTAATCCTTTCTCTGTTAATCCTGCATCTTTTAAAATTTTAGCGGTATCATCGTTTTGTTGCAATAAGCCAATTAAAATATGTTCAACGCTAACAAATTCGTCTTTAAATTTCGAAATACTAGCAGTAGCTTTTAACAAGGCATTGTTTAAATCTCTACCAATTGCTTGTGCTGGTTCTATACCTGTTGCCTTAGGTAGTTTTTTAAGTGTTTCATCTAGTTTAGTTTGAATAAAAACGGTATTAACAGAATTCTTTTTTAATAAGAAATCAATGGCACTATCATTATCGTTGAGCAATGCTTTTAGTACATGATTGGTTTCAATATTGATATGCTGTTGATTAAAAGCAATTTGCTGTGCTGCTTGTATTGTTTCCTGTGCTTTAATGGTGTAATTGCTGAAGTTCATAATCGAATTTTTTTATGATACATTGATTTAACAAATTCTATTGATTCGTTTCCATCAAATTTGTATTTGTCTGTGAATAATACATCTTAACTTTAAACCTTGTTTGCAAATGATTATCCAACCCCAAAAAGCGGAAATAATGTCTTTTAAAAAATATTTTAACTGCCTAAAAGGCTTGTCTGTATTGATTTTTCTGTTATTCTTTCAGTTTGTGAGTGCTCAATTTGATTTTAGTGTATTGGATAAAAAAATTGAAAGTTATAAAGTTGATTTGGGTAAAAATGTAAGCTGCATCATTTATAAAGATGGTAAAGTAATTTACAAAAAACAAGTAGAGAATTTTGATATTAAAACGCAAGCACCAATTGCAAGTAGTAGTCAATGGCTAACTACAGCCTTAATTTTAAATTTGGTAGATGCGGGTAAGTTATCGCTTGATGATAATGTTGCTCAATATCTACCCATTTTTGCAAAATATGGTAAAAAGTACATTACTATAAGACATTGTCTTACGCATCAAACAGGTTTAGAGGCCGATCAAGGATTGATGAAGATGTTTGAAAAAAATCGATTCGAATCTTTAGAAGCAGAAGCGGATGCTTTTGCAAGCAAGAGAGATATTATGAAAAATCCGGGTGAAGAATTTCGATATACGAATGTGGGTATTAATTTGGCTGCAAGAGTGGCTGAAGTTGTAGGTAAAAGAGGGTTTGAACAATTGATTAATGAACGCATTTTAAGACCATTGACCATGCGTAGTACTAGTTTTAATAATAATGGAAATACGCCTAACCCTAGTGGAGGAGCCATTACTTCTGCTGGTGATTACGCCAATTTTTTAATAATGCTTTTAAATAAAGGCATGTTCAATGGCAAGCAAGTATTGAGTCCAAAATCGGTAGAAGAGATGCTTACAATTCAAGTAGAATCGTCTAAAGTAAAAAATATAGCCAAGGTTGTGGATGGATATAGTTATGGTTTGGGCTGTTTTATTCATGAGGCAGATACTAATGGAAAAGCAATAGTTGCTTCATTTCCTAGTTTTTATGGAACATTACCATGGATAGATAAGTGCAGAGGGTATGTAGCGGTAATTATTACAAAAGATTTAATGGGTGAAACCAAAAAGCAAGTATTTGTAGATTTAAAAAATACGATTGATGGCGTAATTGGTGTAGAAAGTTGTAATTAAACCTCTTTTAAACAAATATGTACGAACACAAACACCAAAAACTTGCCGATAAAACTACTTATTACAACCGAGTGGTTAAAAATGCTGTTGTGGCTTTTACAATTCTATTTATTTGTTTAATGATGGGAGTGTTAGGCTATCATTACTCAGCTAACATTGGTTGGTTAGATAGTTTGCACAATGCTTCTATGATTTTAAGTGGTATGGGGCCAGTTGTAGAAATTAAAACAGTTGAAGGAAAATGGTTTAGTAGTTTTTATGCTTTGTTTAGTGGAGTTGCATTTATAACCAACATTGGTTTACTCATTACACCCTACGTTCACCGTTTTTTTCATAAGCTACACGTTGGTGAGGAAGATAATCTTTAGCAAAATAATTAATACTGTAATTATTTATCCAAAGCATTCATTAAGTGGTGCTTACCCTTCATCATGTATTTTTTGCTTTGCTCAATAGCATCCATTACTTGGTCTAAAATTTCATCTATTGGTTGTGTATAATCAATCACCATCGGTTCTTTAAAACGAACAGTTAGTAAAGATCCTTTCTTTTTAAAAGTCAATCCTTTTTTGGTAAATGCACGCCAAAATCCATTAATAACAACAGGTACTACAACAGGTTGATTGTTTTTAATAATGTATGCAGTTCCTTTTCTACCAGGAGCAAATGGTTTGGTAGTTCCTTGGGGGAAAGTAATTACCCAACTTTTATCTAAGGCTTGTTTAATTTTTCTAGTATCAGACGGGTCTAATCCTCTTCTAACTTCTTTGCCTTCGGCTCTCCAAGTTCGTTTTACAGTTAATGCACCAGCTAGTTTAAATAATCGGCTAATCAAACTGCCATTCATTGTTTCTTCTGCTGCTACAAAATACAAATTGGTGAATGGATTAATTAAATAGTAAGGTAAACCTAATCTGTTTTGTTTTCGCCATTTAACAGCACAAAAAATATGAATAAAAGTAATCACATCTGCAAAATAAGTTTGATGATTACTTACAAAAAGTACATTTCGTTTAGGTAATTTTTGAAGATGTTCGGTGCCTTCTATTTTTATTTTATTAAACAGTGTTAATCCAGGATAAGTTGCCAAGCCAACCACTCCATAAACAAGGGTTCTAATAACTTTTATATGTCTTAGTTTTTCAACTAGATTCATAAGTAGATTTACTTTTGGCTTACAAATAAACGAAAGATAGAGAAATAAAATAGCTTTCTTTTTTTATTTACGCCGAAAGCCTATTTAATTAATAAGCGTTTGATTGTAAACCATTTAAATGATTCGTTTCTTAGTTGCATCTTACAGTATACATTTGCAATCCAAATAATTAAGTAATGGCATTAAACACCGTAATTTTTGATATTGATGGTTTATTAATTGATAGTGAACCCGTTTGGAACAAAGCTGCTGAGGTTACTTTACAACATTATGGAATTGTTTTAACACCACAGCAATATGCTTCTACTACTGGTTTACGTACGAAAGAATGGATAGATTGGTGGTTTAATTATTTTAATATTGATGCTACTGAAAAGCCAAACGGTGAAAAAATGATTGTAGAGTGGGTTTTAAACCATGTTGAAAGCGATGCAGCCATTATGCCAGGTGTACATTATATCATCAACTTTTTTCACGAACGAAATTTTAAAATAGGGTTGGCAACTTCTTCTCCAGTTTCATTAATTGATATTGTGTTGAAAATGACAGGTATTGGTCCATATTTACATGCAACAGCATCGGCAGAAGATTTGGCTTATGGAAAACCGCATCCACAAGTATATTTAGATTGTGCTGCAAAAATGAATGCAATTGCTACAGATTGTCTATGTTTTGAAGATTCATTTAATGGAATGTTGGCAGCAAAATCGGCAAGAATGAAATGTGTTGTTGTACCACATCCTCATCAATTAAAAGATGAAAAATGGGGTGCTGCAGATTTAAAACTAAGTTCGCTACAAAACTTTAGCGACTTACATTTTAGGCATATTCAGTTTTAAGAGTTAATCTGATATAATTTGGCAAGCTCAGACAGTTGTAAAATGTTTTTTACATTCAGTTTTTCAAAAATTCTTGCTTTGTGAGTGCCTGTAGTAGACATTTGAATATTTAAAGCAGCCGAAACTTCTGTAAGCGTCATTCCTTTTAACAGTAAATTGGTAATGGCAAATTCTCTTTCCGATAATTTTTCAAACGGATTTTCATTTTGTCTACTAGAATCGTCTTCAATTAAAGATTCAAGCATTGCCTCACTATAGTATTTTTTATTATTCAATACAAGGTTAATGGCTTTTTTTATTTCTTCTACAGGAGCATCTTTCGATAAAAAGCCTTTAGCCCCAGCTTTTAAATATCTTTTTGCATAAACGGCTTCTGAATTCATCGAAAACATTAAAACTTTCGATTGTGGTTTAACGGTTAAAATATAATCTAATAAATCTAAAGTATTGGTTCCTGGAATTTGAATGTCCATTAAAATAAAATCGTATTGATGCGTTTTGATCTGTTGAACAGCAATTTCTCCATTTTCAGCCTCGTCAATTTCACATTGACTGTATACCTGAGATAGCAAAAAACTGATTCCAGATCTTACAATCGAATGATCGTCTATCAATAAAAAGCGTTTCATAATAAAAAATTAGCGTTTTACAAATGTAGAAATTATTCTACAAAGCAATCATGTTTAATTCTACAGTTTGTAGTTGTTCAATTGAATACTTTTACATGCGATGCTTGCATAAAGCTAAGTTTATTATCCAATATCCTGTTTTAAACCTGCCAATATCTTCTTAGTTATGTTTAAAAATGGTTTACAAACTGTTTTTAAATTTCATTCATTTCGGATTAATTGATTGTTCTTTAATTTATATTATTTAAAACTGTGTGCATTGTATATATGTATATTTTAAACAGTACTATATATTCATAATAAAACAAATGGCTGTCTATGGAAGCAAGTAATGGTGAGAAGATGATGACCAATGAAATAGCCGACTTTTCTGAGTTGGGAGAAAATAGCATACAAATTTTGAAAAAAATTTTCAAGAATTATCTTCTTGAAAATGCCATAGTTAATTATGCCGATAATTTACAACAAATCATTCAAAAAAGAATCCAACAGTTAAAGCTATCAAATGTAAATGATTATGCAGTTTATATTGAAAATAGCCAAGAAGAAAAGAATATCATCGATTTAATTGCAGATCAAGCCAAATGGCATATTAATGAAAAAGAAAAAAGTCAACAACAATATAAGCTGGTTAAAGAATCGTTGCAACGATGTGAAGTGCTTCATTCAAATAGTGAAGACGCAGTTGTAATTTTTACACCCGAAGGAAAAGTAACATTTGCCTGCCCTACAGTTACCAATATTTTAGGGTTTACGCTTGATGAAATGTTGAATCTGAATTTAACAGATATTATTCATCCAAGTACAACACAAGAAGTTGCCGCTTCCATGCAATATTGCATGGAAAACCCAGGCATTACCGTGAAAGGACATTTGTGCAGGGTTAAACATAAGAATGGCACTTGGCGTTGGTTAGAAGCCCATGTAACCAATTTGTTGCATGAACCAAGCATTAATGGATTAGTAGATAATTTTAGAGATGTTACAGATAGGATAGAAGTAGAAATAAGTAGTAAACAATTACAAAAATTACTCAATAAGGCTGAAGCCATTGCCAACATTGGTAGTGCAGAAATAGATTTTGTAACCAACCAACGAACTTGGAGCGATGCATTTTACAAAATACTAGGTTTAAACAAGGAAACTTACCAGCCAACAGCAGCCGGCATTTTACCATTTATACACTCAAAAGATAAAAATAGATTTGTTGAATGGCTTACTAATGGTTTACGCAATCAAGTAACATCGCAACAAATTGAAGTAACCATCGTAAAAGAAAATGGAGAAGAAAGAGACATTATTGCATTTGGAATTGCAGAATACCACAACGATGGTACACCTATTAAAAGCTTTGCTGTAATAAAAGATATTACCGAAGAAAAGAAAATAAAGACCGATTTAGAAGTAAGTAAACAAGTTTACGAATCGCTTTTTCATTATAACACCTCAGCCGTTTTTTCTATAGATTTAGATGGCAATTTTACATCTGCAAATAAAATTTTGGCACAAAAAACCGAATTAGATGTTGCTACCATTTGTACATTACATTATAGCAAATTTACACATGAAGAAGATTTAGCTCTTGTAAATGAGCATTTTAATATTGCCAAAAAAGGACAATCTACCCAGTATGAATTGAGGGTAATTACGGCCACAGGAAAAGTATTAGATGTATTTATGGTGAATATTCCAATTGTTGTAAATGGAGAAGTAACAGGTGTATTTGGAATAGCTAATGATATCACAGATACCAAACTATCGCAAAAAAATCTTGAAAAAACATTAAAAGACAAACAAGAAATTCTTGATTCATCTATTGATATCATTTGTACTGTAAATAAAGAGGGAAATATTGTAGAAGTAAGTAAAGCTTGTGTTTCTACTCTGGGTTACGAACCACAAGAATTAATTGGCAAAACATATTTTAGTTTGGTGCTGCAAGAAGATGTTGAAGCTACTATAAAAATGGCTAAACAACTAAGTAGCGGCGTTGAAATTCGAAATTTCGAAAATAGATATATACGAAAAGACGGAACTATTGTTTCCATGTTATGGTCTGCCAAATGGAACGAAAAAGATCAAATTGCATTTTGTATAGGAAGAGATTTTACCGAACAGCGAAAAGCGGAGGCTTTACAAGAATTTGAGAGAAGAGATAAAGAAGCTTTAATTAATGCAACAGACGATTTAATTTGGAGTGTAAGCAAAAGCTTTAAGTTAATTGCAGGAAATACTGCATTTATTAATAAAATATTTGAACTAACAGGTTTGCACATAAAACAAGGAGACAATCTACTGCTTGAAGGATATTTTACCGAAAAGTTTGTCGAATTTTGGCGAACACTATACCAACGATGCTTAAAAGGAGAGGCATTTAAAGAAGAATTGTATACGCCATTTGTTTCAAACCCATGGTCAGAAATTAATTTTAACCCCATTTATAATGCCAATAAACAAGTTGTTGGAATTGCTTGTTACGGACGAAATATTACTGAAGCAAAAAACATAAAAAATAAACTAAACGAAGAGCGAAACATATTAAGATCTGTAATTGATAATGTGCCAGATTATATTTTTATTAAAGACATTCATCACAAATATATAGTAGCTAATAAAGGAACTGTAGCTTTATTAAATGCACAATCTGAAGAAGATTTGTTAGGCAAAACCATTCATGATTTTTTACCCCAAAAAATTGCTAATCAGTTTACAAAAGGCGAAATGGCAGTGCTAAAAAAAGGCATTGTTCTCTCTAATTTTTTGCAAAAAATAGAAGCCCACAACCAGCAAGAAGCTTCTTGGAAGTTGATTACAAAAGTGCCTTTAAAAGATACAAAAGGCGAAATTATTGGTTTAGTAGGTATTACAAGAGATGTAACTTCTATTCAAAAAGAACAAGAAGGACAAATTTTAACCTATGATATTATTGCAGCATTGGGCAGAAACGAAAAAATTGAAGACGCTTTTGCAGAAGCTTTAAAAATAATTGGTACACATTTTAATTTTAATGTAGGGGAAGCTTGGTTATTAAATAAAGAGAAAAATCAGTTAGAGTTTACCGCTAACTGGATAAAAGGACAAAAAGAAAGCGGTTTTCTAGAAGATTACACGCAATTCTTTAATATTGGTGAAGGTCATCCTGGAAAAACATGGCAAGAAAAACGTTTATTCATTATTAATGATATTCAGCAAAATAAAGTTCGTAGAGTAGAACTTGCAAAAAAAGCAAATTTACATTCTTGCATAGGAATCCCTATTATATTTAAAAACGAAGTAATTGCCGCATTTACATTTTTTGCCGAAAAAAATTTGAGTGAAGAAGCCAATTTAGTTTCTGTTTTAAACCAAGTTTCATTACAAATTGCGTTAGATAGTGAACGAAAAAAATCAGAAAAAGAGTTGGTAAATTATAGTCATCAAATTACCAATATCTTAGAAAGTATAACAGATGGTTTTATTACAATCGATAAAAAGTGGATGGTTCAATATTGGAATAAAGAAGCAGAACTATTACTTGGCGTTTTAAGAAAAGACGTAATTGGTAAACCAGTATGGAATGCTTTTCCACGAGAAATTGTATTAAGCCTAAGTGAAAATGTATTAAACGTAATGCAACAAGGTAATGCTAAGAGTAGCGAATTGTATTACAAAGCAATGGATACTTGGTTTGATGTTCATGTTTATCCATCACAAGATGGAGTTTCTATTTTCTTTAAGGATGTGTCTGAAAGTAAACGACAAGAAAATTTAAACAAACTAGAAAGAGAAGTATTAGAACTATATACCAAAAACAAAACAAACTTAACTGAAGTAATTACGCATTTGTTAAATGGCATTCAGCAAATTCATCCAGAAATGCTATGTTCTGTGTTGAGAATAAAGAATAATTGCATGTTCAATTGGGTGTCGCCTCATTTGCCAGAAGCATACAATCAATTGGTAGATGGGCTAGCAATAGGTATAGGAGAAGGTTCTTGTGGCACAGCAGCTTTTACAAAACAAAAGGTTGTAGTATCTGATATTGAAAAAGATGTAATTTGGGAAAAGTACAGAACAATAGCACAGTCATTTAATTTAAAAGCATGTTGGTCGTACCCAATTGTTGATAATAATAACGAGGTTTTAGCAACATTTGGTATTTACTATACAACTATTAAAGAACCAAAAAATGCCGAAATACTAACCATTGAAAGAGCAAAAAATATTTTAAAAAATTTAATAGAAAATACAATAGCAGAAGAAGCCATTTTATTGAGCAACGAACGGTTTAACATTGTTGCAGCAGCCACCAACGATATAGTTTGGGATTACGATTTAAAAACAGGCATTATTAATTGGAATAATGTTTTAATAAACTCTTTAGGTTATGAGAAATTAGAAACTACAGATAGTTGGTGGTATAGTAAAATGCATCCAGATGACAGAGATCGAGTAGCTCAAAAATTATCAGATCATATTCATTATGGTATACAAGATTGGTCTGATGAATATCGTTTTGCAACTCAAAGCGGCGAGTTTAGATATTTTCAAGATAGAGGACATATTATTTTCGATAGCAATCATATTCCTGTAAGAATGATTGGAGCAATGCAAGACATTACACTTATTAAAGAAAATGAAATTGCATTAACCAAATTAAACGCTGCTTTAGAAAAAAGAGCCGAAGAATTGGCCATGTCTAATACCGAATTAGAGCGTTTTGCCTATGTAGCTTCACACGACTTGCAAGAGCCACTACGTATGGTTAGTAGTTTTTTACAATTGCTGCAAAAAAGATACGCTGCTAATCTAGATCATAAAGCCAATGAATACATTCACTTTGCTGTTGATGGTGCAGAAAGAATGAAGCGATTAATTATGGATATGCTTGAATATTCAAGAGTAAATACTTCTAAAGACAATAGAGAAGAAGTAGATATGATGGAAGTAATGAATGAGGTGAAACTAAACCTTGCAAGCAGTATTGCTCAAACTGCTGCTATTGTTCAGTTCGATCAGTTGCCAACCATTAAAGCTGTTCGTTCTCAAATGATTCAGTTGTTGCAAAATTTAGTTGGTAATGCTATAAAATATAAAAAACCGGATATTAAACCACACATTCAAATTTCTTCCGTTGAAGATGCAAAAGAATGGCAGTTTTATGTAAAAGATAATGGAATTGGAATAGAAGAACGGTTTTATGAAAAAATATTTGTTATCTTCCAAAGATTACACAACAAAAGTGCTTATAGTGGAACAGGAATTGGTTTGGCAATTTGTAAAAAAATTGTAGAACGTCATCATGGTAAAATAAGTGTTACATCTACTATTGGTGAAGGTTCTATCTTTATTTTCTCTATTCGTAAATAATTTTTATGGTACATTTTTAAAATGTATTTTCATTTTTGAAAATGTATTTGACTGAATAATTGTTCACATAATGTTTTCTTAAACCTTAAACTTCTCATGCTAACCATTTTAGTTATAGAAGACAACTATGGCGATTTTGTATTAATGCAAGAGTATCTTAACGATGCTTTTGATGAATGCACTATTGAAAAATCGGCAGACCTTACAGAGGCAATTCCTTTGCTTACGTTTAAAAAAGTTAATGTTGTTCTTGCTCACTTAACGCCTCAAGAAAAAGAAGATTTGAGTAGATTAGAAAATTTTATTCAGCAAGTAACTCATATTCCTGTGGTTTTAATTGCAGGAATCAATGAAGTAAAATTTGCAGTACAAAGCTTGCAATTAGGAGTACAAGATTATCTAACTAAAGATGATTTAAATCCAAAGCTTTTATATAAAACCATTCAATTTAGCTTAGAACGAATTCGCTTTCAATTTAAATTACAAAAGTCTGAAGAACAATACAAATTGTTGTTTCAAAAAAATCCACTTCCAATGTGGATGTACGATGTAGAAACATTTCGCTTTTTACAAGTAAATGAAGCAGCCATACAATTATATGGATATTCAGAAACAGAGTTTTTATCCCTCACTTTATTAGATATTCGTCCAGAATCTGAACATCAACAATTTTTGCAAAAAGCAACTTCTTTCAATGCAGGTGTTGTAAAAAATGTAGGTAGATGGAATCACAGAAAGAAAGATCTTTCGATTATTGCTGTTAACATTACAACACATGACATCGAACTTGACAATAAAAGTTGTCGGTTGGCAATTATTACATTGTAAAATAATGATTACCCCTCTCTTTCTTGCAATCATTTTGAAAACTGTTTAAACAATCGTTTAGCAGCTTGCTTATTTACTTAACAACCAGTTTTTACTGCTCTTATTTTTACAAAAAAGGCAACAATAATTATACATTTATAAAGATGTTGTAAATCAATTTTTTGAAGATATTGCAATTCAGTATTCTTGAAAACCCCATACTATTCCATGAACTCTTTTTTAGCTCAAAAAGGTTTGCAAATCTTGTACTCCTTGCCTATTGAGTGGGCTGTTATTGATACATCATATCAATATACATTCATTTCAGAAAAATGGAAAGAAGCTTACCATATTTTACAAGTAAGTGAAATAAATGCTTCGTTTTTTGATATAACCCCACTTTTCTCGCAAGAATGGAAAACAGTTTTTAATCATTTAATAGTTAATCGAAAATCGCAGATTGTTGAAAAGCAATTTATTAAATCTAATGGTGTTGCTATTTGGCTAAAAATACAGTTGCAAACCACAGTTGATGTTAATGATAAAGTTGATGGAATCATAATTATCACAGAAAATATTACACAACAAAAAAGGGAGCAAGAAATTTTAGAAAACACCAATAAAGTAGCTAAAGTAGGAGGGTGGGAGGTAGATTTAGAAAGTAATACCGTCTATTGGTCTTCCATTACAAAAGAAATACATGGCGTTGAAGAAAATTTTAATCCATCGATAGAAACAGCTATTCATTTTTATAAAGAAGGAAACCACAGAAATATAATCACACATGCAGTACAATCGGCTATTGAGTATGGTTTACCTTTTGATATAGAAGTTCAAATTATAAACGCTACTAATCAAGAAATTTGGGTTCGTTCGAAAGGAAATGCCGAACACAGAAATGGTAAATGCATTCGTTTATTTGGAACCTTTCAAGATATTACTAAAGAAAAACTGCTGCAAGAAAATTTAGTAAAACAGGAAAAACGGTTTAGAAGCACTTTTGAAAACGCTGTATTAGGTGTGGCTATTTTATCGTTAGACTCCAAATGGATAGAAGTAAATGAAAGCTTCTGTACAATGGTTGGATATACAAGCAGCGAATTAAATGGTAATTATTTTCAAGCTATTTGCCATGAAAAAGACCTTAAAAATTTTCAGCTTCAACAAGAAAAATTATTCAATAAACAGGATGATACAACACAAATTGAACTAAGACTCACACATAAAAATAAATCGATTGTATATGTATTGATAGCCGCTTCAGTGGTGAACGATGAAAATGGGGTTCCTGTTTATTTTACCTTACAAATCGAAAATATTTCTAAACGTAAAGAAATTGAACAAAACTATTTACGAAGCGAATTAAAGTATAGAAAGTTGTACGAATTGTTACCTGTTGGAGTTTCGTTGGTAGATCACAAAACGAGATCATTAGTAGAGTTTAACGATTCCGTTATTCAAAAGTTAGGGTATAGTAGAGAGGAGTTTCAACAACTTACTTTTAGAGGTATTTCTGTGGAAGGATTTGAAGCAAGTGATAATGAACAACTACAAAATTTGTTGAACAAAGGAAAATATGGTCCTTACGAAAAGCAGTACTATAAAAAAGATGGAACCATTTGTACCTTATTGTTAAATGGAATTATTATTGATGATGGTAGTGATTATAATGAGAATAAGCTGGTTTTATCAACATTGCAAGATATTACGGAAATAAAGGAAAAAGAAAAACAACTCGTTCAGTTAAACCAATTGTTAGATCATCAAAAACGTGAATTACAAGAAGCCAACATTGCAGCAGAACAATTTAACTATGTAGCTTCTCATGATTTAAATGAGCCTTTACGAATGATTACAGGCTTTTTAGAATTACTACAAAAAAAGTATTCCAATCAGTTAGATGAAAAAGCAAGTACTTATATACACTTTGCACTTGATGGAAGTAGGCGTATGCAAGCATTGATTAAAGATTTACTTCAATATTCAAGAATTGGAAAAGAAAAATCTACACTAGAACAGGTTGACTTATCTAAAGTTATTGCTGAAGTAAAACAAAATTTATATAGACAAATCGTAGACAATAAAGCAATAGTTGAAACCTATTTTTCAGACAATCAGCAGTTATGGGCTTATCCCATTTCTTTAATTCAACTTTTTCAAAACTTAATTAGCAATGCCATTAAGTTTAAAAAGGTAGATGCTATACCTACCGTTAAAGTATTTTTTACCGAGCAAAATGATGCATATTTATGTACGATAGAAGACAATGGAATTGGTATGCCATTAGAATCGCAGCAAAGAATATTTGATGTATTTACAAGGTTGCATAGTAAAAATGAATATGCAGGAACAGGAATTGGGTTAGCAATTTGTAAAAAAATTATTGATAAACATAAGGGCAAAATATGGGTAGAATCTACGGAAAATGTAGGTTCTACATTTTATTTTACCATCTC
>Ga0114938_1001480_pt1 | contig 15855 bp, 7 predicted proteins | sample AshMeaBigSpring_FD_88675 | JGI IMG/M metagenome (GOLD analysis project Ga0114938, IMG submission 88675) | Groundwater microbial communities from Big Spring, Nevada to study Microbial Dark Matter (Phase II) - Ash Meadows Big Spring | ecosystem: Environmental > Aquatic > Deep subsurface >...
ATATTGTCTGATTGCTGCACTAATTTTTTAAAGACAGATTGAAAATCATCGATAAACTGAGCAGTCCACATTACATGTTTGTGGGTGTATTTACCATTAAATACAGGACAAAATGTTCCTTCGTTTTTATTAATGTTTGATAAAAAAACACTTTTAGCAACACCTCCTTCGTCCGCTCTCTGATAAAATTTCCCTATATCGTGCAGTAAAGCCGCCAGATACACTATTTCTCTTTCTTTTTCCATATATCTTAATTTTGTATTGTATTATTCTTCAAATCTTCAAATTTCCAGACCTTCAAATCTTCAAACTTTTCTCACTTTTCCTCGCCACCATACCAAATCCTGTACTTGCTCCTTTGCCTATTCCTATAAAATCGGGTAATGACACATTGCTTTTGAACTCAATATCAAAAGCCATCATTTTTACATTTTTGTACTTAAGCAGTTTAGTTGCCTCAATGTTGGTTATTTTACAGCTGATTTCATGGTCAAAATGAATTCCGATTCCTTTACCCATCGATAAAATATTACCAATGAGAATTCGTTCCAGGAACAAACATTTTTCCGCAATTCCCTCCAGTTTCTGATATTCAAAATAATTTTCCTGATTCAATGGGAGCCATTTGCGTAGATAGTACACAAAAGTACTGTCCCATGTTTGTATCAAATGTTGATTGGCCTTTACTGTGTCAATTTCCATTTGCACCGTGCGAAGCCCAAGTTTACATTCAATTTTACCTTTGTTAAGCAAAAGCCCGATTGCCTCTGTTCCTTCATTTATACATACCAATGCAGCTTTCCTGTTAATACGTTTGTATTGGATAAGAGGATATGAATACCGGAATGTTTCACCTTCGTGATTATGAAACAAAACATTATTTTCAGCTTCTAATAATTTATTTATTGCGCCCCTTAAACTTGAAATCTCATCTTTATGTATGGGCGTACCGAATTTTAATGTGAGTATACGTTGTTTTGCTTGTTTTTTATCCATATTAGTTTTAAGAGTTAAATTTTGATTAGAAGAGTAATGATAGGAAAACAAAAATCCCACAAAGCCCTAAGCAGCATTTATACAATACGCTCAATTCTTTATGGGAAAATATCTAATTGCAAGGAAATATCTTAGTTTCTAAAGCTTTAGTAATAAAATGATAATCAAACAATTAAACTCTTACGTTCACACGCATGTTCCGGTCAAGAACTTGGCAGGGTCAAAAGTAAAGATAATAATTTAAAAAAGCAATAGATAGTGAAAAATAATTTAAATAAATTTTGTTGGAGAAAGACCTTTCAAACGCCCAATATCCGCTTCAGCTCTAATGATATATTGCCCTTACAGGGCGCTATTTTGTATGTTTGGTTTTTATATCCCAAGGCGTTGCCGTTGGGTTGATGATATGTTGCCCTTGCAGGGCGTTTCAAGTTCACAACATTAATGGTTGAAGGCCATGTCTATCATCAGCCCAACGCCAACGGCTTGGGTATATTAGCCGAATGGCGTTTCCAAAAATGGCTGAAGGCCATATATATTCATCAGCCCAATGCTTTGGTTGTGAAATTACTAATTCATTGGATTGTAATAGTTTATATAATAAGTCCACCTAATTCATCAGGATATTATTGGCATATATCGTCTTCTTTTATATCGATTATGTTTTAACTTCGCTATTATTTCAACCTCACAAAACTACAAAAAACAATTCACATTTCCCATTATCTGTTAAAATAATTTCAAACAAACCCGAAACGTGAAACGCATATCACCCCACTCCAATCACCTTCCCCGCACCAGCATCTTTCACCGCCATTGGCTTCCCAAAATCATCATAAGCTCCAAACTCCACGGCAACGGTTAGAACAAGGGTGTCGCTATCATTAAATGTAACTTCAGGATGTGTTAAATCCAGTTTAATTTCGAGCGTTTGTGCAGGTACTGTGCCTGTGATTGGAAACCATTCAGTCGATTCAATGCGTCGGCCTAAACCGATGGTGTCGTGCACGGGTTCGTAATCTTTATTTCGTTCGTTGAACATCAGGTCGGTTACTATACCCAGGCAGGCACTTATCCGGAATAGTCGGTGCTTTTCGTACACCTGCAAACCAAGGCTACACGCAAACTCAGGAATGGTGATGGTGGCCGAGGTGTTCTCACGGTTAATTTTCCAGTTGAGTGGTATGCGCAGCACACTATCAAAGCGGGTTGTGCGGTTAAAGTTAAACCCAACCAGATACTGCTTGTACTGCGAAAGCAGAATAGAACGTTTGCCCCACTCACCTTCCATATCGGCTCGTTGTATGTTTTTCATAAGCGAACAAAGCGCAGGTGCTAAGTTGTAGTCGGCCACATGCTGCATTCCGAAGAAAGCCAGGCGAATGGCTTTGCTCATTTTGGAACATCCGCCAAATTCCTTGTTATTGAGCCTTGTATTTTCAAATTCCGGTCGGTTCTTTATTTGTTCTTTGGTGGCGCCTCCTTTTTGGCGGGCAAAAATTTGATTACTCCCTTTGCGGGTATAATACGTGATATTTCCGATTGTTCCGGTGTACTGATTGTTTTGTTTTACGCGGGCCATACTCTGTATTTTAGAAGTTAGAAGTTAGAAAATATGAAATTAGAAAATAGTTGATTAGTTAATCAGTCAATAGGATGACTGTTGTATTAAATAGTAAATGGTAAATTGTCAAATAGTAAATTAACTGGTTCGCATCATAGCCGTAGCTGAAGGCTAATACAAATATATATAATTTAGATTTAATACAAAAACAATTCATATATAATCCATATTGTTATAATATGGATTATATATGGATTATATACGGGATATATATGGATTATATATGGATTATCTCCGAATATGCAGCGAATAAAGAAAGAGTAAGATTATAACAACCTATCAAAATAAATGGATGCTTCACTTTAAGTGAAACGCCCATTTATTTACAAAGACTGAGTTAATATTCTTTTGTTTTTACTTTAACACCAACTTAGGTGTTCGGTCGATAAAATGCAGTCCCCAGTGTTTTTCGGCACCCAACGGATTGGCGGTATCGCCTTTCCAGTCTTCGTCAAAAGCTTCGAAGAAGAAAGTGGTGATATTCATTTTTTTTGACCAATCCATTAACCAGTCGTAGTATTGCTTTTGCTTTTCCTGACTTGCTCTTGGTCCGAATTCCGAGGCGGTGGTTGCCCAACCGGCTTCGCTTATTACAATGCGGGCTTTTGGTAAGGCATTGCGCACTTTCTGAACATTTTCAACGGAATATTTTATACCATCTTCAATGTCTTTTCCTTCCCATACGGGATAAATATGAATGGCAATAAAGTCGAGCTCCTTCGCTAATTTCACACCGTGAGCTGCCCACCATTCGTAGTTTTCGGCTACGGTAACAGGTTGTTTTATAGCCTTTTTTACTTGTCGGACGTACGAAATTAATGTATCGACATCCACGCGGTGATCGTTCCAGTCCACCAAAGCTTCGTTTGCAACATTTACGGCAACCACAATTTTTTTGTAGCGGTTGGCCAATGCAATGCCCCGTTGAATTTCCTCGCGGTTTACAATTTTATTTTCGTCTAACTTTTTTTGCGGAATGGGTTCGGTCAACCAGGCGCATGTCAGGTGGTTGCTCAATTCGGCATTCAGCCAAATGCCCAGCATCACACGGATGTTCAGCTTATATTCGTCAATTAAGCGCAAAACAGCTTCGGAATTTTCGCCGCTATCGTACAGTCGTATCAACGAAAAGTGCTGACTGATAATCTGCAAATCTTCTAAAATTTGTTTGTCGGTCGGATTTTTAGCGCCCTCGCCCCGGTCGGGATGCTGTCCGGTTCGGAAACCGGAATAGCACACCGCCTGTGAAGTAGCAGCCAGTAAATCTTTACTTTTTTGCTGAATACATTTTTCCTTTGCCTCTTTCGGACTGCCAAACATAAAATTAATTGAAGTAATAAATGCAAAAAAGCAGATTATATGTATTTTAGATAACATAACCTTTATTGTTTGATAATTTTGTGATTTTCAAACTGTCCGTTCGATAGTTTAATTGTTACGAAATAACTTCCCGGTGCAAAATCACCTATATGAATAGTCGCTTCGTTGGTATTTAACTTCGAAACAAGCATTGATTGTCCGGCCAGATTACGAATTACAACCTGTTCAATAGTATTATCGGAACTTAGTCTGAATATGTCCTGAACAGGATTTGGATAAACAGTCACAGATTTCATTGCTTTTAAATCATTTATTCCGGTTTGAGCTTCGTAAGTTCCTTTATAGAAAAGCAGATTATCCAGATAAAAAGTGCCATTTACCAGCCAGAAACCTACCTGTTTTACTTTGCTAAAATCACCGGCAGGATTATTTGCTTTCAATTCTGTAAGCAATAAATCGATGCTGTTCCACTGATTTGGAACCAAAGTCAACGGCAATTTACATTCTCCGGTAGCTGTTACTACACCCAGACTCATGGTTGTTGCCACAGTAGGATAAATATCAACATGGAGTTTTTCCATATTCGTTGAAATGAGGTCTGTTTGCGGATTAATATTTGGTGTACCAAAGGCAGCATTTGCAGCAGTACTTGTCACCGACTTAATTTTGTCTGTTCCAATGGTTGTTTCTGTCATGGTAGTGGCGTACCACATATCAAAGCCAGTAGTTACATTGGTATAAGAATCACTAAAAATACTGATTACATTTGCTGCCAAAAGCGAAGGGGTAGGGGCAGAGCCAAATACACTTCCTTTTGCAGTAGTGGCGTTAATGATAATCGGATTATTGGCAGCGGCATTTCCGGCTGCATCTTTGGCTTCAACAGAAAAAGTATAATTGGTTTCAGGTGACAGTCCGGATACTATATAGGATTTTTGAGCGCCTGAATTGCCGGTTGTAGTCAGCGTGGTTGTGCCATAATTAATTGTGTAATGAATCACCCCCGAGTTATCTGTTGCATTCAGCAATAATTCAACGCTTCCCGAACCTACGTTTCCTTTCGTGGCTGTAAACGCCGTAGGGATTTCTGTATCGTTAGCAATTGTACCACAGTTAGTTCCTACTTCGTACGAAATGTATTTGGTTACCGACATTCCGCCGCTGTAAGCAAACTTACAGGCATACGAAATTTTAGTTCCTGCACTTAATCCACCTACAGTAGACGCGAATTTTTTATCGCCAACCGATGTCATCTGCATTTCGGAAAATGGAGATTCTTTCCATAAATAAGCCACCACACCGACTTTGTCATCCAACAGTTCGAAGGTGATAGTTACATTGGAACCTACGGTTTCGAAAGTGCAATTGTAACCAACTGAGAAAGTTCCCTGACTGGCATCTTTTGAGTTCGTGGTACAAATCATGGATGGGTCAATTTTTACCGATACGGCTTTCGAAGTAGTTACTGCGCCGCCATTGTCAGTAGCTTTGGCAGTGATTGAATACGTACCGACTGCGGGATTCCAACTTGCCGTAAAAGGTGCAGTTGTGCTTTCCGAAATCAGATTTTCACCTGCAAAAAACGCAACTTTCGAAATGGTGCCATCATAATCATTGGCAACAGCCGTAAGCGTAACCACTTTTCCCTGCGTAAATGTCGAATTATTAGCTGGAGTACTTATCGATACGGTTGGAGCTAAATTTTGTTGACTTGTAACCATTACCTGTACCTCGTCGACCGATTGTTTCGAGTCTGTGTTTTTTACCGTTAAGCGGAATGCGTACATTCCTTCTACTAAACCCGAAACAGTTGGTTTTGCAATAGTTGAATCCGAAATCAGGGCTGCATTCGGACCAAAAACCTGTTTCCAACGATATGAAAGCTGCTGCGATGTAGATTCGGTACTTGCCGAACCATCGAGTGTTGTACTTGTTGCAGGTAATAGCACTTTGATATTTTCACCTGCGTTTGCCGTCGGATAACTTGTTGTCAGAGCTCCTGTTCGGGTAAAAGTCATTTTGCCAAAATTAAACTCGCCGGCTGAAAATGCTACACGCAAAATATGTTTACCTGCAATAAGCGGAATATCGTTGACTGTTTTTGTTGCCCAAACGGTCCAAACGGTTGTGGAAGTAGATGGAACCGTAATGTTTCCTGAAATCTTCTGACCGTCGAGTTCGAGCCAGAATGGTCCCCCACCGGCCGCATTGCCCGAAGCATAACGGAAAGCAAAAGAATACATTCCTGACTGAGTAACATTGATACTGTATTCTGTCCATTCTCCGGCATTAATCCAACCCACAACGGCTCCTTCGGCAGTATTCATGGTTACATCAACCGATTCGTCCGGTCTGAAATCGCCGGCATTACCCGGACTTAAATCCAAGTAAGCGATATTTTGACCACTTCCACCTTCGAAAGTATCGAATTTCCCTGCTTCAATAGTTCCCGGAATTTCAACAGCAGTTCCACCGTAAGGCTTTTGTTCACCAACAATGACATTGACATTATTCGAAGTATTGAATTTTTCATTTTCAAAAACTTTGGCATAAAAACTATGTACACCAAGCGTCAGATTTGTGGCTGTATAAACAAATGGAGCTGTATTTACAATTCCCAACGATGTATTTCCATCCATAAATTCCACTTTCGTTGGAGTACCTTCAGTTACCGTCAGATTCAGCGTTACACTACCACCAACAGCTGCTCTGTCGAAAGACGAACTGAGTGTTCCGTTTGCTTTACTATCGATACTCGTTGCCATTTTTCGGGCAGGAACTACCAAATCGTAACCGGTTGAAAAATGAACGGTGATAGGCGCGTTGGAATAATTATGAGCTACATAAATAATATTGTTTCCTTGTTTGAAGGCTGCTGCAATAGGATAATTGGCTGTGATGGAAGCATCAACACGTCCTAATGCATTCATAGCATGCAACCAATGATAGGTTTGTGCATCCGAAACTCCAAATTTCAACGAGCGGTTTGGATACGAATTGTACAATTTTATGGCTTCGGCAGGCTCCAGAAATGCCTGAAATTGCCAATATACATCGTGCCATAGGTTAGCATTTACCTGATTGCTTAATATGCCGGTTTTTACTTTTATTTCGTCCCAAAGACGTTTTACATACACCGTGTCGTGTCCTAAATAAAGTGAACCGCCATGTATCGGATACATTTCAATGCCGTATGAAGCGGCAATATCAGCCGTCCAAAAAGTGCCGTTGTCGAAGCTGTTTCCCCACAGGCGCGATACCAAACTGTATTGCTGCGAAGGTGGAAAATTGCGGTGGTGAATATCCATCCAGTATTCTTCAATGGCAGTTTGTTCGGTGGTATACAGGTAAATACCCAAATCGCGAATAGCTTTGTTGCCTGTAATTTCGCCCCAATGGATAAGCGACGAATTGAATTGCATACTCTCCGAAGTCGATTCCTGATCGTTTCCGTTGGGGAATGAGGCAAAACCATTGGCCCAGCAATGCCCTGCATACGGACTAAAATTGCGAAGGTAAGGAAACAGTTCGTCATTGCGGTTTGTGGAAGCTGCATCACGCACCAATAAATTAATCATGTCGCCATACTGAGCTGCCCATCCCGGTTGGTATTGTTCAAGAAATGCGGCTGCATGAATAAAATAGCCCCAATGGAAATGGTGGTCGTTCAGGTTTGTATCCTGTCCGTGACCGGCAGGGTAACCTAACATAGCCGACCAGGTTGTATTGTAGTAAAATAAAAATGCTTTTTCGCCTCCTTCGGCCTGTAGCCAGTCTTCGAGACGTTCTTTTATGGTAGCTACAATTTTGTTAAGAGCTACGGAGTTGTTCATCTCGGCAGCGATGCGGGCAGTTTGAATCAGGCGGTTCATAACCTGACCTTCGTTGTAGGAATCTGTCCACAATTCGAGCACATCATTTTCCATCGAAGTTATTTTCCCGGTCAATGCTGTGGGTGAAAATCCGGCGCTGTAATTATCTACATAAGGCAATGTTGGTAAAATGCCTTTAAATTTATTCTCAACACTGAAACTATTCCCGGCTAAGGTTTTCATTTCACCACGAATGGTTTTGTAGGTGTATTTATCGGGTACAGGCGAGTTGGAAGCTAAATTTGCCCATTGATGCGGAAGAAGTCCGAGTAACATCTTGGTTTCTGTTCCTTCCTTAATTTCGGTTTGTACTGTAAAATCAGTACGAACAACTGAAGTTGTTTCGTTGTAACTGTAATTTGCTGTCGTATTTACCGGAAATACATAAGCGTATTTTTTATATTCGTTGGCCACCGTTGTTACATTGCTTGCTGTAAGCGGAATAAATGCCATCGACCAATAGTTTTTTCCATTCAAATCGGAGGTGTAAATGGAACCATTTTTTGTCCATGTACTTCCTACAGGTGCGTAAACGGCAAAATCAGCTCCGTTACGGGCGTTTTCAATCACAAGCATTTCGTTGGCAATGGTAACTGTACCCAAATTTACTTTTACCTGCGCAAGGTTTGAGCTTCCTTTTGTAAAATACAAAAATGGCATAGCAATACCCGAAGTAGCTTCAAAATTTCGTGTTCCATCGCTCCAGTTCATAGTCACAGTCCAGTCGGAATAATTTGACACCGTGGTTTTTGTTGCGACCAAATCGCTAACTCCAACTACAACAGGCAATTGATCGTCGATTACGCCTTGCGGAATGTAACTCACAACCAACCCCTCGTTTGTGGTTTTCATGGTGTATGGATAATTGAAAAGATTGCCGGCATGGTTTTCTTTTATCAGGGTCGACCACCAGTCGTTGGTTGGTACGGGCTTGCCAAGTGCAGCGCCCGATAGTTGAGGTGCTCCCGAAGGATAGCCGTTGCGTCCGGCTACATCGGTGCCCGGAAATGTTTTGGTGTAGCTTCCGCTGCCGACATTTACAATTTGCGCCTGTAAATTTATTGTTGCCAATAAACTTAAACACAGAACGGCTTTGAAAAATAAAACGCTGTGGTTTTTCATGATATTATTATTTTTTTTTATTTTGCTTTATATACCCGTACAAAGTCGATGTACATTTTAGCATCTCCGTTTTCTAATGCCGTTACTTTATTTATATCGTAAATATCCGGAAAAATTCCTCCAACAGCCAGGTTGAAAATAATAAATTGCGGTTTGCGGAAATAGCGCGAGGTTTCATTTTCTAACCCTTCGCCTACTATTGGCATTACGAAATAAGGTGCCACATTCGGATATTTATCCTGATCTAAATACATTTTAATGTAATCTTTAGTCCATATTAATGTATACAAATGAAAATCGTTTTGCAAACTGTAGCTATTTGTTGTGTGAATGGCTTTGTTCGGGTAGCTGCCGCCATTCCAGTCTTCGCCCCAGTGGCAGGCGCCGTTAAAGTAAAATTCCTGCGTGCCGGCTTTAATACCATCTTTGTGGCCGATTTCCATAATATCGATTTCACCGCATTTAGGCCAGCCCACCTCCGCTTTGTCGGCTCCAAGCATCCAAAATGCAGGCCATAAGCCGTTGGCAGTTTTCGGTAGTTTTATACGTGCTTCTATTTTACCATACAAAAAGGCCTGTTTGTTTTGGGTGTTTATACGTCCCGATGTGGCTTCTTTGACTTTGTACTTTTGTTTTTTTGCAGTAATAACCAAACACCTTTCGCCGGAAGCAGGCTCTTTTTCGATACGAATATTTTTCTTGTGGTAGAATTGTATTTCTCTGTTTCCGCCACCAAGTCCGTTCACTTCAATGTTCCAGTTTTTTTTATTGATAGTCGACTTGTTGAAATTGTCTTCCCATATTAATTGAAATTCCTGTGCAAAAAAGAGCATTGGAAAAACGATTAAAAGGAGGGCTATACCTGTTCTTTTCATGTTTGATATGTTGTTAGAAAATGGAAGGGAAATAGGTCCGCAGTGATTTTGAAAATTCACTGCGGACACTAAGGAGTGTTATCTTTTTACGATTTTGTAAGTAGAAACAAGACCACTTTTGAGTGATACGGATACAAAATAATTGCCTGAAGTTAAATCACTTACATTAATTGATTTTTCGAAACCTGCAACCGAAATTGTTTTAATGTGCTGACCAACCAAATTGCTGATCGTTACTTTTGTCATTTCTTTTTCAGATTTTACAGTCATCATATCCTTAACATTGGTTGGGAATACGCTGATTGATTTATCGGCATAAACGTTATTAATAGCAGTTGCACCTGTGTGGAAGTACAGGTTATCCATATAGAATGTTCCAAAACTACCGGTAGTTACAAAACCAACTTGTTTAATATCTGTTTTATTTGCTAATACAAACGAAGTTAACGGAACATTTACGCTATTCCATTGATTTGGAGTAAGTGTTCCCAATGAAACCCAACCAGTTGATTCGCCATGACCAACTGTAACTAATTTTAGTCCGATATCCATGGTTGAAGTAGGAAATACATCTACATGTAGTTGCGACATTGAAGTAGCGTCAAGTGGTGTTCCAACAAAGGTAGGACTTCCACAGTTGCCTGCAGCAGTTGTTTTTATTACTTTGCCTCCGTTTCCGGCAGCAAAAGTTACGTCGCCAATTGACATGTCCCACCAGTTATCGAAAGCTGTAACTGTTACGGCAGGCGTGTATGTGTCACTGTAAATCGATTTTACATTGGCAGCTAAAGCTGTTGGAGCTGGTGCCGGTGCAGGTATCATTGCATTTTGAGTTACAACAATAGTTTTTGTTGTTCCAATACCGGAAACGGTAATTTCGGCGGTTCTTGATACATAAGTTGGGTTTGCTTGAGCAGTCAGTGTGATTGTTGCATTTCCGCTTCCGCTGTCGCTACTTGGCGTCAACCAGGTTTGGTTACTTGCAGCTGTCCAGTTATTTCCCGTAACAATATTAAATGTATTGGTGCTGTTTGCCGGTTGATTTATTGTTAAAGTATTTGTCGATACGGTAAGCGATGGTGCTACATCTGTCCAGAAGTAAAGATTATCCAAATAAACTGTTATATGTTTTGCAGCATCACTGGCAGCGCCTTTCACAAACCACTCATTCGATTGAAATTTAAATTGAATGGCTGAAGCCAAATTTGCGCCTGTAAATTCTGTAAGCGGAATATCAAGCGAAGTCCATGTACCGTTTGTTGCAAGCGTTTTTGTAACAGTTTTCTCATTACCTGTCCAAATTAATGAAATTGGAAATGTGGCAGCATTAGCATCGTTTGTCCATACATCTATATGCAGGTATTTCATGCTTGAAACATCTTGTGTGCTTCCAAACTGAATACCCTGATAGTTTAAACTGGCATATTTTATCACATTGTCCGATGCACCGATTGTAACAGGAGAATAAACCGTAGTTTGTGATGAATGCCAAAAAGGAGATAAATTCGTATTAGCAACATTGGTATATGCGTTGCTGAAAATCGATATAACGTTTGTAGCCGGAGCAGTAGGAGTAGGTGCTGATGTTGCCGGTTGAGCAAAAGCATTTACTGAAAGGGCAGAAAATGCTACTGAAAGCATTATTTTAGTAATTTTCTTCATTTCTTTTAAATTTGATTGTTAATTAAAAATTAAATTGCAGTTGTAGGTTTTCAAAAACCTACAACTGCAATTCAGTTATTTATTTTTTTGAGAATTTCTGATTTACAATCTGACCATTTTTCAATGATAATGAAATAATATATTGTCCATTACTCATATTGCTTAAATCAATTACGCGTTCTACTGCATTTACAGTCATGTTTTTAATGTTCTGACCTACTAAATTGCTAATACGAATGGCGCTGATTTCGCTTGTAGCATTTACAGTAATCGAATTTTGAGCAGGGTTTGGATAAATCTTAACGCTGTTTTCTTTTACATTCGAAGTTGAAGTTGCAGTTCCGTTATAGAAATAAACATTGTCGATAAATACCTTTCCGGTTGGAGCACCTGAGAAAATATATTGTGCAATGTGTGCACGTGATGTTAAACCTGTAAAATCGGTCAATGGAATATTGTAAGAGTTCCAGGTTGATAAAGTAGGTGAAAGGGTCAATTCGTGTTCTACATCATCGCCACCGCTCCAGGCTGCATTGGCTCCGAAGTCTACTAATTTTACTTTAAATGTAGTCATATCCGGTGTCCATACATCTAAATGCAAATGGGTCATAGATGTAGCGTCAATCAAATTGGCTCCTACCGTTTCTACTCCAACAAAAACAAGTGAAGTATATTTTTTAGTGTCGTTACCTGCAACTTGTACCGCTTCGTATGAAGCATTCGACCAATCAGTACGCCATGTGTTTACAGTTACATTGGTATAAGCATTGCTAAATAGTGAAATTACACTACCCGCCGCTGTAGTCGGAGTTGGAGCTGCAGTTGTAGGATCGGTAACAACTACCGGAGCTGAACTGCTGTTGAACGAAATATTATCAAAATAGCTTACGCTTCCTGCTGTACGTGTGGCAGGAAAATCAGGGATAATTACCAAACGGGTAACTGTTGAACCGATGCGATCCGAAAAATCAAAGCTTAGTTCTTCCCATTCATTAATTTTGGTGTTAACTACCTTTTTTTCAAAATTTAAACCGCCTGCACCTTCAAATTTTACATCAAAGTCGCTAATTACACTTTTATACACCATTACCTTTACAATGCAATTGCTCGAAGTGAATGTGAAATCAGTTAATCCATCTGACCATAATCCTGCCCATGTTTCACTATTTGGATAAACTACATATTTACCTGCATTTGAAGAAGTGTTAATTCCGGTGTTTAATGGGTTTGCTGCAACAGAATATTCTGTTTCGTTAGCAACATTAAATCCGAATTTTGTCCACGTCCAATCGTGTCCAACTGTTTCGAAATTAATTGTTGGAATTGTTGGTTCGGGTTGTGGAGTACCTCCACCACCAGAGCAGGTTGCATCAAAAGGCACTGAAAATGTGTTGAGCATCCAGTTTCCTCCAAACGATACTTTACTCCAAAGTAATTCGATACTTACATTAGCAGGAGCGGTAGTCCATGTAAGTGTACGTTTAATTTTTCCGGATACCGAATTGTCCGGAGCGGAAATGGTTGCACCACTACCTCCGTTTACTAACAATAAATCCACCGGGTCAGCATCGTTCGATTCAATTTCAACATACATTGATGTTGCATCAATTTTAGAGATAGTAAGTTTAATTGCTGAAGCATTTTCGGCAGCAATATTAAAATGCTTTACTACTGTTTGGCAATAAGCCGATTCAACTGCTTGCGCATACGAACCTGAAGTTGCAATGGCAACTAACACAAGGAAAAGTTTTGTAATTTTTTTCATGACCTGTTTTTTTAGAGATTTGTATTACTATTATTATTTAAAATTTATCACGCATTTTGTGTGAAATTGTCGTAAGCAAAAATAGATGCTGTACCTAAATTATCAGTAAAAAAATGCCACACATAAATACGATTTTTGTTTTTAATTACTATGCAAAAACTCAATTTTGATATTTTTAAAATGTTGATATACAGAATTATAGATAATATTGTGTTGTACAACATGTTTCTAAATTGTTTTGCGTACCTCAATTTGTGCTAATATTGAGTGTTTTTAAGCAACTCAATATCAAAAAACTGAAAAAAAAGATGATTGTAAAAACTAAATGGATGATACTTTTGAGTATCCTCTTTTCGATACCCTCTTTCGCTTCGCAACCTATTGTACGTAACTTCACCCGTAAGGACTACAAATCGGGAACACAGAATTGGTCTGTTACGCAGGATGATAAAAACAGAATGTGTTTTGCAAATAATAGTGGCTTACTGATTTTCGATGGTAAAAACTGGCAATCGTTACCTATTAATAATGGTACAAATGTGCGTTCGGTTGCTTACGGCGGAAATGGTCGGTTTTACGCTTCTACTTTTAATGAGTTCGGTTATTATCAAAATGATGATAATGGAATTTTACAATATAACTCGCTCACTACCAGTCTGAATATTAAACCATCAACATCCAACGAGTTGTATAATATACATGTTGCCGACAAAATGGTTTATTTTCAGGGTGATAAGGCTGTATATAAATACGATGGCACCGAAGCTAAAAAATATGCATTTGATTATAAAATTGATGCTTCTTCCATTGTACACAATATCCTGTTTGTTGCAAGTCGGCAAAGCGGACTTTTTATGCTCAATGGTAATTTGTTTGTGCGAATTCAGGGTTCCGAAATGCTTGTAAATAAAAAAGTGAGTGCTATATTACCTTACACCAATAAACAGGTATTAATAGTTACAGGTATGCACGGTGTTTATTTATACAATGGCTTTTCTATTGTGCCGTTTACTACCGGTATCGATAATTTTCTCATGTCGAATCAGGTTTTTTGCGCTGCTACAAACGGACGACAGATAGTGTATGGTACTGTGCAGCGAGGTGTTGTTATTCAAAATATTGATGACAAAAGCGTAACTTATATCAATACATTTTCGGGCTTACAAAACAATACAGTGCTTACTGCGGCTTTCGACAATCAGCAAAACCTATGGCTTGGCCTGGATAATGGTATCGATTATGTTATGCTCAACAGTCCTGTGCGAAATATTTTTGGTTCCAATAATTTGTACGGTGCAGGTTACACATCATTAATTAAAAACAATATTCTGTATTTTGGCACCAATCAGGGACTTTACACTACTTCGTATCCGCTCCGAAATTCGGATATACCGGTAGATTTGCAGTTGATAAAAGGACTGGAAGGACAGGTTTGGTGTTTGACCGAAATTGACAACACTTTATTCTGTGGCGACGATCAGGGCGCTTTCATAATCAATGGCAATCGTCCGGAGCGAATTCAGGGACTGCCGGGTACGTGGGCATTTAAGCCTGTTCGCAATCGTCCCGACTTAATTCTTGGCTGTTCGTATCAGGGTTTGTTTATGCTCAAAAAAAACAAATCGCGTTGGCAGTTATCTCATTTTATAAAAGGTAAATTCAACGAATCGAGCCCCATGTTCGAGCAGGATGAAGATGGAGCAGTTTGGTTCAGTCATTGGCAAAGGGGATTGTTCCGGTTGAATTTGAATACTGCTATGGATAGTGTTACAAATATTAAACTTTACAACGAAGCAAAAGGATTACCCTCGAACCGAAATAACACTTTTTTTCGTGTGGGAAAAGAGTTGGTGTTTTCGTCCGAACGTGGCTTTTATACCTATAATGCGCAGAAAGACAGCATGATGTCTCATTCAAAATGGAACAGTCTGTTTAATGAAACACCCCGATACATGCGTTTGCATGCAGCAGCCAATGGCGATGTTTGGTGTGTATCCGGCCGGTTTTTGGGTTTGGCATGCAAACAGAAATCGGGTAGTTATACAATGGATTCGCTCACATACAGGATTCTACAACCAAAAATTATTATTGGTTTTGAACATTTCAATTTTGTAAATAACGATAATATAGTTATTAATACCGAAGATGGTTTCAGTTGGGTTAATACCTCACATTCAATGTCAACGAAATCCGGATTTAAGGTTTTTATCAGTAGTATTATTGCCACCAATGCTTCAAAATCGACAAACCAGAACCGGCACATCAATATTAATCCTGCAAAAGGAACCGAATTTTCAAATACATATAATTCCGTTCGCTTTGAATTTAATGCTCCCGAATACCGTAATGATGGATTTGTTGAATATAGTTATCTTTTAGAGGGCTACGATAAAACATGGTCAGATTTTAGTCAGGATAATGTTAAAGAATACAATAAGTTGTCTCGTGGTAAATATGTTTTCAGAGTAAAGGCTCGAAATTTGCTCGAAAAAAGTACTGTACAGACTACTTATAGTTTTAGCATTGCACCCGCATGGTACGAATCCAAATTGGCTTTTGCCATTTACATTATATTAATTGTATTGTTCAATGTTCGTATCCTTATTTATATAAAAATGA
>Ga0114938_1001483_pt1 | contig 15843 bp, 15 predicted proteins | sample AshMeaBigSpring_FD_88675 | JGI IMG/M metagenome (GOLD analysis project Ga0114938, IMG submission 88675) | Groundwater microbial communities from Big Spring, Nevada to study Microbial Dark Matter (Phase II) - Ash Meadows Big Spring | ecosystem: Environmental > Aquatic > Deep subsurface >...
AAGATCGTAGGGCGCATGCTTCAGGCCCTGGACATCAAGCCGGCGGATCGCATCCTGGAAATTGGCACGGGCACCGGCTATACCGCGGCTTGCCTAGCCCGCCTGGGCGGTCAAGTGCTGAGTCTGGAAATCCACAAGGAGCTCGCCGAGCAGGCGCGCAAGAGATTGCAGGGGCTGAATCTGCCGAACCTGGAGGTGAGGGTGGGCGACGCCTTGAGCCGGGAAATCGATGGTGGTCCCTTCGACGTCATCGCCGTGACGGGATCCCTGCCCGACGAGTCTGCGCTGCTGCGTCTACAAGAGAGGCTGGCACCGAACGGGCGGCTGTTCGCCATCGTCGGGGAGGACCCGCTCATGGAGGCGATGGTCCTAACCCGTATCGACGAGCGGCAGTTTCTCCGCCGGGGCCTGTTCGAGACCAGCGTGCCCGCGCTGGAGAATGCCCCCGTGGCCGAGCAGTTCGTTTTCTGACCGACCTTTTAGCTTGCCCCCGCCAGCCTGGCCCTCACCGCGTCCGGCTGGCGTCGATCAGGGCGATCAGGCATTGAAGGGCGCCGCGGTTCTGCTCCACGACCCGGCGGCCATTCTCTCCGATCCGCGCCCGCGTGGCGGCGTCGCTTAGCCAGTCCCGCATGCGAAACGCGAGCGCCCGAGCGTCCTCTACCTGAACCGCAGCACCCTCGCGCACCAGTAGGTCGGTGATCTGCGCGAAGTTGAAGACGTGGGGGCCAATGGCGACTGGAACCCCCACGGCGGCGGCCTCCAGGAGATTGTGGCCGCCGAGCGGAACCAGGCTGCCGCCGATGAAGGCGGCGTCCGCGGCCGCCACCAGCACCGGCAGCTCCCCCATGGTGTCGCCAAGATAGACCTGAGTTTCCGGTGGACAGGGGTCGCCGGCGGAGCGCCTCGCCAGCCTCATGCCCTGGCGGCCGACCAGGGCCGCGACTCGCTCGAAGCGCTCCGGGTGCCGGGGCACCAGCACCAGCAGGGCATGCGGCAGATGGCTGCGTATCTCGCAGTGGGCGGCCAGGACCTGCTCTTCCTCGCCCTCGCGGGTGCTGGCAGCGACCCAAACCGGGCGCTGTGCGCCCCACAGCCGGCGCACCACCTCCGCCTGATCTAGCAGGCTGGCGGGAAGACGCACGTCGAACTTCAGGCTGCCGGTGACCTGGAGCCGTTCGGAAGGCACACCGAGGGAGCGAAAACGCTCGGCATCGTCTGCTCCCTGTGCCGCTACGGCGGCGAGGCGGCCGAAGGTCTCGCGCGTGAAGTTTCCCAAGCGGGCGTAGCGGCGCGCGGATTTCTCCGATAGCCGGCCATTCGCCAGGATGACGGGGATACCGCGTCCTTGGCAGGCGCACAGCCAGTTCGGCCAGACCTCGGTCTCCATGATCACCGCCAGACCCGGCTCGACCGCATCCAGGAACCGGCTCAGGACGGGAGGCAGATCGAAAGGGGTGTAGACATGGCCTACGCGATCCTGGAAGAGGTCGCGCAGGCGCTGCGAGCCTGTCGGGGTGGTAGTGGTCACCATCACCCCCTCGTCCGGGTGCCGATCGAGCAGGTGCTTGATCAAGGGAGCGGCGGCCTGCACCTCCCCCACCGACACGGCGTGAATCCAGAACCCGGCCCGGGACGGCGGCTGCTCGTAGAGTCCCAGGCGCTCGCGCCAGCGACGGCGATAGGCCGGGGCGCGGCGGCTCTTCCACAAGAGGCGTGCCAGCGCCAGGGGCAGCGCGGCATAGACCAGGAGGCTGTAGAGGCGGACCACAGCGACCGGCTCTCAAGACCCTATCGGGTCAGCGCCCTCACGCGCATGTTGCGGTCGAGCAGGGTAGCGCCGCGGCCATGCGCTGGCGCCACTCGACCAGTTGCGGCTTGGGTGCGTGCTTGAAGCCTAGCTTCCACAAGTAGCCGATGAGATTGTCGCCGAAGGAGATGGCCTTGCGCGGCAGCGCCAGCGGGTGATCCAGTCGGGTAGCCGCGCCGCGAAGACAGGTCGTGGCGCTGACGTAGCCGGCCTCGCACGCCCCTGTTACCGTATCCAGGTTGAAGCTACCGAAGGGATAGCACAGATGCCGGACCTGCGCCCCGAGCAGGTCCTCCAGGGCCGCCTTGCTCGACGCAAGCTCGGCGCGCTGAGACGCGGCCGTCAGCTCGGCGAGTCTGGGGTGATTGGCCGTATGAGAGCCAACGGCGATACCGGCATCACGCAGCCCTCTGAGCTGAGCGGCGCTCATGAGGTCGGGGACCGGCCTCCCCGGCTCCTTGTCCATCCACTCCGCGCGCCGACCCAACCAGCCGCTGATGGCGTAAAGGGTAGCCGGAAAGCCATAGCGTCGCAGAACCGGCAGCGCATAGTCCAAAAAACCTGCGTAAGCGTCATCGAAGGTCAGCACTACGGCCCTAGGCGGCGTGGGCCGCTCACCCTGAAGGCACGCGAGGGCCAGATCCATATCGAGCACCTGGAAGCGCAGCCGGTGCAGCAGGAGCATCTGGGCGGCGAAACGCCGGTGGTCGCAGTAGTTGGCGCGATGGGCGCGCATGGGTGCGAACTTGCCCACTTGGTGGTACATCAGGATGGAGACGCACGGGAGCGCTGTTTTCAACAGGATTTCGTCCCGAGCTTGTCAGATTCAACCACTTTGCCACCGGCTAACGATCATGAGGAGGCGCCACCCGCGGCGCCTGAAATCGACGTATTACGGGACGCAGACTCCGACCATTGCCCCCGCGACGCTGCCGAAGAGGTTTCGGAACGGTCTGTGAGCCATCCGGAACCGACATCGGCCCTCCGGAATGGCAGGCAAGAGCGGACGAGCCTGTGGAAGCTCCGGTGGTCGGGGTCGTTCGGTTGGCTTGGCAGGGTGGCTAGAAGCCGCCTCCGGTACGGAAGCCCCCCCCGCCTCCGCCGCTAAAGCCACCGCCTCCTCCCCCGCGCCCCCAGCCGCCCCCACGGCCGAATCCGCCGCGGCCGAGCAGGTCGCTGAGATCGCCCAGACCGCCGGTCCAAACGGTACCGCGACCGAATCCCCCCGAGCCGAAGTTGGGATCGGAATGCTGTGGTCGGTAGCGCTGCTGCTCCTGGAGCACCTTCCAAAGCGTCTGGCGATCGAGCATGCCGTTCAGGAAATTGCCGAGCATGAGGGCGACCAGGGGACCGTCACTGAAGCTCGATCCCGCGCGGTCGTAGCGGTTGCGCTTGAACTCCGTCCTTACCGCTTCCAGCTCCGCCAGGCGCCTGCGGTGCTGCTCCAGGGTCGCCTTCAGACCTTGCATCGAGGCGGTAAGTTTGCGCCGCTCGTCCTCGCGCGCCAGCAAGCGGCCGATGATGAGGTCGTCATCCGGGAAGGGGGTCGCGAGGGCCTCGCGGCGCAGCTCCATCAGGTCGTCGCGCTTAAGCTCCGCCGCGAGATATTCCACTGCTTTGCGGGTGTGCTCGTCGTCCCCGGAGGCGAAGCTAGCCTGCTGGGCCGCGAGTGTCTGGCGCTCGGACTGTTCCGCCTCGATGCGCTCGTCAAGGGCGTCCAACTTGCTCTGCAGGGCCTTGAGCTGGTCCTCCAGGGCCGGAATGCCATCCGCCGCCTGGGCGGCGGTGTCCAGGTCCTTGAGCGCTTGGAACTGTGCGTCCGCTTCCGCCTTGACGCCCTCCGCGTGCTCCCGCAGCCGCTGCGGGATCTCGCTCAGGCGCTGATAGTTGGCCCTGGCGTCCGCGAAGCCGATCAGGCGCGCTACCTTGCCGTCGAGCCAACGGATGAGGGGACTAGCCTGGTATTCGGGCAGACCGTAGCCGCGCTTCCAGAGGTACATGAAGAGGGGGTCGCTGCGGTATGACTCGCCCTTCTGGTCCTTCTCCCGCTCGCTGCTCGCCGCCTTCTCGTCGGCGTGCATCGCGGTGCGCTCCGCCTCGCGCGCCCGCTCCCGCTGGGCCTGATAGGCCGGATCCGCGTCCAGCCGCGCCTGCGTCCGCGCCTGGGCCTTGTCAACGGCCTCCGCCGCCCGGTCCACCTCTTCGGCCAGGGCCGCGCGCTCGGCTTCCAGGCCCTTCAGCGCGACATCGGATTCTCCGATGCGCTTGGCGATCTCCTGCGCGGCAGATGTCCGACCCTTCAGTAGGGCGATGACCTGCTGCTCCGCCTGATCGATGTGCTGAACAAGCTGACCGCCGGCCAGCAGATCGACGCGCACCTTTGCAAGCTCGCGGAAGTCTGTGGCATCGGCGTGCTGCTGCTCGACCAGGCTGGCATTGAGCGCCTCGACGCGTTGCTCCACCGCGGACAGCTTGCCGCGCTCCTCGCCGACGGCGCCGTCGATCGAGGCAAGGGTCTGTCGTCCCGAGATCATGGGTGTCTCCCTACCACTGTGTAATGGCGCCGCCGCTGGTGGGCATCTCGTACTTGGGCTCCAGATAGCCGCGTCCTTTGTGGCCGAACCGGTCACGTTCGATAATGCCGTTGTCCTGCTTGTCGGCGGCGACCCTCTCGAAGGTCTTCTCGTCCACGCGCAGGCCCCACTTGCTCACCCGCTCGGTCTTTCCGGTCTCCTCGCTGGTGATGGGAACGCTAAGCACCCGGCCGGTCGGGTCGATCGCCTCGACGATAAGGTAGTAGTTGCGCGCGCGGGTGTTGATGTCCGGCACCCGCCAGACACCGCTCCGTTCCCCGGGCCGGTTCACGATGCGCAGGCTGTACTCCTGCTCCAGGCTGGCGCGGGCGTCCTCGAGGGATTGGAGCGCCTCGCGGGCGGAATCTGCGTCCCCCTCCCGCAGGGCGGCCTGTCCCGCGCTGAGCAGTCGCTCCGCGGTCTCCCGCGCGTTGTCCGACTTGGCGATCTCGAGCACCTGCTCATGGGCCGCGGCCATCTTCTCGGGCAGGGCGGCATCCGGGGCGACGAGGAAGAAGTAGTTGAGCGCCAGCGCGGCAACCACCGCCGCGATCCCGGCCAGCACCCACTTCCCCCAGCGGTCGCGGCTGACATAGAGACGGGCGAGCTTGACCCAGAGTCCCTCGGAGGGTGGCTTGTAGACGAAGCGGTCCTCCTTCAGGGCGGCCACGCCTTCGTCCAGAATCCGATCCGATACCTCGATGCCCTGGGTCTGGTAGATCTTGCGCAGGCGCTCCTTGAGGTCCTCCTCCCGGCCATCTACATCGAGCTCGCGCTGCACCAGGCGCTCGCGGCGGCGCAGCGTGTCCACCACGTCCATGGCGAGCATCACCTCGTCCAGAGGCGGCTTGCCGCCCGCCCCCGCGGCGGGGGCCTCTGTTGCGGCCGGGGCCGCTTCTGGGCTCATTGGACGCCGGCTTCGAGCGTCAGGCCCTTGCCCTCATCGGCGAGGCGCGCCAGCTTGCGCTTGCCCTCCTCCACGGCGTCTCGAATCTCGGCCGCATTGGTGGTGCTCTGCTTGCGCATCTCCTCGATGATCTCGTGGGACTTGGTCTGCCAGGCGATCACCGAGTCCACCAGCTTTTTCACCGCGTCCGCGCGCACCGTGGGCCCATAGCCCGCCTTCACCGCCGCTTCCTGGACCTTGCCGCCGATGTCGGCCAGATCCTCCAGCGAGCGGCTCACGCCCTCCTTCATGGCCTCCACCGTCTGAGTGGCCTCGTGCAGGCCGAACATGCCGGTAAAGGAGGCAGTCAGGGCGGTCAGGACCACCTCGTTGGTGCTGAAGAAGCTGACGGCCTGGGCATAGACCCGCTCCTTGGCGTTCGTGGTCTGCAGCAGGCGCGCCATGACCACCTCGGAGGTGTTGTAGCTGATGGTCAGGTTGTCGGAGAGGTCCTTGGCGATCTGATAGCGCTTGTCCTCGGCCTGCAGGGCGCGCACCTTCTGGTCGCGGGCCATCTCCAGCTCGGCGCGCGCCGCGGGATCCTCTCCCTGGTAGGCCTCGACCGCCTTCATGGCCCCGTCAACCTCGGTCTTGGCCGCATTGAGCTTGCCCTCCGCGGTCTTGAGCACCTCGAGCGCCAGCACCTCGGATTGCTTGAGGGCGCCGCGGAAGTCCTGATAGGCATCCAGGATCTTCTGCTCGCGCTGAATCTGGTCCTGGGTCGAGGCGGTGACATCCAGGTAGGTGTCCTTGATCTTGTCGAAGCGTGTGGCGACGTCGCCGCGGGTCACCTTCATCCAGATGTTGCCCAAGCGCTCGAAGGTGTCGATCTTGCCGTCCTCCACCTGATCGACCATGGACTTGGCGTCGTCGCGAATGCTGTTGAAGGCGTTGGTGATCTCCTCGTAACGCTCGCCGATCTCCATCGCCTGCACCTGCTCGCGCACCACGTCGTTGAATAGGGAGGCTTGGCTCAGGGTGCGCGCGATGGCGGTTACTCGGCCCTCGTCCAGGTCCGAGATCTGATTGAGCAGGACGATGATCGGCTCCTCCTGGCTCTCGCCTTCCGGCACGAGACCCAGGTCGTGAAGCTGGTTCATAGCCTTGTCGAGATACTGTATGGGGGTGGCGGTGGCGGTCATGTCTCCTCCAAATTAGTTATTGGCCAATTGGGGGCCCGGATGCGTTTCGTCTATTGTCGATTCACCGCACGCGGGCGCGAACAATACTCGATAAACTGGGTGGCGACGTTATTTACCGCAAAAAGGGCCGGCTTGCCACCTTTTCTTAGCGACGAGCGACCTTGCATCCGTATTTCGGCAAATCGAAAATCAGCGCAGAACGCCGGGATAGTCAACGCGCCCTGCCCGCTCGCTTCGAAAGACCCCGACGCGAAAAGGCCGGCGCCTCGCCGGCCTTCGCTCTCTTACCCTCCTCCACGGGCACGCACACGCTTGCTCGTGGTGTCCGCTTTGCCCTCACGCCACCTCGATGGTGCGGCGCTCGGTCTTCTCGGTCTTGGGCAGATGGACCTCCAGCATCCCGTCCTTGAACTCGGCCTTGGCCTTCTCGAAGTCCACGTCCTCCGGCATCCGGATCGTTCGGCTGAAGTGACCGGTCGCGATCTCACTGCGGAAGAACTCGCCCTTCTCCTCCTTCTCCTCATGGCGGCGCTCACCCTTGATTGTCAGGAGTCGCCCCGTGAGATCCACATGGAGGTCCTTCTTGTCCACGCCCGGAACCTCGGCGCGCACCAGGAACTCCTCGTCTCGGTCGATCAGGTCTACTCGCGGCGTAGTGATACCCGGAGTCTCCTCGAACCGGCCCCATTCCGGCCAGATGTTGCGGAACGGCCGCAGCCAACCTTGGTGGAACAGGGTGTCGAATGCACGGTCCGCCTCCTCGAACAAATCAAGCTCGCGATGCGGTACCGCCTCGACCAAATCTCTGCGTTTCGTCTTCATGGCATTCCTCCGTCTACTCGGTTTCCTACCATAAAGATAGTACCCAGGGGGCCTGGCATCAAGGGTGAAATGCCTATTTTATCAGTTTATATTCAATAGCATAGGAATATATCTGGGCGTCGGAGCCGCTCAGCTAAGGGTCAGCGCGAGCTTGCCTTGGGTGTGGCCCTCCTCGATGCGGCGGTGGGCGTCCGCGGCGCGATCCAGCGGAAAGGTCTCGGAGACCTGGATTCGAAGATCCCCGCGGTCGATGGCCTCCCCGCACTGGCGCAGGATCTCCCCCTGATGGGCGCGCGCCTCCGGGAGGTCGCGCAGCATGGGGGCAAGCATAAGCTCGAGGCCGATGCGTAAGTTGCGGTTTCGCGCCTCCTTCCAGTCCATGTCGGGGCCCGGCTCCAAGATGGTAACCAAGTCCCCGTAATGGGCCATCGCCGGGATGGTGCGGCGGAAGACCTCGGGTCCGACCGTATCCAACCCAAGGTCCACGCCCCGCCCCTCCGTCCAGTCCATCACCGCCTCGACCAGGTTTTCTTCCCGATAATTGATGGCGTACTCGGCGCCCAGCTCATGCACGAAACTCGCCTTCTCCGGCCCGCTGACGGTGGCGCACACACGGGCGCCGGCAAGCCGCGCGAGCTGGATCGCGACATGGCCCACACCCCCCGCCCCGGCATGGATCAACACCCGCTTGCCCTCGGTAACGTTGGCCCGGTCGTGCAGGGCCTCCCAGGCGGTGATCAGCACGAGCGGCCCGGCTGCGGCGTGGGTAAAAGCCAGGGAGCGGGGCTTTGGCTGCGCGACGGCCTCGTCCACCCGGGCATATTCGGCGTAGTTGCCCTGGGGCCCGCCGAGCCCGCCATGACAGAACCAAACGGCGTCTCCCGGCTTGAAGCGCTTGACCGCATCGCCCACCGCCTCCACCACGCCAGCGCCGTCGCAGCCGAGCACCGCGGGGAGGCCGTCCGGCGCCAAGACACCGCGGGTGCGGAGCTTGGTGTCGATGGGGTTCACCCCCGCAGCTTCGAGACGAACCAGCAGGTCCGTTGCCCCGGTGAGCAGGGGCATTGGCAGATCAACCAATTGCAGCACATCCGGGCCGCCGGTCTCGCGTATCTCGATCGCTTTCATCTTTCTTGCCTCCGTCTCTCGCAGGCACATGCCTCCAGGGTTTATCAGGCGGGAAAATGGGGTCAGGTCGCGAACCCTGCTAGACGCTGCAAGGAACTCGGCGACCCGCAGAACGCAGTTTTGGATCGAGCGACCTGGGCGCGGTCCGTCAATCCGCGTCTGGACGGGTGGCTTGCATGGAAGGACGGCGCGCGAAATCTTCGAGCCAGGCGCTGAGGGTCGGGCTGCCGCTGCGCCAGCCAAGTCCGGGTAGGCGAAAATCGAGGTAGGCGAGGGCGCAGCCCGCGGCGATATGGGCCAGGCTGAGGGCGCCTGGATAGCCGGGCAGCTCGGACTCCAACGCCTTGGTGCAGTCCAGCAGTGTCTCGGTACGGCGGGCGATCTGCTCGAGGCTCTGCCGACCCTCGGGTCGGCGGGCTTCCATCACATTCGCCACGGCGTCGTCCATCATACCGTCGGCAAGGGCCTGGCCCTTGAGCACGGCCCAACGCCCGTGCCCGGTCTTTGGAACGAGGCGGGGAGTCGCGACCTGGAGATCCAGCCACTCGCAGATCACGGGGCTGTCGTAGAGCGTCGTGCCGTCGCTCAACAAAAGGGCCGGCACCCGGTGCAGGGGATTTACCGCGGCCAGCACCTTATCGGAGACGTGGGGATCGGTGACCACGACCTCGATTTCGCCGGCGAGCCCCTTCTCCATGACGGTAACCAACACCTTGCGGGCGTAGGGCGAAGTCTTACTGTAGAAGAGTCTCATGGATACCTCTCGCCTGGCGCAGCAAGGTCAAGAAGACTTGTATGCGCACACGCGTTGATCATTGGTCCGCGGGTGGGGGGCAACCGCATCGCGCGGGCGCCCTTAAACAACCCGATCAAGCTAACGCCCATCCGCATCCACGCCCTCCGCCGGCACGAAGACTACCCTTGCTTGAGCGACCACGCAAATGCCCGCGGAGAACCCGGCACCCCTTTTTCTCGCCGCCGAGGGCCGGATCGGAAAGGAATCGACCCGGAGCCCTCGTCCGGCAGGCGCCCGTCTGCGCCCGCGAATGGGGTACCATGCGGGCTTTCGCGGTGCGGCTCGTTCGGAGATGGTAGCCGAAGATACCTATGACGTAATTGTAGTCGGCGGCGGGCACGCGGGTACGGAGGCGGCGCTTGCCGCCGCGCGCGCCGGCGCTCAAACCCTGCTGCTCACCCACAACATCGAGACCATCGGCCAGATGAGCTGCAACCCGGCGATCGGGGGCATTGGCAAGGGGCACCTGGTGCGCGAGATCGACGCCCTCGGCGGACTCATGGCGAAGGCCGCCGACAGGGCCGGCATCCAGTTTCGCACCCTCAACGCCAGCAAGGGACCGGCGGTGCGCGCCACCCGCGCCCAGGCCGACCGCCAGCTCTACAAGGCCGCGGTGCGTCTGGCGGTGGAGGGACCGGAGCGTCTCGACCTCTTCCAGCAGCCCGTGGACGACCTTATGGTAACTGGCGACCAGGTCACGGGGGCGCTCACCCAGATGGGACTCGCCTTCCGCTCCCGCGCCGTGGTGCTGACGGTGGGCACCTTTCTCGCCGGCCGCATCCATGTCGGTCTGACCAGCTATGAGGGCGGGCGCGCCGGCGATCCCCCCGCCAATGCCCTGGCCCGGCGCCTGCGGGAGCTGCCTTTTCGGGCGGCGCGCCTCAAGACCGGGACCCCTCCGCGCATCGACGGGAGCAGCATCGACTTCTCGGTGCTCGAGGAGCAGCCCGGGGACCACCCCGTCCCCGTCTTTTCCTTTTCGGGACGGGCGGAAGACCATCCGCGTCAGGTAAGCTGCCACATCGCCCGCACCAACGAGCGCACCCACGAAATCATCCGTTCCGGGTTGTCGCGCTCGCCCCTGTTCACCGGCCTGATCGAGGGGGTGGGGCCGCGTTACTGCCCCTCCATCGAGGACAAGATCGTGCGCTTTGCCGAAAAGTCCTCGCACCAGGTCTTCGTCGAGCCGGAAGGTCTCACGACCCGCGAGATCTACCCCAACGGCATCTCCACCAGCCTCCCCTACGACGTGCAGTACGCCCTGGTGCGCTCCATACGCGGCTTCGAGCGGGCACGCATCACCCGCCCGGGGTACGCCATCGAGTACGACTTTTTCGATCCAAGGGACCTTGCGCCCTCCCTGGAGACCCGTCACCTCCGCGGACTCTTCTTTGCCGGCCAGATCAATGGCACCACCGGCTATGAGGAGGCCGCCGCCCAAGGGCTGCTCGCCGGGGTGAACGCCGCCTTGCAGGCTCAGGAACGGGAGCCTTGGAGCCCGCGCCGAGACGAGGCCTACCTCGGCGTGCTGGTCGACGATCTGGTGACCCGCGGCACCAGTGAGCCTTACCGCATGTTCACCAGCCGCGCCGAGTATCGGCTGCTCCTGCGCGAGGACAACGCGGACCTGCGCCTGACCGAGACCGGTCGGCGCCTGGGTCTGGTAGGGGATGAGCAATGGCGCCGGCTCGAAGCCAAACGGGAAGCCGTCGAGCGGGAACGGCAGCGCCTGCGAGATACCTGGGTGCGGCCGGGCGAGGCGGACCGGGATGGCCTGCACCGCGTGCTGGGAGACGACCTGAGGCGCGAGACCCGGGCGCTGGAGCTCCTGGCCCGACCGGGCGTGACCTACCGGTCGCTCGTGGGGCTCCCCGGTCTCGGACCCGCAGTGCAGGACCCGCAGGTCGCCGAGCAAGTGGAGGTCCAGGCCAAGTACGCCGGCTATATCGATCGCCAGGGCGACGAGATCGAGCGACAGCGCGCCCAGGAGTCTGTCGAGTTGCCCCGGGGGCTCGATTTCGCTCAGGTGCGGGGTCTTTCTGCCGAAGTACGCGAGAAGCTGAATCGCGCGCGACCCGCCACCCTTGGCCAGGCCGCTCGCATCCCCGGGATTACCCCGGCGGCCGTCTCCCTACTGTTGATTCACCTCAAGCGCAGGTCGGCCTGACGCCTCCGCGTGTCGCGCAGCGCACAACCTGGGCTGGAGACCGGCGACCTGATCGGCGCGTCGGACCTGCGCCCCCTCCTCGACGCGGGACTGGATCGATTAGGACAGGACCTCAACGCCGAGGCACGCGCGCGCCTGATCGCCTTCGTACGGCTGTTGAACCGCTGGAGCCGCGTCTACAACCTTACGGCGATTCGCGATCCCCGCGAGATGATCCCCCGTCACCTGCTCGACAGCCTCTCCCTGCGGCCATTTCTGGACGGCAGGCGCATCCTGGACCTGGGTACCGGCGCCGGTCTGCCCGGAATTCCGCTGGCGATCGCGGAGCCCGACCGGGATCTGCACCTCCTCGACAGTAAGGGCAAGAAGATCCGATTCGTGCGGCAGGCGGCGCTGGAGCTGGGGCTTTCCAACGTCACGGCGGTCCAGGCCCGGATGGAGTCGTATCTACCGCCGGTAAAATTCGCTACCATTGTCGCCCGCGCGCTCGCCGCCCCGGCAGAGATCGTGCGCCTGGCCCATCGGCTGCTTACCCACCCCGGCCGTTTGCTGATCATGGCGGGACGCAAGCGGGCCGCGGGGCTAGAAGCCCTGGATCCGCGGCCGGATGCCCTGCTGGAGCATCCCCTGGAGGTGCCTTTCCTGGACGGCGCCCGCCACCTGATCGAGCTCCGCTACCACTGAGGCAAAGATGCTACGCACAATCGCCATTGCCAACCAGAAGGGCGGCGTCGGCAAGACGACTACCGCCGTCAACCTGGCCGCGTCCCTGGCATCTATGAAGCGCAAGGTGCTGCTGGTCGATATGGACCCCCAGGGCAACGCCACCATGGGCTGCGGGGTCGACAAGCATGAGCTGCCCTACTCCGCTTGCGATCTCATGCTCGGAGACCTGCCTTTCGAGCTCTGCCTGCAGCGCGTCTCGGAGCCGGAGCCGGGCTTCGACCTCCTGCCCTCCAACAGCGACCTCACCGCCGCGGAAGTCGGCCTCATGAGGTCGCCGCAGCGGGAGCGGCGCCTGGCTCAGGTCTTATCTACCGTCGCCGACGACTACGAGCTCATCATCATTGACTGCCCGCCGTCGCTGAACATGTTGACCGTGAACGCGCTGGTGGCGGCCCAAGGCGTGCTGATTCCCATCCAGTGCGAGTACTACGCCTTGGAGGGACTCTCCGCCCTCCTCGACACCATCGATCAGATCCGGTCGAGCCGAAACACCGGCCTGGCCATCGAGGGTATCCTGCGGACCATGCACGACCCGCGCAACAACCTGGCGAATCAGGTCTCCACGCAGCTCGTCACCCATTTCAGCGAGCAGGTCTACCGCACCATCATTCCGCGCAATGTGCGCTTGGCCGAGGCGCCGAGTCACGGTCTGCCGGCCATGCTGTACGACAAGAGCTCGCGCGGGGCCATCTCCTATCTGGCCCTAGCCAGCGAGGTCCTGCGCCGCAACGAGAAGCGCGGCGCCGCGGCATAGGAACGGCCAGGAGGAGGCAGCACATCCATGTCCACCAAGAAGCGAGGCCTCGGCCGCGGCCTGGATGCCCTTCTCGGGGGCGCCAATTCCGGCGGCGGCGACGCGCAAGTCAGCGAGGTTGCCCCTGCCGACCCCACCGGCGCGGGCGCGGTATCCACTTTGCCCATCGAGCGGATCCAACGCGGGCGTTATCAACCGCGGCGCGAGTTCGACCCCGACAGCCTGCGCGAGCTGGCCGACTCCATTGCCGCCCAGGGCGTCATCCAGCCCATTGTGGTACGCCCCTTGGCGGAAGGACGCTACGAGATCGTCGCCGGCGAGCGCCGCTGGCGCGCCTCACAGCAGGCTGGCCTCGCCGAGATCCCGGTCATGGTGCGAGACGTGGATGAGCAGGGGGCCATTGCCATCGCCCTGATCGAGAACATCCAGCGCGACGACCTCAACCCTCTCGAGGAGGCCACGGCCCTGCATCGCCTGCTGGGAGAATTCGGCCTCACCCACCAGCAGGTCGCCGAGGCGGTGGGTAAGTCCAGGACTACGGTCACCAATCTGCTGCGGCTGCTGGAGCTCAACGACGACGTCAAGCATTTCCTTCAAGAGGGGCACTTGGAAATGGGGCACGCGCGCGCCCTGCTCGGGCTTAAGGGCCCGCAGCAGAGCACTGCCGCCAAGCAGGTTGTGGCGAGGGGACTCTCGGTTCGCGAGACCGAGAAGCTGGTTCGGCGCCTGCAGCTAGAGGAGGAGCGGGAGCAACCGGCGGAGCGTCCCAAGACCGAGCTTGACCCCAACGTTCGCCGGCTCCAGGACGATCTCACCGATCGGCTCGGGGCGATGGTGCAGATTCAACAGGGAGCGCGGGGGGCCGGTAGACTGGTGATCGCCTACAACAGCTTGGACGAGCTCGACGGCATCTTGGCCCATATCAAGTAAGCGGGCACCTTCTCGATTCGCCGCTCGGCATCATTCGCCTGCTTTGTGTAATCCTTTGGGTCGGTAACCGTATTTGCCAGTACCCGCGTGGCCGGCAGGGCCGTCACACCCCGAGGCAGTCCACGGAAACTGGAAGGATGGGCCGATGCGGGTGAACGCGGACGGCGGTTAGACGCATACCCCAGAGACAGCCGGTATCCAGGCCCCAGACATTGTGGTTTGCGTGGTAGCCGAGGTTGGACCAGTGCCCGAAAATGATTCGCACCTCTCTGGTGCGGCGGTCCGGATGCGCAAACCAAGGCAACAGGTGCGGCGGTTGGGTCCCGATCACCCCTTTCTCCTGCAAGTCCAGGGTGCCCTTCGCGTCGCAGTAACGCATCCGCGTCAGGCTGTTGGTAATGAACCTGAGCCGGTTCATTCCGGAGAGGGTTTTCGACCAGCGAGCGGGCTTGTTTCCGTACATGTCATGCAGAAACGCCCGGTACTTCGGTCCTCGCAGCGCGGCCTCGAGCTCCCGGGCGCAAGAGAGCGCCTGGGCCAAGTCCCACTGCGGCGGAAGTCCGGCGTGGACAAGCGCGAAGCCCTTTTTTTCGTCGTAGTGCATCATTGGGCGGTGCCGCAACCAATCCAGCAGCTCGTCGCGATCAGGCGCCTCCAGTACCTCGTGCAGATTGCTCTTTTGGGAATGCTTGGGGTTTCCCGCCCCGAGTGCGAGCAGATGCAGATCGTGGTTTCCAAGGACGCTGACCGCACGATCCCCCAACCCCTTGATGAAGCGCAGCACCTGAGCGGACATCGGACCGCGGTTGACGAGGTCTCCCACGAGCCACAATCTGTCCTTGACGGGGTCGAATCGCAAGCGATCAAGCAGGACGCGCAGCTCGTCGTAACAGCCCTGAATGTCGCCGATCGCATAAGTCGCCATGGTTGCCAGGATGCGCAGCTTAGGTGAGCAGAGGGACCCTTCGCCCTCCGCCGCGCCGACCGTTCCGCACGGTCGCGTCGGTGTGGCGAGCGGCTAGGCTCTAAGGTTTCGTGCGGCCGCCTCCGCTTTGGTCGAGGCAGACCATAGGCGGATCTTGTCCGAAATACAACGCCCTCCGACTCGTTCGGGCACCGGCGCGAATTGGGGGCAGACAAGCGCGGAGCAAAAAGGGGATAATTCGCACGGGGAGTCGAGACGCTTGGCGGGCACCCGGCATTCGTCGCCTTTTGGCGCTAAATTCTTCCCCACATTATCAGACTGTTGTACACTCTTTCTAGAAAACGACAAAAATCAGCCGAACCGCCGGTACCTCTATGATTTCAAAGCGATGCCGTCGTAAGCCCGACTTGTTTTCCGTCCTCCTGATCCTGGTCGCCTTGGGGGTGTCGGCCACCTTGGCCTACCAAATCAATGTTTATTACGGCGGTGACCAGGTCCCCATCGCCAAGCAGACCGTGGCGACCGGAGGAGTCGGCGGCTAAACGCTGGCGAGAGTCGGGTAAGTAGCCGCGAGGATGTCTAATTCCGAGCAAGGTCGGAAGGCTGCACCTCCCGGCTACCCTTGAGACGATTCCGACCACTGAACCCAGTCCCGGCTTGATCTTCTTCCCGATCCGCCAACCGCTTTCCTTTCCGATTCTTTTGCCCCTCCCTTGATGAGCAAGCTGCGCGTCGCGGTCATCGGGGTCGGCTACCTTGGCCGTTTTCATGCGTTGATCTACTCCCGCATGCCTGACGTCGACCTCGTCGGCGTGATGGATTCGGATGCCGAGCGCGCGCTTGCGGTCGCCACCGAGGCGGGTTGCCGGTCCTACTCGGATGCGGGCCCGCTACTGGATAGCGTGGATGCAGTGAGCATCGTGGTTCCCACCAGCGCTCATCTGGCCGTTGCCGCGCCTTTTCTGGAACGGGGCGTTCACATGCTCATGGAAAAGCCCATCGCGGCTTCGCGTGGAGAGGCCCTGGAGCTGCTGCGGCTGGTGGAGAATTTCGGCGTCTTGTTTGAGATCTGTCATCTGGAGCGCTTTAATGCGGGCGTGATGGCACTCGCCGAGCGCATCGAC
>Ga0114938_1001485_pt1 | contig 15821 bp, 15 predicted proteins | sample AshMeaBigSpring_FD_88675 | JGI IMG/M metagenome (GOLD analysis project Ga0114938, IMG submission 88675) | Groundwater microbial communities from Big Spring, Nevada to study Microbial Dark Matter (Phase II) - Ash Meadows Big Spring | ecosystem: Environmental > Aquatic > Deep subsurface >...
CAGGGGCTGAAGCTGCTGCGGTCGTTCGGGGCGGTGAAAGTGGTGTATGCGCCCGGCGAGCGGCGGGACCATTTTGTTGCGGATCTTGAACTGAGCCGGTTTGCGACATCGTTCATCAAGGGGGAACTCAAGCCACGGATGGAGCGTGCTTTGCAGCGGATCGAACACATGGAATCCCTCACAGCTGGAATGAATCCCGAGGAGAAAAAGGCGGCCTTCCAGCGGATCGAGCGGCTTAAGCACTGGATGGAGCGCGGGCAAAAGATGATGCCCTGGATTTTGAAGTTTTTGGTGAGCTAGTGCGCCAGCCTGGCGCGGGCCTGTGAAAAACCAGGAAAAATTTGAAAAAATCTGCATGGACCAGTGGCAAAATGCCGCTGATGACCAGAGGCGGCAGCTTGCACCAGCCTAGTGATGGCCGGAAAAAACAACCTTCCAACGGGAACGACTCCGCCCGCATCTCGGCGGGCACGGGGATCTGTGTTGTGGCTTACGGGTCTTCCCGGCTCTGGAAAATCGACCCTCGCGGCGGGGCTGGTGAGAGAACTTCAGGAAACCGGCTTCGGGGCGTTCAATCTGGATGGTGATCATCTCAGGCAGGGCCTCTGTTCAGACCTTCAGTTTTCCCCGGAAGATCGGGCGGAAAATATCCGGCGGGCCGGGGAGGTCGCGGCCCTTCTGGCCGGGGCGGGCCTGATGGTCGTTTGTTCGCTCATTTCGCCGTATGCGGCCGGGCGGAAGCTGGCGCGCGCATGCTGCGTCCGTGATGGGCTTCGTTTTGCCGAGGTATTTGTGGACGCGCCGGTTGAGGTTTGCCGCGAACGGGATCCGCGGGGGCTCTACCGCAGAGCAGAAGCGGGGGAAATCCGCGACTTCACCGGTGTGAGCGCCCCCTACGAGCGGCCTGAATCCCCGGATTTGACAATCAACACGGCCGAGCTCCCGCTGGACGAATCCCTCCGGCAGCTTCTTGCTCTTGCGCTCCGGATGGCGGCCTGACGGCTTTCCGCCCGCGCGATTTTTCACTTTCATGACATCGACCCAATCCAATAACGAAAACTGGACAACCGTCATCACCCCGCACGCGAGCCTGTTCCATATTCCGGTGCGTGAGATCTGGGAATACCGGGAACTGATCATGCGCCTCGTTCACAGGGATTTCGTCTCGCGCTACAAGCAGACCGTTCTGGGGTCGCTTTGGTATGTGATTCAGCCGCTCTTCACGAGCCTGATGTTCGTTCTGGTGTTCAACAAGATCGCACAAATCTCGACCGGCGAGATCCCCCCGATGCTCTTCTTCATGGCGGGCACCGTCTGCTGGAGGTATTTCAACGACTGCGTCACGAACACCGCCTCGACGTTCAGCACGAATGCCGGCCTGTTCGACAAGGTGTATTTTCCGCGGCTGGTCGTGCCGATCTCGCAGCTGATTGTCAACCTCATCGGCTTCGCCATGCAGATGGGGCTCTTCCTGGCCTTCTACGTCTATTACCTATGGACCGGTGCCCCGATCGAGATGGGATGGCGGATCATCGTCCTGCCGTTCCTCCTTTTCCAGATGGCCGCGCTCGGGCTCGGCGTTGGGTGCTTTGTCTCGGCCCTCACGACGCGGTTCCGCGACCTGCAGATCATGCTCGGGTTCTTCATGCAGCTCTGGATGTATGCGAGTTGCGTCGTCTACCCGCTGAGCAAGGTTCCGGAGAGCTACCGCTGGATCTACTCCCTCAACCCGATGGTCTTCGTGATCGAGGCATTCCGCTTCGCCTTCATGGGGCAGGGCACCGTCTACCTCATGCAGCTCGTTGTGAGCATGATCATCGGCCTCGTGGTCGTGTTCCTCGGCCTCGTCCTCTTCAACCGCATGGAGCGGACCTGCGTCGATCTTGTCTAAAATTTTCTAAAATGTCTGACGCTGTTATCAAAGTAGAGAACCTCTCAAAGAAATACCGGCTGGGGGTCATCAACCGCCGGATGCTGGTCGACCAGATCGAAAGCTGGGTTTACCGCAAGCTCGGGCGCCCGGATCCGAATGCCTCGGTATTCGAGCATGCCACCGACCGGATGCCGACGCCCTACGATTTCTGGGCGCTGCACGATGTGAGCTTCGAGATCAACCGCGGCGACATTGTCGGGATCATGGGCCGGAACGGCTCGGGCAAGTCGACGCTCCTCAAGCTCCTCTCACGCATCACGGCCCCCACGGCCGGCCGCGCGTTTCTCAAGGGCCGGGTGGCCAGCCTCCTGGAGGTCGGCACCGGGTTCAACCTCGAGCTGACAGGGAAGGAAAACGTCTACCTGAACGGCAGCATCCTCGGGCTCAAGCAGAAGGAGATCGACGATCGCTACAAGCGGATCGTTGATTTTGCAGAGATCCCGGACTTCATGGATACGCCGGTGAAGCGGTATTCGAGCGGAATGCGCGTGCGCCTGGCTTTTGCGGTCGCTGCTCACCTGGACCCCGAGATCATGATTCTCGACGAGGTGCTTGCGGTGGGCGATGCCAAGTTCCAGGAGAAGTGTCTCAACCGGATTACCGAGATCAAAAACTCAGGGGTCACCGTCCTCTTCGTGAGCCACTCGGCCCAGAGCGTCCTGCAGCTTTGCACGCGCGGCATCCTGCTTCACGAGGGACGCGTGATCGCCGATGGCACGGCGCAGGAAACGACCGCCAGCTACCTTGAATCGATGCAGATCAAAATGCCCGAGGATATCGACTCGGGCCTGCCCGACAGCCGGGTTGGGCGCTTTGCCGGCGAGATTGCCGAGATCCTCCTCCAGCACATGAGCGGCGGGCGCGTCGTGTTTAACGTCCCGATCCAGACGGAGAGCGGGGTGAAGGTGGTGGATGTCGGCTGGATCGCCGAAGCCCGCATACGGACCCTCCGCACCGAGCCGACATGGAGCGCCGCGCCGGACATCTGCGCCAGCATTGTCTCACCCCGCCGCCTGCCATCCCAGATCACCGAGGAAAACCTGGACTTCCTGCGTTCCGGTGCCCGCGAGATTTGGACGGTCCAGGGCGACGGAAAAATCATCCGCTATACCAAGGTCGGCGACAAATACCTGATCGATAAAACGATCCCCCTCGCCGTGAAAAACCTCTAGGAACCGCGCGCGCCGGAGATGATTGAAGTCTGCCTGACGATCGATAAGCACACCGTCGAGTGCGGCTATGTCACCGTCTTTTCCCTGCTTGAGCATGCTTCGGAAAAGGTGTCGATCATGGTCTGCTACGATCGCGACGAAGGCCTGCCGGCACATGACTGGAGCGACAGGCTTCGGGCCTGCAACTTCGATTTCGATCTCCGATACCAGATGATCGACAACCGGCCGTTCCGGGGGATCAAGGCGATGTTCGACAGCTACGCCTGCTACCTTCGGATGAGCGCGCCGCAATATGCGCTCAGCGACCGGCTGATGTATCTCGACGCCGACATGGTTTTCACCGGCGACATCGCACCGCTCTACCACATGGATCTCAGTGGGGCCACGATCGGGCTTCTCAAAAGCGGAAATTGCGCCGTCCGTCGCGACAAGGAGCGCGAGCTTCTCGCCAAATTTGGAAAGCAGGGGGACGATCCCTACTTCGGCGCGACAATCGCCCTCATCGATGCCGCCAGATACCGCGATGCAAATAAGCTGCAGGCATGCATCGATGTCGCAAAGACTTACCCCGGATTCCTCGTTCTTTACGACCAGTCGATCCTGAATTGCGCCTTTGCGCTGGACGAGATCGCATCCGTCCCGCTGACTTGGATCCAGGAGGCTCCCAGGTCCGGAAGGCTTCCGGATTTCCGCCCCGGCATGATCCATATCTGCGGGAGCCCGAAACCATGGGACCTCCTCGGCGAGTGGTTTCATCCCTACTACAAGGAATGGCGGGCCGTCGCCACCCGGGGCGGGCTTCCCGGCGTAAACTGGAAAAACTATTTCAGCGCCCAGGCGCTCCGGCGGGCTTGGCGTGTGCGGAGGCAATATGCGGTCTGGCTGAAACCTTAACTTCCCCCTTAACGATTGTCCGCAGGTCTCCTCCTGAACCAAAATCCAAGCGAGCGGTTGCGGACGGTGCAGTGCAATCATCCGCAGACCGATCCCCCGTCTGCTCTAACACTCAGTAACAAATAACCAATATGGCAAAGCAAACATTCGAGCTGGACAGCGCCAGCATTCTTGTGACCGGAGGGACCGGTTCGTTCGGGCAGCAATTCATCCGGGCGGTTCTCGACCGGAAGAGCGACACCCGGGTGGTGGTCTACTCGCGCGACGAGCTCAAGCAGTATGAGATGGCGCAGAAATTTCCGCGCTCCCGGTTCCCCGGCATCCGTTTCTTTATCGGCGACGTGCGGGATAAGGACCGCCTGGTCCATGCCATGGAGGGGGTCGATACGGTGGTGCATGCCGCGGCTCTCAAGCAGGTGCCGGCGGCGGAATACAACCCGTTCGAGTGCATCAAGACGAACGTGCTCGGCGCGCAGAATGTGATCGATGCCGCCATGACGCACGGGGTCCGGCGGGTCGTGGCGCTCAGCACCGACAAGGCCGCCGCGCCGATCAACCTCTACGGGGCCACGAAGCTTTGCTCGGACAAACTCTTCGTGGCCGCCAACAACTACCGCGGGCACCGCGACATCAAACTTTCGGTCGTTCGCTATGGCAACGTGATGGGCAGCCGGGGGAGTGTGATCCCGTTTTTCTTGGAGAGGCGCAAAGATGGCGTGCTGCCGATCACCGATGAGCGGATGACCCGCTTCAACATCACGCTTGAAGAAGGGGTTGAACTGGTGATGCAGGCGCTGGTGACAATGTGGGGCGGCGAGATCTTCGTACCGAAAATCCCGAGCTACCGGATCACCGATGTCGCCGAGGCAATCGCTCCCGGCTGCCGCCGCGAGGTCGTCGGGATCCGGCCTGGCGAGAAGCTGCACGAGGAGATGATCACCGAGACCGACGGATTCAACTCGATCGAATTCGACCGGTATTTCGTGATCCTTCCGTCGATGCCGCTTTGGGATGAGGAGAAGTTCCGGCAGGCCTTCGACGGCCGGCGTTGTGTGGTCGGCTTCAAATATAGCAGCGGGACGAACGACCGGTTTCTCACTGTTGACGAGCTGCGCGCGCTGATCGATGCGCACGTTGCCGGAAAGTGATTTTGCACCCATGATTCCCTACGGCAGGCAGTCGATCAACGAGGAGGATATTGCTTCCGTGGCGGCCGTGCTGCGCTCCGATTGGCTTACCCAGGGGCCGGCGATCCCGGCTTTTGAAGACGGATTTTCGAGGGAGCTCGGCGGCGGACATTGCGTGGCAACCTGCAATGCCACTGCCGCGCTGCACCTCGCCATGGTCGTGGCCGGGATCGGTCCGGGCGACCGGGTTGTGACTTCGCCGGTCACGTTCCTCGCCTCGGCAAATGCCGCAGCCTACGTTGGTGCCACTCCGGATTTCTGCGATATCGATCCCGTGAGCTTCACCCTCGATCCGGAAGCGTTGGAGCGGAATTGGAAGGATGACACCAAAGCGGTTGTCGCGGTCGACTATGCCGGTCAGGCTGCCAATCTTCCGGAAATCTCACGCATCGCGCGCGAGCGGGGAGCGGTTGTGATCGAGGATGCCTGCCATGGAGTCGGCGGCGCATTTTTCGGTCCGTCCGGTCAGCCGGGACCGTGGAAGCTCGGCTCAAATCCCTGGGCGGACCTCGCGACCTTCAGCTTTCATCCGGTCAAAACCATGACCTCTGGCGAGGGCGGGATGCTTGTGACCGCAAATGAGGAATTCGCGGATCGGGCGCGGATGCTGCGCTCGCACGGGATTGTCCGCAGTCCGGACCGGTTTATCGGTCCGGCGGATTGTGAAGTAACCGGCGAGAAGGGGTCGTGGTTTTATGAGATGCAGGAGTTGGGCTTCAACTACCGCCTCACCGATCTGCAGGCTGCGCTCGGGCTCAGTCAGCTTTCGCGGCTGCAGTCGTTTCTCGGGCGCCGGAGAGAGATTGTAGCCGCCTATAACAAGGCCTTCGACGGGTTGCCAGGCCTGAGCATTCCGGGGATGCGGGATGCCCGCGATGCGGCGGTTGCCTCGTGGCATCTTTACACTGTGCAGATCGATTTTTCCGACCTCGGGAAATCGCGCACGGCGGTGATGGGCGGGTTGCGCGAGGCGGGCATCGGCACGCAGGTCCTCTATATACCTGTTCACCTCCAACCATGGTATCGTCGGACTTTCGGCTACGCTCCGGGGAAATGTCCCGCCGCCGAAGAGTTTTACGGCAGGGCCTTGAGCCTTCCGCTTTATTCGGCTATGACCGATACGGATGTCGATCTGGTTATTCAGTCCGTCCGCCGGATATTTTCTAACTAACCACCCGCCCCCATGCCAATCAGCAGCACCGTCACACTCGGAAAGAACGTGTTCATCCCCCATCCGGACCTGGTCAATCTCTACGGGTGCACGGTCGGCGATGACACGAAGATCGGCACATTCGTCGAGATCCAGAAAGGAGCCGTTGTCGGCAGCCGGTGCAAGGTCTCATCGCACACGTTTGTCTGCGAGGGGGTGACAATTGAGGACGAGGTCTTTGTCGGTCACGGAGTCATGTTCACAAACGATCGGATGCCGCGCGCAACGAGCGGCGGGCAGCTCCAGACCGAGGCGGATTGGGCGGTTATTCCCACGCGCGTCGGCAAGGGAGCTTCTCTCGGCAGCGGGGCGGTCATCCTCTGCGGTATTGAAATCGGCGAAGGGGCCATGATCGGAGCGGGTGCGGTCGTGACGCGTGATGTCGCGCCCCATGCAATCGTGGCCGGTGTGCCCGCGCGCCTGATCGAGCGCGAGGCGCGCGGATAGTTTCAATTTTTCCAATACTATGATCAATATTGCTGTCGTCGGCTGCGGTTACTGGGGTCCGAATCTCATCCGCAATTTTCTTTCAACCCCGGGCGTGTGCCTTGTTGCTGTCTGCGACGTGAATGCGGACCGTCTTAAATCGATTCAGGAGCGGCATCCCGGCATTGTGACCACAACGGATTACGACGGCCTCCTCGCGATGCCCGAACTGGATGCCGTCGCAATCGCCACGCCGGTTTCCAGCCACTACCCGCTCGCCAGCAAGGCGCTGAAGGCCGGCAAGCACGTGATGGTCGAGAAGCCGATCACGTCCACCGTGGCCGAATGCGAGCACCTGCTCGAACTCGCGGCCGCGAAGGATCTCGTGCTCATGGTGGACCACACGTTTGCCTACACAGGCGCTGTGCAGAAAATCAAATCGATGGTCGAGGCGGGCGAACTCGGCCGGCTGCTGTACTACGATTCCGTCAGGATCAACCTCGGGCTGTTCCAGCACGATGTGAACGTGCTCTGGGATCTCGCGGTGCATGACCTGGCAATCATGGACTTCGCGCTGGGCGAGGAACCCCACTCTGTCTCGGCCACCGGGCTGGCCCACCTTCCCGGCCAGCACGAGGACGTTGCCTACCTTACCTGCTTCTTTGAAAGCAACCTCATCGCGCATTTCCATCTCAACTGGCTGTCGCCCCTGAAAATCCGGCGCACGATCATCGGCGGAGACAGCAAGATGGTTGTCTATGACGACCTCGAACCGAGCGAGAAGCTCAAAATCTACGATCGCGGGGCGGCCCTGGCGGAGCAGAGCGAGGAGAGCCTGCACCGCGTTATCGTCGATTACCGGATGGGCGACATGTGGGCTCCTCACCTGAACCAGGGCGAAGCCCTTCGGCTTGAGACGTCACATTTCGCCGACTGCATTCGGAACCGCAAGCAGCCGATCACCGATGGGCAGGCTGGACTTCGGGTTGTCCGGATCCTTGAGGCGGCGGACAAATCGCTCGCGCTTCGCGGGCAGCCGGTCGAGATCAAAAAATGATTAGTGAGGTGGGCCATTTCTCATGAACGGAGGCACAGTGAATTTGAAGAACAAAAAAGTTATCGTCACCGGCGGGGCCGGTTTTATCGGATCCGAGCTGAGCCGCCAACTGGCGACAGCCGGAGCCGACGTCGTGATTGTGGACAACCTGGCCAATGGCAAGCGCGAGAACGTCTCGGAGATCCTCTCCGATCGCTGTTGCCTTGAGGTGGCGGACATCCGCGACCGGGAGCGGATGAGCGCGCTGGTCAAAGGGGCTGACCATGTGTTCCACCTCGCCTGCCTGGGGGTTCGCCACTCGATCCACTCACCCGTCGAGAACCACGAGGTCAATGCCGCAGCGACGCTGCACCTGCTGATCGCGGCGCGCGAAGCCGGTGTCTCGCGGTTTGTGTATGTGTCGAGCTCCGAGGTTTACGGCACGGCGATGCACGTGCCTCAGCCGGAGGATCATCCGACCTATCCCATGACGGTTTACGGCGCGGCGAAACTGGCTGGCGAGTGCTACACACGGGCGTTCCACCGGACCTATGGCTTTCCCACCGTCGTCATCCGCCCGTTCAATACCTATGGCCCGCGCTGCCACCACGAAGGCGACAGCGGCGAGGTCATTCCGAAATTTCTGCTCCGCACGCTGGCCAACAAGCCGATGGTGATCTTTGGCGACGGCACCCAGACCCGTGATTTCACTTATGTCTCGGACACCGCGCGCGGGATTATCGCCGCCGGACTTAGCGACGGCGCGGTCGGCGAAACGATCAATATCGGCAGCGGCTTTGAACTTCCGATCAGGGAACTTGCCGAAGAGGTGCGCGCCGCGACCGGGCGCTCGGATGCACGCGTCATCCACGAGGCCGACCGGCCGGGCGATGTCCTCCGGCTCTATGCCGACACCACGAAGGCGCAGGGGCTGATCGGCTTCCGGCCGACGGTCTCGCTTCGCGAGGGTCTCGGTCAGTTGCTCGCATGGTATGAGGCGCAGGGGAAGTCGCCCGAACAGCTCCTTGAGGATGAAATCGTGAGAAACTGGGAGACAAAGAAAACCGAGTGAGCGCCGGCATCCCCATTGCCAGGCCGTTGCTCGGCGAGGAGGAGGCTGCCGCCGCCCACCGCTGCATCCTCTCCGGCTGGGTCACCCAGGGACCGGAGGTGAAGGCTTTTGAAAACGAGTGGGCCTCCATGACCGGTGCGCCACATGCCTGCGCGGTTTCGAATTGCACGACCGCGCTGCATCTGGCCCTGCTCGTGCTCGGAGTCGGGCCGGGCGACGAGGTGATCACGGTCAGCCATTCTTATATCGCCACGGCAAATTCTGTCCGCCATTGCGGGGCGGTTCCTGTCTTTATCGATATCGAGCCGGAGACATTCAACATCGACCCCCGGCTCATCGAGCAGGCGATCACGCCGAAGACAAAGGCCGTCCTTGTCGTCCACCAGATGGGAATGCCGTGCGACATGGAGTCGGTTCTGGCCGTGACGCGGCCCCACGGGTTGAAGGTCGTCGAGGATGCCGCGTGCGCGATCGGCAGCGAAATCCGCTTTGATGGCGGCTGGCGCACCGTCGGAAATCCGATGGGCGACATCGTCTGCTTTTCCCTTCACCCGCGCAAGGTGATCACAACCGGCGACGGCGGCATGCTTACGACGGCGAATCCGGAATGGGACGCGCGCTTCCGACTGCTCCGGCAGCATGGCATGAGCGTTTCCGACCAGGTCCGCCACGCCTCGGACCGCGTGATCTTCGAGTCCTATCCGATCCTCGGCTACAACTACCGCATGACCGACCCTCAGGCCGCCATGGGCCGGGAGCAGCTCAAACGCCTGCCGTTGATACTCGAGCGCCGGCGCGAATTGGCCGCCCGCTATCGCGAGAAGCTGCGCGGTGTCGTGCATCCGCACCAGCCGGACTGGGCCCGCAGCAACTGGCAGAGCTACTGCATCCGGCTTCCTGAAGGATGCGGCCAGATGGACGTCATGCAGCGGCTTCTCGACCTCGGGATTTCCACCCGTCGCGCTATCATGTGCGCGCATCGCGAGCAGGCCTACTCCGGTTGTCCCTGTCGGCATCCCCTGCCGGAATCCGAGCGCGCCCAGGATACCGGCGTGATTTTGCCGCTCTTTCCCCAGATGACCGATGCCGAGCAGGACCGCGTCATCGAAGCTCTCCACCAGTCCCTCAAAAACTGATTTCCCATGCAACGCATACCCCTCCTTGATCTCAACGCCCAATACCGACTCATCCGCGACGATGCCCTTGCGGCATTCGACCGGATCTCCGAATCCTCCGGCTTCGCCCAGGGCCCGGCCGCAAAAGCCTTCGAGGAGGAATTCGCCTCCTGGTGTGGCACCCGGCACGGGATCGGAGTGAACAGCGGAACAAGTGCACTTCACCTTGCGCTCCACTGCCTCGACATCGGTCCAGGCGACGAGGTGATTACCGTTCCGATGACGTTCATCGCGACGGCCTGGGCGATCTACTACGTCGGAGCCAAGCCGGTCTTTGTGGACATCGATCCCGTCCGCCGCACGCTCGATCCCGCGCTACTCGAGCGCGCGATCACGCCCCGCACGAAGGCGATCATGCCCGTCCATCTTTATGGTCTCATGGCGGATATGGATCCGATTCTGGAAATCGCGCGGAAGCACGGCATCCCCGTTGTTGAGGATGCGGCCCAGGCGCACGGGGCCACTTACAACGGCCGGAAAGCCGGCACGTTCGGGTGCATGGCCTGCTTCAGCTTTTACCCGGGGAAAAACCTTGGCGCGTTCGGTGAGGGGGGGGCGCTCGTCACCGACGATGACGGGTTTGCCGCGCGGGCGCGACGGCTCCGCAACCATGCCCAGGGCGAGCGCTACTACCACGACGAGCTCGGATACAACTACCGGATGGACAGCATCCAAGGGGCGATCCTGAGCCTCAAGCTCAAGCACCTGGACAAATGGAATGCCGCCAGGGACCGCCATGCAAAGTGCTACAACGAGCTGCTCGCGGGCCTGCCGCTCTTGCTGCCCGAGGCACCCGCCAACTCCCAGAGTGTCTGGCATTGCTACGTGATCGAGAGCGAAAAGCGCGACCACCTTCGCTCCAAGCTCACCGAAGCCGGCATCGAATCCGGACTGCACTACCCCGTGCCGCTCCATCTGCAGAAGGCCTGCGAGGCACTCGGGCACAAGGCTGGCGATTTTCCCGCTAGCGAAAAACTGGCACTGAACTGCCTGTCGCTGCCAATGTTCGCGGAGTTGACCGACGAACAGATCGTGCGTGTGACAGATGTGATCCGACAAGCGCTCTGAAATCCAATGAAGCTCAGCCTCATCATCCCCGTTCTTAACGAGGAGGCGAATGTCAAAACGCTCGTTCAGGCAGTGGATACGGCCTTCTCCGGAGCCCGCGACATCGAGCTTGAGCTGGTCTTCGTGGACGACGGCTCGCGGGACGGGACGTTTGCACTGCTCGCCGAGCAATCCGGCCGCGACCCGCGGATCCACGTCGTGAGGCTTTCGCGCAACTTCGGCAGCCACGCCGCCCTCCTCGCCGGATTCGAGCACTGCGGCGGAGACGCCGCAGCCTACCTTGCCGCCGATCTCCAGGATCCTCCCGAGACGATCCGCGAGATGGTCGAGCGCTGGCGCTCCGGTTCGCTGGTTGTCTGGGGCCAGCGCCAGCAGCGCGACGATCCGCCCGCCAACAAGCTGTTTGCCCTGCTTTATTACCGGCTCATGCGGCGGTTTGCCCTCCCCGATATGCCCCGTGGCGGGCTCGACATCTGCCTGATCGACAGGAAGGTGATCAATGCCATCGTCGCGATGCGCGAGAAAAACACGGCGATCTTCGGCCTCATCCTCTGGGCCGGCTTCCCGCAGACGTTCGTGCCCTATGAGCGTAAGGAACGCCAGCGCGGGCGGTCGCGCTGGACGCTTGCCAAGAAGATCAAGCTCGTCGTGGACAGCTTCGTCGCGTTTTCATTTTTTCCGATCCGGCTGGTCACGTATCTGGGGGGCATCTTTTCGATGCTTGGTTTCGCCTACGGGATCTTCACGATTTTGCGTGTGCTGTTAAGCGGATCGCCCGTGCAGGGGTGGCCGACACTGGTGACGCTGATCGTCACGTTGTCCGGCGTCCAGCTCCTGATGCTGGGGATTGTGGCCGAGTATCTCTGGCGGACATTTGACGAGGCGCGCGGGCGTCCGCCTTACCTTGTCCGCGATCTCGTCGGGTTTACGGACGGAAGCAGGCCCGCATTCCCCCGCGCGAGCAACCCGTGAGCCACATCATCCAGTTCAACGAGCCCGTCGCCGGAGGGGATCTTCAAATCCTCGTTAATTCGAGCCGGTTCGGCAGGTATCTGGAGGACGCCAGTCTGCCAGATGATGGTGCGCGGCGGCTCGTCTTCGCCAATTTGCGGACCCTCGTCGCTCGTGCCGACACGCTGACGATTGCCGCATTTTCCCCCGATGGAGAAATCGAGGGCCTGCTCGTCTGTCGGCTTTCGGCATGGGACACCGAGCACTTCGGATTTCCTTTCGCGACGATCGAGGCCATCCTTACCGCGCCTGTCCGCCACGAACGGAAGCTTGAGGTGGCGAGGGAATTGCTGGAGCGCTTTGATGTCTGGTGCGCATCCGAAAGCGTACGGTTCGTTTCCACAAGGGTTCCAGCGCTTGATCTGTCAGCCATCCATGCGCTCGAGGAGCATGGGTTCCGCTTTATTGAGAGCTGGATTTACAACAAGCTTGATCTGGCGCGCGTGCCGAAGCTACCCGAGCCGCCCGCGCTCCGGCTCTCAGTGCCGGGCGACATGCAGGTGATGCTGGAGTATTCCACATCCGCCTTCGCAACCCAGCGGTTTCATGCAGACGGAAACTTTGATCCCGTCAAAGCCGATTCGCTCTACAGAAAATGGATTGAGACAGCGTTCCACGATTCCAATCAACTCATCGCCGTGCTGGAATCCGAGGGGAAGCCGAAAGCCTTCATGGTGTATTATAAAAGCGACCTTCGCGGGTTTGTAGGCCGGCAGTTTGCCATGTGGAAGATGGCACTCCTTGACCCCGCGAGCCGCGGGCAGGGGCTTGGCACACAATTTTTTTCTGCCCTTGCGCGCCACCATGCCGGCGAGGGACTCGACGTGATCGACTCCGGACTCAGCCTCCGAAACCTGCCCTCGTTGAATCTTCACAATAAAAACCAGTTTAAGGTCGTATCGACGATTGCCACTTTTCACAAGTGGATGGACCCCCGGGTAAATTAGGTGCCTGCCGGGCATGCCGCCTGCCTGCCCACTTTTGAATCGCTCATGAATCCGCTGCCGGAAATTGCATTCCAGTTTTCTCTCGTCGTCCTGCTGTGCGCGACAGTTTACGCTGCCGGAGCTCTTTTTCTGGGGGGGCTGCGGATGGTCGGAACCCCCTGGAGATATCCGGTCCTTTGTTTCGCTTCCGGACTGATGGTGGTGACCGGCGGGGTGGCATGCTTGGCGCTTGGAAGACCGACGTTTCTGCTTGCCGCCCCCGCCATGTTCCTTGTCTTTGCTCTGTGGGCTGCACTGCGGAGGCCGGCACCGGTGCCGCTGCCCGTCCGGTGGAAATTCCCTCAGGATCTCCTTGCCTCCCTCGTGGCCTGCGCGCTGAGCGTCCTATTCTGCCGCTTCTGGTTTGGTGGACTGCCGGCGGCTGGAATGATCAACCTTCCCTTTAAGGACTGGGGGTATTTCGCGATGCTTGTGGAAAATCTGGTGCCTTCCGGTTACATGTCCATCTGGTCAGGGGTTGCGGGTGACGAGCTTGGCAGGACCGGTGCAGCCCGCGACATGTGGTATCACTGGGGCTTTATCTGGCTGGCGGTTTTTGTGAAGCAAATGACCGGGCTCGGCGCTTTGGCTGCGCTCACCGGGGTGGCCGTTCCCGCGACCGTTGCAATGGCTGGTATTTCGGCCTCGTGCATTGTCTCGCAGCTGACCGGATGGACGTTTCTCAGGAGCTTTGCGCCCGCCTTGCTCTGTCTGTTTTTTGTCGCGCTCGGTCCCTCGACACTCCTTCAGCCATTCCTTGTCAGCACCTTTGGCCTCGTGGGGGTACTCTTTTGCAACGGTCCGTTTGTTACAATTCCGTGGCTGGCATTTGAGAGCGTCTACCTGTTCGCCGTAATCTGGGCCTGGCTGCGCGGGACGAAGCGCTTGTGCTGGCTGTTTATCCTGACGGCATCAATCTCCGCTCCCCATTCGTTTCTCGTCCTGGGATCGACCCTGGGGATGTTTGCGGCGATCAGCGTTCTCAGGAGGAACTGGCACGAACTGAAGCTTGCCCTCCTAGGAGTCGTCGCAGTTGTCCTCGGATATGTCTTCGTGAACTGGATCGGCGGTGCCGGAATGGCACGGACAGGTGGAGGGAGCGGCGTCGCTTTGGCTATCGGTCCGGTTTGGGGAGCAGCAAAGGCGGTTGCATCCGACGTGGGGCTCACGTTCCTTTTTCTCGGCCTGCTTCTGCCTGGCTTTCTTCACCTCATTGTGGGGCGGAAGATCGAAATTGAAGGCAGAGTGACGACGCTGGGTTGGATCGTTCTGAGCGCGCTCATCTCCGGGGTGGCCGGGTTTCGCCTGTTGGAGTTTCTGGGCCTCGGAAGCATCGATGCGATCCACCTGCCCGGGGTCTCCCGCGTCCTGCTGGTCCTGCCGCTTTGCGCATTCGGGACCGTCCGTCTGTTTGCAAAGGGTCGGCCTGCCGCAGCTGGTCTGGCGGCCGTGACATTCCTTGCTGCCATGGCTCTTGCTCTCCATGACCTTCCTCAGAAGAACGGGAAGGTCCTGTCGGAACTCCCGGCGCTGTCGGAGCGGGATGCCACGTTGATGGCCCGGCATCTGAATGGCAGCCGGTTCGGCTATTTCGCCCTGACCGACCGTAATTGGTGGATCCCGATCCAGTCCTCGCTCGCTGCGGTGCTGGGGTCGTCCTGTGTCCGGCTGAACCCGCTTCCGGAAACTGACAACGACTGGGCTGGAAAACAGTATGGTTCTGAGCTGCCATTCCAGATCGTCCCCAGAGACGAAGGGGAATCCGATGCCTTGTGGGCCTGCCGGTTTGCGGAGCGGATGGGCATCCGGTATGTCATGGAGAGCGAGATTCACCCGATCCCCGCATCTGTGAAGGATCGCTTTGCGCTGGTTGCGCGCGGGGATGCCTACTCGCTTTTCATCGACCGGAAGTATCTTCAGGCGGTTTCGAATGGAGGTTCCGCTATCCCATGAGTAGCAGTGCGATCCGGATCATATTGGCCGGGGTGTTCCTTGCATCCTTTGCCTGGCTCGGCGTTGTTGTAACTCAGCAGCTTTTCGGTTGGCCGGTTACGCTGACTGCTGTGCTTGCGTCGGACAAGTTGAAACCCGCCGGGACGGGAGGATGCGCTGTGTTCCGCCTTCCGGTCACGGAAAGCCAGCCCGGTCGTCTGTTCGAGGATTCCCGCGAAATTGGAATTTCCGCAGCAAAAATTAGCGAGGTCGACGAGCAGGGGCATGGTCGATTCAAGGCCAAGGCGGGGCAGCTCTATTTTTCCAGTTCGGACGGAACCAACCCGGCGCAGAACGGCCGCAAGTATGTTTTTTTCTATCCGTGGAAAGCGATTCCACCGCTCTCAATTCTTGCTGGTTTCCTTGCATTTGTCGTCTCGGGCGGCGCACTGATCTTCATGTCCCGCAGGCCGGTCGGGCGCATGCTGAAACGGGTTTTCTCATCGGAATCACTTGCAGGCAGAGCATTCGAGCGCATCACGGCTTTTTTCAGTGATCGCGGGGTCGTTTTGGAACGTCCTTCGACGAAAATCAGTTAAATCCCACCATTTCATGTCCAGCATCTGTGTGATTCCCGCCCGGGGCGGCAGCAAGCGGATCCCCCGCAAAAATATCCGCGTGTTCGGTGGAAAGCCGATGATCGCCTGGCCGGTCCTGGC
>Ga0114938_1001486_pt1 | contig 15815 bp, 13 predicted proteins | sample AshMeaBigSpring_FD_88675 | JGI IMG/M metagenome (GOLD analysis project Ga0114938, IMG submission 88675) | Groundwater microbial communities from Big Spring, Nevada to study Microbial Dark Matter (Phase II) - Ash Meadows Big Spring | ecosystem: Environmental > Aquatic > Deep subsurface >...
CAGCACCGCACCGAGGCCGTCTCGGGCAGATATTGCCAGCCCTGATAGCCCTGCACGTCGGGGATGATGTACGGGCGCTGCTCGCCGATGACGCGTTGGATGTGGGGCAACGTGTCGATCTGCAGCGAGAACGTCCGCATCGGCTCGGATTGGCGGCCGCGCCAGGCCGCGATGCGGGTGCCGTCCTCGGTGATGAGCATGATCGAGGCGCGGTCGTAATCCACCACGCGGGAGAGCTGATCGAGGATGAGTTCGAGCAGTTCCTCATCACGCCCGCCGCTGGAGTTGAGCACCAGGGCGACTTCCTGCAACGCTTCGGCGCGCTCGCGGGCGGTGCGTTCGGTTTCGAACAGGCGGGCGTTGTCGAGCGCCACCGAGGCCAGGTCGGCGAAGCGCTCCAACAATTGCAGTTCGGCCTTGCCGAAGCGGTGGGTGGTGCGGTCGGTCGCCAGGCCGATGACGCCTTCCACCTGTCCGCCGGCCGATTTGAACGGCGCGACCATCAACGTGTCGAGCGGCCCGAGCATGTGCTCGGGCAGAACCAGCCGCGCCTGGGCCAGCGTCGATTCGCCGGTTTGCCACACGCCGCCCATGATCCCCTCGCCAAACTTCACCCGGGGCTGAGCGACTTCGACGAACCAGCCCAGCTTCACCCGGCACGTCATCTCGGCCTCATCCGGCTCGGTGAGGTAGAGCAGGCCGTGGTGCGCGTCGAGCATCTGCGCGACGCGGTGCAGGATGTTTTCGAGCAGCACCTCGCGGTCGAGGCGGTGGATGAGGGCCAGCGCCGTATCCTGCAACGCCGAGAGGTGGATGTTCTGCCGCCGCAGCGCCTCCTCCGCGCTCAGGCGCTCGCCGATCTCGGCCTGCAACTTCTGGTTGGCCAGCTGCAGCGCCTCGGTGCGCTCGTGCACGCGGCGCTCGAGTTCATCGAGGCGGCGCTCGTCGCCGTACCGCTGCTGCGTGAGGGCATAGGCGATGAAGAGCGGAAACGCCAGCAGCACGGGGATGTACATGCCCGGCTCGAACGGCGCGTCGGGCATGAAGCTGCGTTGAATGATCCAGGCGACAAAGGGTGAAAAGGCAAGCGCCGCGCCGCTCAGGGCGAGGTTGGCCTGCAGCCGCGCGCTGGCGCTCGGGGCGCGCAACAACCGGTACACCATCCGGCCAACGAAGAAGACGATGCTGCCCCCCGCCACGAGGTAGGCGCCCTGGACATAGGCGAGGTATTCCCACGGCTCGGCGCGGTTGCCAAGCTGGGCGATGACGAGCAGGCTGGCGATCAGGCCGGGCACAAAGACCAGCCAGCCGAGGTGAGGATAGTGCGCGGCGAAGCGGGTGCGGGTGGGATAGACAAAGCTCAGCAGCATCAACGTGCCGCCCGCGAAGCCAAGGGCGAGGAAGAGCAGAAAAATGAACCGCTGGCTGGTGGAGAAATCGAAGGTGAGGCTGAGCAGCGCGGCCACGCTGGCGCAGAACAGCCCGAGCAATTGCGCGGCCAAATCCTGCGCGCGCCGTCGCGTCACCCACACGCCGATGAGCCAGTAGCCCACCGCCACGCCATAGGGCACGCCAAAGAAACGCAGGAAATCCCAGGCCGACAGCAGCTCAAGCGGTTGAACGCTCAGGCAATAACGGTTGCCGGCCTGGAGGAAGAGCCGGTCGCACGGCGTGGCGTTGAGGGCTGGCCGCCGCTCATACGCAATTTGCACGATGGACTGCCGCCCGTAGCGGAAGCTGAGCAGATCCTCGTACACCGATTGTTCGGTCAGGGGTTCGCCGTCAATGGCCACCAACCGGTCGAAGGGGCGCAGACTGCTGGGCATCAACACCCACTCACTGTTGCCGACGTTGCTGGTGATGAAGTGGGGCGTGACCAACACACCGGGGAGGGGCACCCGGCGCGCCCAGTCGACGGCGACGAACAACACCACGGCCAACAGCACGGCGCTCAACGCCAGGCTGAGCCGCACGTAGGGCTGCACCCGATGGGCGAGGTGGTCGGCGTGGGGAGGCGGCGGGCTGGGCATCACAAACCGGTCACGGTGAATCTACCGCCCCCGCCCCATCAGCGGATAGACCACCTTCTCGCCGATGCCTTTGATGAAGACCTTGTCGCACGGCCCGAACAGATATTGCTCGTGCAGGATGTGATAGGTTTCTTCGCTGACCAGGATGCTATCCGGCCTGGCCAGCGCTTCGAGCCGGCTGGCGATGTTGACGGTGTCGCCCCACAGATCGTAGGCGATGCGTTTGGTGCCGATGACGCCGGCCACCACCGGCCCGCTATGGATGCCGATGCGGAGTTTGAGGAAACCGCCCGTCGTGCGCATATAGCTCGCCGTCATCGCGCGCATGTCCAGCGCCATTTCGGCCACCGCCGGCGCGTGATCGGGGCGCGGCAGGTGCAGGCCGCCGACCAGCATGTACGCGTCGCCGACGGTCTTGATCTTTTCGAGGCCGTAGCGGGCCGCCAGTTCATCGAAGCGCGAGAAGAAATCGTTGAGCAGGCGGATGACATCCTGCGGGGCCATGCGGGCCGCCAGCCGCGTGAACTCGACGATGTCGGCGAAAAGCACGGTCACGTCCGGGTAGCTGTCGGCCACATCCTGCCCTTGCTTCAAGCGCTGAGCCACCGGCTCGGGGAAGACGTTGAGCAGCAGCCGTTCGGATTTGTCCTTCTCGATCTGCAACTCGCGCAGCGCCTGGTCGAGGTTGGCCTTGGCCTGGGCGAGTTCGGCGTTCAGCCGTTTGCGCCGATCCATCTCATGTTTCAACTTCAGGCTCGAGCGCACCCGCGCCAGCAGTTCGGCTTTGTTGAGCGGTTTGCTGATGTAGTCGGTCGCCCCGGCCTCAAACGCCCGTTGCAGATTATCCAGTTCGGTGTTGGCCGTGACCATGATGACGGGGATGTCTTGCACCGAGGCGTGGCTCTTGAGGTGGCGGCAGGCGGCGATGCCGTCGATCTCCGGCATGCTGATGTCCATCAGCACCAGATCAACCTCGGTTTCGATATCCGGCCCGGCGGCGGACAGGCCAAGCGCGGCATACGCCTTGACCGCCGAGTCGGCCCAGATCACATCGGTGTGCCCCTCCGATTTGAGCAGCGACATCAGCAACAGCCGTTGCGTGCTCGAGTCATCGACAATCAGAATACTCATGGTTGAGCCTCATCCACGCCTTCAGTTGGCCAACACGTAGCGTCGCAGCGCGAGCACGGCGGTGTGCACTTCGCGATCGACCTGATCGAGCAGGGCGGCCAGCTCGTCGCCGGTCACGCCGTCATCGCTGTCCTCGACGGCTGCGCACGAGCGTTCGAGCCGGCGCGCGCCGAGGTTGCTGCTGCTGCCCCGCAGGCTGTGTGCCAGCCGGCGCGCCGTCTTGCGGTCACCACTGGCCAGGGCCTGACGCACATCCACCACCAACCTGGGCGCATCCACCTCGAACGTCTCCACCAGTTCGCGCACCAGGTCAGGCTCGCCCGGCGTCTGCAAATCCTTCCACGAATCGAGCACCAAAGTATCCAGCGCCTCGGCCCCAGCCACCTCGGGCGGGCGATCAGGATCGCGTTCGAGCACCCGCCGGCCCCACTTCTCCAGCGCGCCGATCAACTCACGCACTTGAATGGGCTTGCTCACGTAATCGTCCATGCCTGCCGTCAGACAGCGCTCGCGATCGCCTTCCATCGCATTCGCCGTCATGGCAATGATGAAGGGCTGGCGCTCGACGGGGAGATCGCGCCGGAGGCAGCGGGTGGACTCGAGGCCGTCCATCTCCGGCATCTGCACATCCATGAAGATCAAATCGTACGGCTGCCGATCCACCGCCTGCAGAGCCTCGAAACCATTGGCGACCGCGTCGGCCCGATAGCCCAGGCGCTCGAGCAAACGCAGGGTGAGTTTTTGATTGACGACGTTGTCCTCGGCCACCAGCATACGGATGGGCAGCCGTTGCGCCATGTGCGGGTTGAGCGCCTCGCCCGCCTTGCGGGCACGGCGTGGCCGGTCGGAGGTCAGCACGGCCAAGAGCAGATCGTAGAGTTGCCCGGCCTTGATGGGCTTGGTGAGGAAGGCCGCGAACAGGCTGGCGCTGATCTCGTGTCGCCCGAGTGAGGTGAGCATGATGAGCGGCAGCGACAGTTCATCGCGGTAGCGCCGCATCTCGCGCGCCAGCATCACCCCATCCATCTCCGGCATCTGCATATCGAGGATGGCCAGGTCAAAGGGTTCGCCGCGCCGCACCAGGCTCAACGCTTCCAGGCCGGATTCGGCGTCGAGTGTGACGAGGCCCCACTGCGCCAGTTGGCGTGAGAGGATGTAGCGGTTGGTCGGGTTGTCATCCACGATCAGCACCCGCCGGCCCGCCAGCAACGGTTGCTCCGCGCTCAGGTAGGGGCGCGGCGCGCCGTACGCCGTTTCGTTGAGGATGTTGAAGGAAAAGGTGCTGCCGCGGCCGGGCACGCCCTCGCTCTCGGCCCACAGGCCACCGCCCATCATCTCGGTCAAACGTTTGCAGATCGCCAGGCCCAGACCGGTGCCGCCGAATTGCCGCATCGTCGAGGCATCCACCTGCGTAAACGAGTCGAACAGCGACGGGATGCGATCGGGTGGGATGCCGATGCCGGTGTCGCGCACGGCGAAGTGAATCTCGTGTTGGTTGGCGGTGACCGGCTGGCTGTTGACATTGACGACGACCTCGCCGCGCAGGGTGAACTTGACGGCGTTGCCGAGCAGGTTGACGAGGATCTGGCGCAGCCGCGTGACGTCGCCTTTGATGGTGACGGGCACTTGCGGTTCGATGAGATACGCCAGGTCGAGGCCCTTCTCGGCGGCCTGCGGCGCGACGAAGTCGAGGGCGCTTTCGAGACAATCGCGCAGGTCGAAGGGCTGCGTCTCGAGGTCGAGCCGGCCCGCCTCGATCTTCGAGAAGTCGAGGATGTCGTTGATGATCGTCAGCAGCGCGTCGCCGCTGGCGCGGACGTTCTCGAGGTAATCGCGCTGTTCCGGCGTGAGCGGGGTATCGAGCAGCAGGCCCGTCATGCCGATGACGGCGTTCATCGGCGTGCGGATTTCGTGGCTCATGGTGGCCAGGAATTCGCTCTTGGCCCGCGAGGCCGCCTCGGCTGCGTCGCGGGCCTGGCGCAGGTCAAGCTCGGACTGCATGCGCCGCGTGATGTCGCGCGGCACGACGATGAAGAGGGTGCGATCCTTCAACAGCATCGGGCTGAGGTGCAGTTCCATCGAGAACACCCCGCCGTCCTTGTGGCAGCCGGTGGTCTCGACCAGCGCCGGGCTGCCATCAATCGGCAGGAATTCCTCCAGCCGATTGAAGGGCATCAGCCGAGCAAATGACTGGCCCACGACCTCGGCGGCCGAATAGCCAAACAGGGCCTCGGCGGCGCGATTGAACGAATCGATCTGGCCCTGCGGCGTCACGGTGACGATGGCTTCACTCACATGCTCCAACAACGCGCGCCGATACTCGCTGACGGAGGCCACGTCGGCGGCGGCGCGGTTGAGGGCGGCGACGGTCTCGGTCAAATCCCCGGCTGGCGGCGCGCTCGGGCTCACCTGTCGCAGCCCGGTCCGCAACTCAGCGGCGGATTGTTCAAGCGCAGCAAAGAAGCACCCGCCGAGGTAGAGCGCCGCCAGCAACGCGCCAAGGGACACGCCGACGGCCCACAGACCCGGCTCGCTCAGGGCAGCCGCGAGCAGGCCGGCGGCGGCCAGCACAAACAGCCCGCCGATCACGGTGAACTGTTGCGACAGCCGCAAGCGACTGAGCAGCTTCATCCCCGGATATATCAGACTCTTCACCCCACGCTCTCCCAGAGGCCGTTCACTTGGCTCGCTTAATTCACGCACATCTTGGGCGGTTAAGCTAGGTTGAGAATGGTTGGGAACGCCTACTTTTTACGCCGAGCTTATGCAGACACGGGGGAATTGGGCGGGGCGGCCCGCTGCGCGGCGCGCAGACTCAGGGCAGCGATGAGGGCAAGGGCATGGGCCAGGACGGTGATGCCGAGCAGGACGGCGAAGCCCAAGGTCGCCGCGATGACGCCGCCGGCCATCGTCGCCAACCGCACCGGGCCGAGCAACGAACTGGTGACGCCAGGATAGAGTGAGCGATCCGCCTCGGGGGCGATTTCGAGGAGCAGCGGTTGCCCGCCGATGCCGGGCGCCGACTCGCGGATGCCGGCGCAGGCGAAGGCGGGGATGAGCCACACCGAGGCCACACAACCGGAGGCGGCCACGATCGCGGAGGTGAGCCGCGGCGCAGCAACCATGAGGGCATCAGCAGGCCCATGAATGCGCCGCTGGCCGGCTGGCGCCGGTTGCCCGGCCGCGCCGCCCACCGCCCCATCAGCACGTTGGCCGCGAGATTGGCGAGACCGAGGCAGCCGGATAGACCCCAACCATGTCCAACGCATCGCCGAGTTCGCCTTCGACATATACCCGGTACAATGGGATTGCAGCGCCGGTGAGTGTCAGGCTGGCGCGCAAAAACATGAAGCGCTGGTACACGGCATCGCGCCGCCGGATGGCCCAGGCCCGCCCGGGTTGCTCCGGCAGCGAGGCGCGCGGGCGCAGCGCGTGATCGGTCGCTTCATCCATGCTCGCAAACAGCCACAGCCCAGGGGCCGGGATCAGCCACCTGATGAGAATAGCATCGCCGACCGCCGGGCCACGACCAACCAACAGCGGCGCAATTGCCACCCACCTCAGAGGCCGATATAATCGCCTAACTGCGACGGGAGAAGATGACGGGTGTTTGATTCGAGTCGAGGTACGCGCTCCATGACGAACCGGTTGGGAATTTCAGGCGACAGCAGCCTGAAGCCCGGCGCGACGTTGATGAATCGTTACTCCATCATCCGCGTGCTGGGGGTCGGCGGCATGGGGTCGGTTTATCAGGCGCGCGACCTGCGCTTCCCCAACGTCACCAAATACGCGGCCGTCAAAGAAATCATCAACATCGCCGACCCGAGCATGCGCGAGATGGTGGTGAAGATCTTCGAGCGCGAGGCCAACACGCTGGCGTCGCTCGATCATCCGGCCATCCCCAAAATCTACGACTACTTCAACCAGGGCGACCGGTCGTTCCTGGTGATGGAATACATCGACGGCAAAGACCTCGAGACCTATCTCAACGATGCGCCGGGCCTGCTGGGCGAAGAGCTGGTGGTGGAGTGGGCGATTGAGTTGTGCGACGTGGTCTCCTACCTCCACAACCACAAGGACAAAGACGCCAAGCCCGACCCGATCATCTTTCGTGACTTCAAGCCGAGCAACATCATGCTCGATCAGCACCAGAGCATCCGGCTGATCGACTTCGGCATTGCGCGCAATTACATGGCCGGGCAGAAGGGCACGATGATCGGCACGGAGGGCTACTCGCCGCCCGAGCAATATCGCGGTGAGGCCAGCCCGGCCGGCGACATCTACGCCCTGGGCGCGACGCTGCACCATCTGCTCACCAAGCAAGACCCGCGCATCGAGCCGCCGTTCTCGTTTTCCGAGCGGCCCATCCGCAAGGTCAACCCGGCGGTCAGCATGGAATTGGAGGCCATCATCAACACGGCCCTCAACTACAACCCCGGCGACCGCTTCCCCACCGCGCACGATATGAAGGTGGCGCTGCAAACCTTCAAGCGCAAGACGTCGGCCCTCAGCCACATCAGCAAGCCGCTGCCCACCGGGCGCATCGACCCGGCCAAAATCGCCGGCGCCCCCTCGGCCACGCCGGCGGCCGCAGCCGCCACGGGCAGTGAGCCGGCTGTGGTCGTGGCCGGCGAAGTCTCGCCGCTGTGGGCATTCAAGTGCGAGGATGAAGTGCGCGGCGGCCCGGTCGTGGCAAACGATGTGGTGTACGTCGGCGCGTATGACAACAATTTGTACGCCGTCAGCGCGCCCGACGGCAAGATGCTGTGGAAGTATGCGACCGACGGCGGTCTGCCCGGCTCGCCGACGGTGCACAACGAGGTGGTCTACATCGGTTCGGAAGACCGGCGGTTGCACGCCATCTCCACCCGCGCGGGCAAGTTGCAGTGGTCGTACTACGCCGAAGCGCCCATCCGTTCCTCGCCGCGCATCTCCGACGGGCACATTTTCATCGGCGCCGACGACGCCAAGTTACACGCCATCAATCTGCAAAACACGCGCGCCACCTGGCGCTTCCCGGCGGCGGATGCGGTCCGTTGCCGCCCGGCCATCGGCGGCGGCATGGTGTACTTCGGCTGTGAGAGCGGCGACTTCTACGCGGTGGATATGCGCGGCGAGCGCAAGTGGGCTTTCAAGGCCAAACGGGCGCTGACCTCGTCGCCGGCGCTGTTCAACAACACGCTCTACGTCGGCTCGATGGACGGAAACGTCTACGCGCTGGATGCCGGCAACGGCTGGAAGATCTGGCAGTTCCGCGCCAATAAAGGCATCCTGTCGTCACCGGCGGTCGAAGGCAATCTGCTCGTCGTTGGGGCAGCCGACGGCTTCATCTACGCCATCGACATCCGCACCGGGCGCGAAGCGTGGCGCTATCAGGCCGAAGGGCAGGTGAACTCGTCGCCCGTCATCCACAAAGGCGTGGCCTATGTCGGGTCGATTGACGGGTCGGTCTACGCGCTCGAACTGGCCAACGGCAAATTGCGCTGGAAATTCAAATCGGGCGCGCCGATCACCTCGTCACCGGCCGTGGCCAACGACGTGGTGTACGTCGGTTCGTTTGACAAGCATCTGTACGCGCTGGCGGCCTAGGTCAGCGACGGGAGCGCATCGTGTTCGATTTCTTCAAAAACCTATTCCGTCGTCGCGGCCTGGCCGATCGCGAGACCCTGCCGCCGCCCTCTCCGCCGCGCGACCCCGATGATACGGTGCCGCTGGCCGAACTGGGGATGAAGACCAGCCCGGATGCGACGCGGATGTTGCTCAGGCCCATTTCGCCCACGCGGCTGTCGGTGGGTGTGGCGCAGGATGTGGGCCGGGTGCGGTCGCACAACGAAGATGTGCTGCTCTCCTTTCACGGTGAACTCGCCGGGCTGGAGGCGATGCCCAACTTCGGTTTGTTCATCGTGGCCGACGGCATGGGCGGTCACTCGCTGGGCGAGCGCGCCAGCAGCGTCGCGGCCCGCGCCGTGGCCAAGGCCGTGCTCGATGAAGTGCTGCCGTCGCTGCTGGCCGATCCGCAGGCTGATGTCGAGCGCCCGACGCTGACCGAGGTGATGGAGCGCGCGATGGCGGGCGGCAACAATGCTGTGGTGGAGGGCGTGCCCGAGGGTGGCACCACCCTCACCGCCGCCCTCATCCTCGGCGACCAGCTCATCCTCTCGCACGTCGGCGACAGCCGCGCCTACCTGTTTGCCGAGGGCCACGCCGAGCAGCTCACGCGTGACCATTCGCTGGTGCAACGTCTGGTGGAGATGGGCCAGATCACCGAGGACGAGGCCGCCGTCCATCAGCAGCGCAGCGTGCTGTATCGCGCGGTCGGGCAGGGCGAGGGCCTCGAGGTGGATGTGATGCTGCGGCGGCTCTCCCCCGGCACGCTGTTGCTGATCTGTTCGGACGGCCTGTGGAGTCTGTTGCCGACGCATCTCATTCAGCAGATCATCCGCCAATCAGCCAGTGTGCAGGCCGCCTGCGATGCGCTGGTGAAAGCGGCCAACGAAGCCGGCGGGCCGGATAACATCACCGCGATTCTGATTCAATTGCCCGGGTAAACTGTGCCATGCCCACCGGCAATCTTTACAGTCTGCTCGGCGTCCCCGTCAATGCCTCGCCCGACGATATCAAGATCGCCTATCGCGGCTCGGCGCGCCGCTTCCATCCCGATGTCAACAAAAGCCCCGGGGCAACGGATGAGTTCCGGCTGATCTCCGAGGCGCACGAAATCCTCAGCGACCCCGACAAACGCGCCCAGTACGATTCAAAACTGAAGGGCCAGCCGAGCAGCTCGTTGCTGGCTGTGCGCGCGCTGCTCAGCCGCGATAAGGTGCCGGTGCTGGCCGAGCCGCAGGTCGTCTACGTCCTGGTCGACATCCGCCCCGCCTTCCCCGTCACCGACCTGCCCGCCCCGCCCGTCAACCTCGCGCTCGTCCTCGACCGCTCGACCTCGATGCAGGGCGAGCGGCTCGATCAGGTCAAGGCGGCGGTGACGCAACTGGTGGACAGTTTGCGCGAGAACGACGTGGTCAGCGTGGTGACGTTCAGCGACAAGGCCGAGACCGTGGTGACCCCGCAGCGCGGCTCGCTCGAACAGAAGACGGTGGCCAAGGCCAAGGTCAGCACCATCAACGCCGCCGGCGGCACCGAGATTCTGCGCGGGTTGCTGCGCGGCATGCTGGAGTTGCAGTCCAACCTCAGCCCCGGCGCCGTGAATCATTTGATGTTGCTGACCGACGGGCAGACGTACGGCGATGAGAACAACTGCTTCTTGCTGGCCGCGCTGGCAGCCGCCGACGGCGTATCGATCAGCGGCCTCGGCATCGGCGACGAGTGGAACGACAAGTTCCTCGACGAGCTGGCCGGCGCGACCGGCGGCACCTCGGCCTTCGTCAGTGCGCCCGAGCAGGTCAAACGCTTTCTGCAGGAGAAGGTGCGGGGGCTGGGTGCGGCGCTCGGTGAGCGGCTGTCGTTGCGGGTGTTGTGCGATCAGGATGTGAAACTGATCCAGGCCTTCAAGCTCAGCCCCGACCCGACGCCCATCAACGTCGAAGAAGCGCCGCTGCGCCTGGGCAGCCTGCCGAAGGATCAGAGCATTCAATTGCTGCTCAAGTTTTTGTTGCCGCCGACGACCGAAGGCCCGCGCCCGATGGCGCGGTTGGCCGTATACGGCGACCTGATCAGCCTCAACCGGCGCAACGAACGCGCTACGCGCGACCTGGCCATCGTGGCGGCGGCCAAGTTCGAGCCGGCCGCCCCGCCGCAGCCCATCGTGGACGCGCTGTCGAAACTGGTCCAATATCAATTGCAGGAGAAGGCTTATCAGCAGGTGGCCGCCGGCGATGTCTCCGGCGCGACGCGCACCCTCTCGACGCTCGGCACGCGGCTGCTCGCCTCCGGCCAGCCCGAGTTGGCGAAGATGGCCATCGCCGAGGCCAAGCGCCTCGAACGCACCAGCTCGCTCGATCAGGACGCGAAGAAGCGCCTCAAGTACGGCACGCGGGCGTTGATCCTGCCCGCCGTCGGCAGCGGGGCGCTGCGCGGATGATCACCTGCCCGAGCTGTCGCAATCGCGAGTACGAGGGCGAGCTGTTCTGCTCGAACTGTGGCGCGCGGCTGTGGGCCGGGCCGGGCGAGATGCCGACCATCTCCCTCGACGTCAGCCGGTTGCCGTCGGTCTCCGAGCCGTTGCCGACCGAACAGGCCGCGCCCTCGTTGCGGGCCGGGCAGATTTCGGTGCTGGTGGCGGGCAAGGCGGTGTTGCTCGAGGGCCGGCAGGAATATGTGTTGGGCCGCGAAGGGCTGGAGAACGAGAGGCCCGATGTCAACCTCGGGCCGCACGGTGGGCGCGAGCGGGGCGTCTCGCGCAAACATGCGGTGCTGCGGGTTGATCGGCGGCAGTTGTTGCTCACCGACCTCGGCAGTTCGAACGGCACGTGGCTCAACGGCGCGCAACTCGCGGCCAACGAACCCATCCGCCTGCAAAGCGGCGACGAAGTGCGGCTGGGCAAACTCCCGCTCAGGATATACTTCAATCTATAGAGACGCCCCGGTGGGGCGTCTCCCGCGCCATACACATAGTTTGCGGAGACGATCATGGCTATTCAAGTCCTGCTGCACATCGCCAACGAAGACCCCATCCTCGGTGAGATGGAGAAACTGCCCGCGACCAATGACACGTGCATCATCGTCAACAACCCGCGCGCGCGTGACAACAAAGATCTGCGCTACCTCGCCCAGAACGTCACCCAGGTGATCTGGCCGATGACGCGGGTGACGTTTATCGAGGTCCTGCCCTCCGGCCAGGAAGAGAAGGTTGTGGGCTTTGTGAGAGAGTGATCGGTGATCGGTCAGCGGTCATGACTGATGATTGCTGACCTGGCCCTATGTCCGCCAACCGCCCTGACCGCCATCGCATCCTCGTCGTGGATGACGAGCCGCGCATGATCCGCTTCATCCGCATGAACCTCGAGCACGACGGCTTCGACGTAGCCGAGGCCGCCGATGGGCTGGCCGCGCTCAGGCAGGTGCGCGATGCGTTGCCCGATCTGGTGCTGCTCGATGTGTCGATGCCGGAGCTGGATGGCTTCGAGACGCTGCGGCTATTGCGCGAGATCAGCAGCCTCCCCGTCATCATGCTCACGGCGCGCGGCGAGGAAGATGACCGGGTACGCGGGCTGGAGCTGGGCGCGGACGATTACGTGACCAAGCCGTTCTCGCCGCGTGAACTGGTGAGCCGCGTGCGCGCCGTGCTGCGCCGCACCGAGTCGGCGGCGCCCGCCGAAAAATCCACCCTGCACATTGATGATCGCCTGAGCATCAACCTCGACCGGCGCGAGGTGTTGGTTGAGGGCAAGCTGGTGCGGCTGCGGCCGACCGAGTTCCGGCTGTTGTATCACCTCGTGCAGAACGCCGGCTGGGTGGTGCCGCACGATCAATTGCTGGCCAAGGTGTGGGGCTACGAATACCGCGAGGAGACGCACTACCTGCGGCTGTACATCAACTATCTGCGCCAAAAGCTCGAGCGCGATCCGGCTAACCCGCAGTACATCCTCACCGAGCGCGGCGTCGGCTACCGCTTCGTGGATTTCCGCAAAGTGTAGGCGCGGGGCATGCCCCGCCCCGGCACCGATTGCGCCGCACCGCGTTTCAACTACAATCGCCGCCATCTTTCACAAGGAGTCCGGGATGGCGCGCACCTTGAAGATCCTCATCACCGGCCCGTTCAGCGCGGGCAAATCCACCTTTATCAGAACGATCAGCGAGCTCGCGCCGGTCAGCACCGAGCGCAAGATCACGCGACACGGCTTTGCCTCAACGGTGGCTGCGCCGCGCGGGCTGCGCCTCGACACGGACAAGACCCACACGACCGTCGCCATGGATTATGGCCGCGTTCAGATCGGCGACGCTGTGCTGCACCTGCACGGCACGCCGGGGCAGGCGCGCTTCGATTTCATGTGGGAGATATTGGCGCGCGACATGGCCGGCTACGTGTTGCTGGTGGATTCGCTGGACCCCGACTCGTTCGCCGAGACGCGGGCGATGCACGCCTACTGCCTCACCCGGCACCCGCAAGTGCCCTACGTTGTGGCCGCGAACAAACAGGATGCCGCGCGCGCCCCCAGGCCCGCGACCCTGCGCCGCCCCCTCAACCTCCCGCTCGACGCGCTGATCATGCCGTGCGTCAGCACCCGCCGCACGAGCGTGAAGCAGGTGCTCGTGCAGTTAGCCGATATGATTTGAGCGCGTGGCCTGCACGATCGCGACGATGACGTCTTCGGCGTGCTCGTCGTCGTCGGGTTCGACCGGCATCTCCATCTGCCGGTACAGGGCGGCGAGGATTTTTTTGGCGAGCACGGCGCGATTGGGCAGCGTGTCACGGCGGCGCAGGAACTCCTCGGCCAGTTCGCGCTCGCGGCTGCTGAGGCGGTTCACCGGCCACCGGGCGGCCGCGGCCTCCGCGCCGGAGGCGGGTTCCACCGGGGAACGGCTGCCGCCCGCCAGACTCTCCAGCGTGATGGCGGCCCGGTCACGCACCACCAGCGTCCCGGCGGCCATATCGCCCAGCCGCCGCGATTGCCCATCCACAAAAATCGCCACCACGCCCACCCCGTAGTATGCCGGCAGAAAATCAATCAGCCGGATGAGGTTGCGGACGATGGCCTCGGTGAGGGTGATGGGCGTGCCGTCTTTGCGGATGACGCGCAGCCCGATGAGGCGCTTGCCCGGTGACTGGCCGTTCCACAACATCTCGAAGAAGATGTAGTAGCCCCAGAAAAAGCCAAAGGCGATGAGGCCTAAAACGCCGACGGCCCAGGCTGCGGTCTGATCGAGCTCCCCGGAGAACAGTTGCACGTCGAAGATGTTGACGACGATCAGGATCAGGGTCACATTCACCAGAATCTGAAGGACGAGGATAATGAGCGTATCAACCAGCGCGGCCAGGAAGCGCGAGCCCAGGCCGGCAATGGTGTAGCCAAAGGCGACGTTCTCGGGCGTCGCGATGCTGAGGTAGTCATCCGTTTGAGTCTGTACCGTCATGATCCTGAGCGCTGAGCACGCGGAGTGCGCGGAGAGTCAAACCGGCTTCTCCACGATCGCAGTGCCCTCCGCGTGGCAATGGTTTGCATGAACGCTGACGAGTTCTTTCAATCCCGGCAGGCCGATTGGAAAACGCTGGCCGCCCTGCTCGAGCGGGTGGACGGCGGCGCGCACCTCGCGCCCGATGACGTTCAAACGCTGGGGCGATTGTACCGCGCCGCCACTTCGGATTTCGCGCTGGCTCAGCGAGATTTTCCTAACCAGCGCGTAGCGGCGTATCTCAACCAACTGATCGCGCGCGCCCACGCGGCGCTGTATCAGGACGAGCCGCTGGCCCTGCGGCGGCTCAAGCGTTTCGTCACCCGCGGCTTCCCGCAGACGTTCCGCGCGCTGTGGCCGTTCATGCTGACGGCGGCGTTGTTGTTCCTGCTGCCGGCGCTGCTCGTCGGCGCGCTGACGTACGCCCAACCCGACTCGGCGCGCTGGCTGCTGCCCGAGGCTGCGCAGCGCCTCATCCCACAAATCGAAGACAAAGACCTGTGGACCGACATCCCGGCCAACGAGCGCCCATACGCGTCGTCGTTCATCATGCAGAACAACATCCAGGTCATCTTCCTCGCCTTCAGCGGCGGGATGACGGCCGGGCTGCTGACGGTGTGGGCGATGATGATCAATGGCCTGCTGCTCGGCGGCATCACCGGGCTGGCGGCGCATTACGGCGTCGGCTGGGAGTTGTGGGAATTCGTCATCGGCCACGGCGTGGTGGAGCTGTCGGTGATTGTGATGGCCGGCGGTGCGGGGCTGCGGCTGGGCTGGGCGATCCTGCGCCCCGGTTTGCTGCGGCGCCGCGACGCGCTGGCCGAGGCGGGCCGGCAGGCGGTCAAGATCGTGATCGGGTGCGTGCCGTTGCTCATCCTCGCCGGAACAATCGAGGGCTTCATCTCGCCGAACGAGGCCATCCCCTGGCCGGTGAAGTGGGCGGTGGGCCTGGGCACCGGCGCGGCGCTGTATGCGTACCTGTTGCTGGCGGGGAGAGATACCGAGCCGTAGGCTGCCGAGTATAGTGTTCGGTGGTCGAAGGTTCGGGGCAATTTGGGACGCAGCAGGGGCAAAAGCCGCAGGTGGCCGCATTTGGGCCTGTGGGGATGAAAATGCGGCGCTGGCCGTTCGATGTGCGTGGGTTCTGTGATGGGTTAGCCCACAGCGACCTGCCCATCAAAGACTGGTGGCTGCAAGCGTACGCACCAAAGCCCATCCGCTGCCCCCATCCGCTGCCAGCATCCGTTACCCATCCGCTACATCCGTTAATCATCCGCTGCCAGCATCCGCTGCCAGCATCCGTTACCCATCCGCTGCCCCCATCCGCTGCCCCCATCCGCTCACAATTGCGTCCGCGCCTTCAACTCCAAATAGCGATTGATGACCGAGATCGAAAGCTGATTGGCCGGCACGTCGAGGGTGAGCGTGCCCTGGCGCTTGAGCGTATCGAGGGCGAGCTGGCGCTCGTCGAGCAGTTGCGCCGCGGCGACCCGTTGATAGACGCCGAGCGAGTCAGCGGGCCGCTGGGTCGCGGCGGCGTGAACATCGGGGTCGCTGATGGTGACGACGAGCGGCAGGCTGCGG
>Ga0114938_1001487_pt1 | contig 15813 bp, 12 predicted proteins | sample AshMeaBigSpring_FD_88675 | JGI IMG/M metagenome (GOLD analysis project Ga0114938, IMG submission 88675) | Groundwater microbial communities from Big Spring, Nevada to study Microbial Dark Matter (Phase II) - Ash Meadows Big Spring | ecosystem: Environmental > Aquatic > Deep subsurface >...
CGTGCAGGACCCGGTCCGCGCCGCCCGGGTAGCCGAACTGCACGTCGCGGTACTCGACCTCGCCGCGCGCCCGCTCGACCGGCACGTGCCCGCCGGCGGGCTCCGGCGGCGTGTCGAGGATCGCGAAGATGCTCTGGGCCGCGGCGATGCCCTGCTGCAGCGGACCGGCGACGTTCACCAGCCGGCGCAGCGGACCGGTGACCAGGATCAGCGCCGCGATGAACGACGTGAACTCGCCGACCGTCATCTTGTCGTTGATGGCCTCGAGCGTGGCGAGATACAGCACCACCGCCAGCGCGCAGGCCGCGATCGTCTGCACGATGGGATTGCTCAGGCCCTTCGTCATCATGAGCTTCATGTGCGAGCGGCGGTTGTGCTCGATCACCTGCTCGAACATGCCGGCCTGGTAATCCTGCGCATTGAACACCCGCACGACGCGCGGCGCCTCGATCGCTTCCTTCGCGACCCGCGTGACGTCGCCCATCGAGTTCTGGATGCGCTTGCTGTAGCGCCGGAACAGCGTATTGATGCGGCGGATGAGGGCCGCCACCAGCGGCGCCACGACCAGGCTGATGAGCGTGAGCTTCCAGTTGAGGTACAGCAGGTAGCCGATCAGCCCCATGATGGTCATCGTGTCGCGGATGAACACGGTGATCGAATCGGTGGTGGCGTTGGCGACCTGCTCGGTGTTGTAGGTGAGCTTCGACAGCAGCATGCCCGACGCCTGCCGGTCGAAGAACGACACGGGCAGGTGCAGGTAGCGGTCGAAGATCTGGCCACGAAGCGTCTTGACGATCCGGCGCCCGACCCAGCCCGGGCAGTACGTCTGCAGGAAGTCGCCGACGCCGCGCGCCACGAACAATCCCACCAGTGTCACCGGCACCAGCCACACCATGCGCGGGTCCTTCTCGACGAACGTGCCGTCGAGGAAGAACTTCACGAACGCGGCCCAGCCGGCATCGGTCGCCGCGAAGATCGCCATGCCGAGCACGCCGATCATGAAGACCTTGAGGTGCGGGCGCAGGTAGCCGATCAGCCGCCGGTAGGTCGCGAGTGCCCCGGGCGGCATCTTCAGGTCGCCCGTCATGACGGGACCCTTATTGCCCATCGTTGACCGTGGCGATGTTGATCTGCCGGTAGCCGGCCTGCCCCGCCACGTCCAACGCCGTCACCACGCTCTGGTGGGTGGCACGCGCGTCCGCACGGACCGTGACCGGGATGGCCCGGTTGTTGCCGGCCGCCTTGCCGATCGCCGCGGCGAGCGTCTCCCGGCTGTTGTTGATGAGCGCCTGCCCGTTCACGCGGTAGCCGCCCTGCGCCGTCACCTCGATCTCGACCGCGTCGCGCTGCACGGCCTCGGGCTCGACACCCGACTCGGGCAGGCGCAATTGCAAGCGGCCCTCGTCGATGAAGCGCGTCGACATCATGAAGAAGATCAGCAGCAGCAGCACGACGTCGATCAGCGAAGTCATGTTGAGGTCCGGTTCCTCGTTGCGGCGCTTCTGGAAATTCACACCCCGGCATCCTGGCCCGCCAACGGGCGCACCGCGCTGGCACGGTCGATCGCCTGCACCAGCTTGATGGACTCCTTCTCCATCTGGATCACGAGCGCGTCGACGCGGCCGCGCAGGTAGCGATACGCGAACAAGGCGGGAATCGCGACCAGCAGGCCCGCCGCGGTGGTGATCAGTGCCTCAGCGATGCCGCCGGCCATGGCGGCCGGATTGCCGACGCCCGCGATGGTGATGGCCTTGAAGGTGCGGATCATGCCCGTGACCGTGCCGAGCAGGCCGAGCAACGGCGACACCGCCGCGATGGTGCCGAGCGTGTTCAGGAACCGTTCCAGGTCGTGCGCGACGTGGCGCCCGGCGTCCTCGATCGCCTGGATCATCACCGAGCGCTCGCGGTGGCGGCTGGTCAGCCCGGCGGCGAGCACGCTGCCGAGCGGCGAGTGCTGCTGCAGCGCCATCACCTGCTTGTCGGACAGGGTGCGGTTCTCGACCCACTGCCAGACCTTGTCGGTGAGTTCGGCCGGCACGACCCGCTGTTCGCGCAGCGTCCACAGCCGCTCGAGCGTGATCGCGACGGCCAGGATGGAGCACAGGATGATCGGCACCATGACGATGCCGCCGGCCACCACGATTTCGAACATGTCCCGGTTCGCGCCCGTTGGGAAACCCCGCGGATGATACTGCATGGGGCCCAAGCCGGCGACCCACGGCACCCGTCAGGGGTCGCGCCAGAGCCTGCGCTGCGACGGCCGCCACAGCTGCGGCGGCGCAATCGGCCGCTGCGGATGCAACTCGAACTCGATGGCCCCGGTCGCAGATCCGACGAGCACCTCTGCGCCAGCCGACTGCCAGCGCTCGACGACGTCGGGCTTCGGGAACCCCCAGCGATTGCGATGACCCGACGGCACGAGCGCCCAGCGCGGCCGAGTAGCTCTCACGAGCCCGGCGGTCGAGGACGTGCGGCTACCATGGTGCGGCACGAGCACGATGTCGGCGCGCGCCAGCTGTCCCTGCTCGAGGAGCTCCGTCTCCGCCAGCCGCTCGATGTCGCCGGTGAGCAGGACCGTGTGCTGCCCCGACTGCACGCGCAGCACGCACGAATTGTCGTTGTCCTTCTCGAAGCGCCGCGGCCCCGGGTGCAGCCATTCGAACGTCACGCCGTCCCATTCCCAGCGTTCACCGCGGAGGCACGGCTCGACTGCGCCCACCGCCTCGAGTGCCTGCCCGCTCGCGACCAATCGCCGCACCGGTACGAGCCCTGCCACCGACGCCGCACCGCCGGCGTGGTCGAGATCGTCGTGGCTCGCCACCAGGACATCGACCTGCCGCAGCCCGCGGTGGCGCAGGAACGGTTCGACCGCCATCGCGCCGGCGTCGCTGCCGCTGCGAAACGCTGGGCCCGCGTCGTAAACCAGCACGTGATGCCGGGTCTCGACGACGGCCGCGAGCCCCTGCCCCACGTCGAGCATCGTGAAGCGCACCGCCCCCGCATCAGGTGGCGCGGGCCGCCAAGCGCACGCCGCGATCGCCAGCACCAATCCTGCGGCGCGCCCAGATGCCGGCAACGGGGCCAGCGCGGCCGCAGCGCCCACGCACAGGGCGAGCCACGCCCAAGGGTCGAGCCCCGAGATACCCCACGTCGCCCAAGACCACTGCGCAGGCACCGCAATCAACGGCCATGTGACTTCGATCAGCCACGCCGTGCCTGAGAGCACCAGCGTCCCGACCGCGGGCCACGCCATCAGCAGCGCCGTGCCGACCAGGACGAGCGGCACGACGATCAGCGTGTAGAGCGGGATCGCGAGCAGGTTCACGATCACCGACACGATCGAGACGGCCCCGAAGCTGCCGGCCAGGACCGGCACGAGCCCTGCAGTCACCGCCCACTGCGCTTGCGCGTAGCCTCGCACCACGCCCGTCCGCCCGAGCTGGCCACCGGTCACCAGCAGGATGGCCGCGACAGCGCCGAACGACAGCCAGAAGCCCACGGCGAGGGGCGCCAGCGGCTCGAGCGCCAGCACCGCGATCGCGCCGAGCGCAAGCGCATCGCCGGCACCGATGCGGCGTCGTGCGCGCAGTGCGAACGCGACGATGGCGATCATGATCGCTGTGCGCTGCGTCGGCACCGACCAGCCCGCGAGCGCACCGTAGGCCAGCGCCGCGCAACTCCCCGCGAGCACGGCCACATCGCGCGCCGTGCCGCGCGCGCCGCGGCGCTGGCGCCACCGCTGCGCCCGCGCCGACAGCCACGCCGCGACGACAGCGAACATGCCGATGTGCATGCCCGAGATCGCCATCAGGTGGCTGGTGCCGGTGCGTGCGAGCTGCCGCCACTGCTCCGTACTGAGTGCGTCCTGCAGGCCGACGGACAGCCCGGCGACGATCCCCGCGGCCGGCCGCTCACCGAGTGCCGAGCGAATCGCCTGCGCGATTTCGTCGCGCGCCACCAGCACCGCGGCGCGCAATGCGTCGCCGGCGGTCCGGCCGGACCGGCTTGCAGCACGCACGTAGCCCGTCGCGCCGATGCCTTCGCGCAGCAGGCGCGCCTCGTAATCGCCACCGCCGGGGTTGGAGAATCCGCGCGGGCGCCGGAGTCGCACGTCGAGTTCGAGCCGCTCTGCCGCCAGCGGTCGCCACTGCGGCTCGTACCAGGTCACCTCCACTCGAGGGGGCACGCCCGGCCGGGGATCGGTCCGGAATTCGAACCGGTATCCGCCACCGACCGATTGGGGCACCGAGGCCACGTTGCCGGTGATCGTCAACGGCGTGCCTTCCAGCGCGGGATCGAGACGCGCTTCGAGGCGCTCGCCGCACTGTAGCCAGGTGAGCGAGAACCCCGCGGCGAACCCGAGTACCGCACGACGACGCAGCAAGCCGGCGAGCAGCGCGCACGCGAACCAAAGCACGGCCACTGGCCGCGGGCCGGGCAGCTCGACCGACCAGAGCAGCGCACACGTCCCGAGCAGCCACGCCGACGCCGTCGCAACCACCGCCGCCCCTGCCGACTGGACCTGCCGGCAGACTGCAGCGCCGCGCCACGCACGACCAGCCGCTTATCGGGCGCGATCGCGCAGATTCAGCCTCGGGAGAGGCGACCGTCCTCGAGGACCAGCACACGCTGCATGCGTGCCGCGAGCCCGGGGGCGTGCGTCACGATCATCAGGCTGGTGCCGAGTTCGCGGTTGAGCTCGAGCATCAGCTCGAGCACTCCGCGTGCGTTGGCGCCATCGAGATTGCCCGTGGGCTCATCGGCCAGCACGAGCTGCGGACGGGTGACGAGCGCGCGAGCGACGGCCGCGCGTTGCCGCTCGCCGCCCGACAGTTGCGCCGGCCGGTGCGCGAGACGCGCCCCGAGCCCGACCCGCTCGAGCAGCGCACGCGCCTCGCGCTCCGCCTCTGCCACCGGCCGCCGGCGCACCAGCAACGGCATGGCGACGTTCTCGAGCGCCGTGAACTCGGGCAGCAGGTGGTGGAACTGATAGACGAAGCCGAGGGCCTGGTTGCGAAGCATCCCGCGCGCGCCGTCGGACAGATCCGCGAAGGACCGGCCCAGGATGCGCACCGTGCCGTTCGAAGGCAGGTCGAGCCCGCCGAGGATCTGCAGCAGCGTGGTCTTGCCCGAGCCCGAGGCGCCCACGATCGCCACGGTCTCGCCGCGCTCGACGACCAGGTTGACGTCCTTCAGCACCTCGAGGCGGTTCCCCGCCTCGTCGAAGTGCTTGCCGACGTGCTCGCAGGAAAGTGTCGCTGGTTCACTCATGCCGCAGGGCCCTTGCCGGTTGGGTGCGCGCCGCCCGCCACGCGGGGTACAGCGTCGACAGGCAGCACAGCGCGAACGCCGTCGCCGCGATCAGGGTGACGTCCGCGGCCTCGACGTGGGCCGGGAGGTCGCTCATCAGGTACACGCTCGCGTCCATGAACCGCGTGCCGACCAGGCGCTCGAGGCCGTGCACCAGCTGCTCGAGGTTGAGCGACAGCAGCACGCCGAGCACGACGCCGCCGAGGGTGCCGAACAGCCCGATCACTGTGCCTTGCGTGGCGAACACCGCCAGCACGCTGCGCGGTTTCGCGCCGAGCGTGCGCAGGATGGCGATGTCGGGCTGCTTGTCCTTCACTGCCATCACCAGCGTCGAGACGATGTTGAACGCCGCCACCGCCACCACGAGCAGCAGGATGAAGAACAGCATCCGCTTGGTGAGCTCGATGGAGCGGAAGAAGTTGGCGTGGCGCTGCGTCCAGTCCTCGACCCACAGGCCGCCGCCGAACGCCTGCGCCACCTCGCGCGACACCGACGGTGCGAGCATCGGGTCGTCCATGGCGAGCCGCAATCCCGTGACGCCCTCGCCCGTGCGGAACAGCCGGCTTGCATCGCGCAGGTCCACGAGCGCGAGCCCGTTGTCGATCTCGTACATGCCCGAGTAGAAGATGCCGCCCACCGTGAAGCGGCGCATGCGCGGCACGACGCCGGCCGGCGTGACCGTGCCCTGCGCGATGGCGAGCACCACGCTGTCGCCGAGTGCCACTCCGAGCCGGCCCGCCACCTCCGCACCGAGCAGGATCCGGTACGCCCCCGGCTCGAGCGCCTCGAGGCTGCCGCTGCGCATGCGCTCCCCGACGGCCGACACCTGGGCCTCGAGGATGCGATCCACGCCACGCACCATGACGGCGCTCGAGGCCCCGTCTTCGCGCTCGCCGATGAGCAATGCCTCGCCCTCGACGTAGGGTGCCACGGCGCGGATGCCCGGATGGGCGAGCGCCTGCTCGCGCAGCGCGCGCCAGTCCTGCAGGCCCTCGCCGAAGGCGATCACCGTGGCGTGCGAGGTGACGCTCAGGATGCGACTGCGCAGTTCGCGCTCGAAGCCGTTCATCACCGACAGGACGACGATCAGCACCGCGACGCCGATGGCGACGCCCAGCATCGAAATGAGCGAGATGAACGACAGGAAGCGGTTGCCCGTCGAGCGCAGGTAGCGCCGGCCGATGCGCAGTTCGTAGGGGACGCCGCTCATCACTCGTACCGAAGGGCTTCGGCGGGCTCGGTGGCCGCGCCACGCAGCGCCGGGTAGATGGTGGCGAGCACCGTGAGCAGGAATGCCGCCACGCCGATGGCGGCCACCTGGCCCGCGCGCACTTCCGAGGGGATCTCGGTGATGTAATAGACCGTCGGATCCATCACGTGGAAACCGAAAGCCCGCTCCAGCACCGGCACGATCTCTCCGACGTTGTGCGCGACGAGCAGGCCGAACAGCACGCCGAGCACCGTGCCGATCGCGCCAATGACGAGCCCCTGCGTGAAGAACACGCCCACCACGCCGCCGCGCGGCAGCCCGAGCGTGCGCAGGATCGCGATGTCCGAGCGCTTCTCGTTCACCACCATCACCAGCGCCGCGACGATGTTGAACGCCGCCACGGCGACCACGAGCATCAGGATCAGGCTCATCATGGTCTTCTCGATGCGGATGGCGCGGAAATAGGCAGCGTGCTCCTGTGTCCAATCGCGCACCGTCGCGCCCTCGCCCACCGCTGCCGCCACGGCGACGCCCAGCGCCGGCGCCTGCATGACGTCGTCGAACCTGAGGCGCAATCCGCCGGGCAGCGCCTCGCCACCTCTCAGTGCTGCCGCATCCTCGAGCGCCACGAGTGCGACGCCGCCGTCGTGCTCCTGCAGCCCGACCTCGAACACCCCCGACACGGTGAACGTCTGCAGGCGCGGCCGGCCGCCCGAACTGATCAGTTCGCGGCCCGGCACCATGACGGTAATCTCGTCGCCCACGTCCGTCCCGAGCTGCCACGCCATCACGCGGCCCAGGACGATGCGGCGCTCGCCCGGCACGAGGTCCGCGAGCTCGCCTTGCAGCATGTGCTGCCCGACGTCCGAGACCTCGCCCTCCATGGCCGGGTCGAGGCCGTGCAGCAACACAGGCTGCAGGTGCCCCGCCCGTCCGATCATGGCCTGCACGTCGACATACGGCGCCACGCCGGTCGTCCCCGCGGCCGCGCGCGCGCGTGCGGCGACCGCCCGCCAATCCCGCATCAGCTCGGGCGTACCCTGCAGCGTCGCGTGCGCGGTCAGGGACAGGAGCCGCGTGCGCAGTTCGCCTTCGAAGCCGTTCATGACCGAGATGATCGTGATCAGCGCGGCCACGCCGACGCACACGCCGAGCATCGACACCCAGGAGATGAACGAGACGAAGAATCCCTGGCGCCGGGTCCGGACGTATCGCAGGCCGACGAAGATGGGGAGCGGGTGGAACATCGGGGGTGCGCGCGAAAGGCCGCAAGGCTACCCGCCGGCGCCGGGCTTTGCACGTTTCCGGCAGCCGATCACGTCCCGTGCCGGACGGCGGGTGCTAATATTCTTGTCGGCTACCGTGCAGAGGTCGGAATCATGCGCAAGACTGTGCTGGCGGCGTTCGGCATCGCCTGTGGGCTCGCTTGGGCCCCGTCGTTCGCCCAGAACCTGCAGATGGCCGAGCCGCGCGCGGCAGAGACCCGCGCTGCACTGCCCACACGCGGCACGAGCATGGCGCAGGTCGAGGCGCGTTTCGGCGCCCCGGCCGAGAAATTCGCTGCAGTCGGCCAGCCGCCGATCACGCGTTGGGTGTACCCGTCGTTCGTGGTGTACTTCGAGTACCAGCACGTGGTGCACGCCGTGGCGGTGCGTCCGGGCGCGGCGAACCGCTGACCGGAATTCCCGGGGCAGCGTCGCCCGAACTTGGAGCAGATCCGAGGATCTGCTCGTAACTATTTGTTTAACTTAATGTCTGAAGTACCCGTCCTTCCGCGAGACGGCCACTCCCGCGTGCTCTGGCGCAACGTCGCCGGTGCCGGCGCCGCCCTGTACCTCGCGCGTGCCGCGTCGAGCCTGGCCCGCCCCTTGCTGGTCATCGCTCGCGATGCGGCCACCGTCGCCCGGCTCGAGGACGAGTTGCGGTTCTTCGCGGGACCCAGCCTGCCGATCCTCGCCTTCCCCGACTACGAAACCCTGCCGTACGACCAGTTCTCGCCGCACCCCGACATCATCTCCCAGCGCCTGCGGGTCCTGTCGAAGCTGCCGGTGATGGGCGCCGGGATCGTGATCACGGACCTGGCCACTTCCCTGCAGCGCCTGCCGCCCCGCAGCTTCGTGGATGGCCACGCGCTCTCGCTGGCCGTGGGCGAGGTGCTCGACCTCGAGCAGTTCCGGCTGCGCCTGGCCGCCGCCGGCTACGCGAGCGTGCCGCAGGTGGCGGCGCCTGGCGAGTTCGCGATCCGCGGTTCGTTGTTCGACGTGTTCCCGACGGGCAGCGAGGCTCCGTTGCGTATCGACCTGTTCGACGAGCAGATCGACAGCATCCGCAGCTTCGACCCGGAGACACAGCGCTCGAGCGAGCGCCTCGACCGGCTCGACCTGCTGCCCGCGCGCGAGTTCGGCCTGTCCCCGGAATCGATCCGCGACTTCCGCCGCCGGTTTCGCACGCGATTCGAGGGCGACCTCACGCGCATGCCGCTGTACCGCGACGTGGGCGAGGGCCTGGCGCCGGCCGGCATCGAGTACTACCTGCCGCTGTTCTTCGAATCGACGGCCAGCCTGCTCGACTACCTGCCGGCGGGATCGGTGGCAGCACTCCCCTCCGGCCACCACGAGCTGCTGATCGGCGCATGGAAGGATATCGAGGCGCGCTACGAGGAGCGCCGCTACGACATCGAGCACCCGGTGCTCGCACCAGCCGAGGTGTTCTGTCCACCTGAAGAGTGGAGCACCGCGGCGGCGGCGCGAACGCAGGTCTGGCTCGAGGCCCCGGGACCGACCGCAGTGGCCGGACCTGCGGCGACGGATGCCGAGAGCGTGGACTGCCGGGCGGCAGCCGCGGATTTCGTCCGCCTCGACGCACGGCGCGAGGAGTCGATCCGCGCATTTGCATCACGCCTCGACTCGCACACAGGCCGCGTGCTGCTCGTGGCCGAATCCCCAGGCCGGCGCGAACTGCTCTTCGACCTGCTGCGCCCGTTCGGCGTCGAGCCTCGCACCGTCGCGGGTTGGCAAGAGTTCATGGCTGGCGATGCGCGGATCGCCATCACCGTGGCACCACTCGCCTCGGGCGTCGCTCTCGCCGAGCCGCCGGTCACGATTTATGCCGAAGAGCAGCTCTTCGGCGAACGCGCGCGGCAGGAGCAGCGCCGGCGCCGCTCCGACCGCGACCCTGCGCGCATCATCCAGCAGCTTGCCGACCTGCGCCCGGGCGCGCCGGTCGTCCACGAGGATTACGGCATCGGCCGGTACCTCGGGCTCACGACGATGGACGCGGGCGGCATGCCCGCCGAGTTCCTGGTGCTCGAGTATGCGGAGGGCGACAAGCTGTACGTGCCCGTGCAGGCCCTCGAGCGCATCAGCCGCTACACCGGTGCGCCGGCCGAATCGGCGCCGCTGCACAGGCTCGGCGGCGACCAGTGGTCGAAGGCGCGCGCCAAAGCCGCGGCGAAGATCCGCGATGCCGCCGCCGAACTGCTCGACGTGTACTCGCGGCGGGCGACGCGGCCCGGGCACGCGTTCAACGTCGACGAGCAGCAGCTGCACGCCTTCGAGGCCGGCTTCCCGTTCGAGGAGACGGCCGACCAGGCCGCCGCCATCCAGCAGGTGATCGACGACCTGCGCTCGCCGCGGCCGATGGACCGCGTGGTGTGCGGCGACGTGGGCTTCGGCAAGACCGAGGTGGCGCTGCGGGCCGCATTCGTGGCGGTGCAGGGAGGCAGGCAGGTCGCCGTGCTGGTGCCCACGACCCTGCTCGCCCAGCAGCACTACCAGACATTCGCCGACCGCTTCGCCGACTGGCCCGTGAAAGTCGAGCTGCTGTCGCGCTTCCGCGCCGACTCGCAGGCCAAGGGCGCGCTCGCCGGCCTCGCCGACGGCAAGGTGGACATCGTCATCGGCACGCACCGCCTGCTCCAGCCCGGCGTGCGGTTCAAGGACCTCGGCCTCCTGATCATCGACGAGGAGCACCGCTTCGGCGTGCGCGACAAGGAGCGCCTCAAGGCGCTGCGCGCCGAGGTGGACGTGCTGACGCTGACCGCAACGCCGATTCCGCGCACGCTCAATATGGCCCTGGGCGGCCTGCGCGACCTGTCGCTGATCGCCACGCCGCCGACCTCGCGCCTGTCGATCAAGACGTTCGTGTCGGAGTGGAACGCGACCGTGGTTCGCGAGGCCTGCCTGCGCGAGCTGCGCCGTGGCGGCCAGGTGTACTTCGTGCACAACGCGGTGGAGACCATCGAGGCCATGGCGCAGAAGCTCGCGGAACTCGTGCCCGAGGCCCGCATCGCGATCGGCCACGGCCAGATGCGCGAACGCGACCTCGAGCAGGTGATGCTCGACTTCTACCACAAGCGCGCCAACCTGCTGCTGTGCACGACCATCATCGAGAGCGGCATCGACGTGCCGACCGCGAATACGATCGTCGTCGACCGGGCTGATCGGTTCGGCCTCGCGCAGCTGCACCAGTTGCGCGGTCGCGTGGGTCGCTCGCACCACCAGGCCTACGCCTACCTCATCACGCCACCACAGAACGCGATGACGTCGGACGCGAAGAAGCGCCTCGAGGCGATTGCATCGATGGAGGACCTCGGCGCAGGCTTCGTGCTGGCGACGCACGACCTCGAGATTCGTGGCGCGGGCGAGCTGCTGGGCGAGGGCCAGAGCGGCCAGATCCAGGAGATCGGCTTCGCGCTCTACATGGAGTTGCTCGAGCGCGCGGTGGCGGCGCTGCGCGCCGGCACGGCGCCCGAGCTCGAGCGCCCGCTGCACCACGGCCCCGAGATCGACCTGCACGTCCCGTCGCTGCTGCCCGAGGCCTACTTGCCCGACGTGCACGCGCGCCTCGTGCTCTACAAGCGCATCTCGTCGGTCGAAAGCGAGGCCGAGCTCGACGATCTGCAGGCCGAGACCGTGGACCGCTTCGGGCTGTTGCCCGACCCCGCGAAGAACCTGTTCCGCATCGCGCGCCTGCGCGTTGCCGCCGCGCGGCTCGAGATCGAGCGGCTCGACGTTTCACCCGGCGGCGGCTCGGTGACGTTCGCCTCCACGACGCCGATCGATCCGGGCGCGCTGATCCTGATGGTGCAGCGAAGCGGACGCTCGATGCGCTTTGATGGACCGAGCAAGCTGCGGTTCACCGGACAGCACGACGACCCCGGGCAGCGGTTCGATGCGGCGGATCGGCTGCTCGGTGGGCTGGCGAGGTGCACCAGCCACACGACGTGATCATCACGCCACGCGCCACCGGGGCGCGACCGGTGCTCAGCCGAGCCGACCCGCCACCGCGGTTCCGCCGCCCCGCTCCTTGGCCTGGGCCAGGGCGCGCCCTGCCGCCTCGAGCAGCGCGTCGCTACCGCGATCACGCGGCGGCACGACGGTCACCACGCCGACGCTGACCGTGAGATAACGCCCCGTCCGCGACCGCGGGTGATGGATCGCCAGTGCGCGCACACGCCCCGCAATGTGCTCTGCGTGCTCGCGGGCCCGGCCCTCGTCCATCGACACGCCGAGCAGCAGGAACTCGTCGTTCGCCAGCCGGGCGACGATGTCGCTCGTGCGGCGCATGGCGGAGGCGATCGTGCGCCCCACCTGCCGCAGCATGTTGTCCGTCGCGCTGCGCCCGAAGACCTCGAGGTAGTCACGGCACGCGTCCACGTCGATGTGCATCACGGTGAGCGTTCGGCCGTCGCGCTGTGCGATGGACCAGTCGCGGCGCAGCACCTCCATCAGGTGCTCCGGAGTGCTCAGGCCACTCGAGCGATCCACGGCGGCGGCGAGCGCCCCGGGCGCGCTGCGGGGCAACGGGCGGTAATGCAGGGCCAGCCTGGCATCGGGCAGCAGCATCGCCCAACGCTCGCACTCGACCGTCGTGCCGTCGGCGCGGCGCAGCCGCACGCGCTGGCCGACGCCGACGGTGGTTGCGTCGGGATCCGCCGGAGCTTCGACCTCGAACTCGCCGAGGGCGCGCCCGACCGGCCACTCCTCCGGCTGACGCAGCAGTCCCGCCAGGGTCGCATTGGCATAGACTACGCGCGGGGCGTCGCCGCCCTCCACCACTGCCACGCCGTCGAGCGCGTGGCGCAACACCTCGGCCAGCAATGCCGGATCCGGCGTGGTCATGATTTCGATCCCCCCTAGGCGTCCAGTCTGAGTTGTGGTGCGTCCCGGCAATGGTCCACGGCGGCGCGGCACTCCAGCCAACGCGGCGTCTGTTGCAACGCCAGGCGATCCGGCATCTGCCGGCCGTGCAGCCGCGCGAGCCGCACCTGGCTCAGCGGGTCGGATTCGCCACCGAGTTCGTCGAGCACGGCGAGCACCGCCGCTCGGTCGTTGCACAACGGCAGCAGGTCGCAGCCCGCGGCCAAGGCTCTGCGTGCCCGATCCGTCAGCGATCCAGCGAACGCCGCACCGCCCATGCTGAGGTCGTCCGAGAACACGGCGCCCGTGAAGCCGAGGCCCCAGCGCAATTCCTGCTGGATCCAGCGCCGCGAGAACCCAGCCGGCGCGTCGTCCACCTCGGGGAACAGCACGTGGGCGACCATGATCGAGGCGAGGCCATTGGCGATCAGCGCCCGATACGGCTGCAGCTCGCCGTCGAGCTCGGCTCGCGGCCGGCGATCCACCGGCAATGTCTTGTGCGAATCGGCCACCACGGCGCCGTGGCCCGGGAAATGCTTGGCCGTCGCCGCCATGCCCGCGGACTTCATGCCCTGCAGGCAGGAGACGGCGAGGCGACTCACCGCCGCGGGATCGCGGTGGTAGGCGCGATCGCCGATCACTTCACTCACGCCGTAATCGAGGTCCACGCAAGGGGTGAAGCTCAGGTCGATGCCGACGGCGCGCAACTCCGCCGCGAGCAGCCAGCCGAACTGCCACGCGAGGCGCCGGCCCGCTTCCGGATCCAGGTCGTACACGTGACCGATGGCGCGCTGCGGCGGCAACTCGGTGAAGCCGCTGCGAAAGCGCTGCACTCGCCCGCCTTCGTGGTCCACGGTGACGAGCAGCGGTGGCTTGCGCACGGCGCGGATCTCGCGCACCAGCGACTCCAGCTGCTCGGGGTTGTCGTAGTTGCGCGTGAAGAGAATCACCGCGCCCACCAGCGGGTGAGCCAGCACGCGGCGATCCTCAGCCGTGAGTTCCTTCCCGGCCACGTCCACCATCAGCGGCCCAAGGGTCATCGCGCCACCCTCTCGGCGTCCGGCCACCCGCGCCACGGGTGCCTCGCCAGGTACGAGTTGAAGTAACGCGCGTCATGGGTCACCTCTTCCCCCAGCCACGACGGACGTGCGAACGACTCGGCCTCGTCGTCGAGCTCGATCTCGGCGACGATCAGGCCAGCGTTGTCGCCCAGGAACTCGTCCACCTCCCACTCGTGGCCCGCATGCGGCACCCAGTGCCGCCATTTCTCGATGCGGCCGCCGGCGCACAAGCGGTCGAGGATCTCGTTGCCCTCGTGAAGCGGGATCTCGTATTCGTATTCGAGGCGCGCGGCGCCCTGCACGCGGCCCTTGAGACCGATCCAGGCGAGGTCGCCGGCAACGCGCACCCGCGCCGAACACAGCTCGCTGCCGGCAAGGTAGCCCTGGCGAAAAAGCTCGCGCTTGCGGACGCCCGTGCGCCAGGCGTCGCCCTCGACCAGGAACTTGCGTTCGATCTCGACCGGCATCGGGTGTCAGCGCTCGAAGACCGCCATGGCCTCCACGTGGGTGGTGTGCGGGAACATGTCCATGACGCCCGCCGCGACCAGCCGGAACCCGTGGTCGCGGACCAGGATGCCTGCATCGCGGGCGAGGCTGCCCGGATGGCAGGAAATATACACGACACGCCCGGCGCCACTGGCGCCCACCACCGGCAGCACCTCACGCGCCCCTGCCCGCGGCGGATCGAGCAGCACGCGGTCGTACTTGCGCGTCGCCCACGGCGCATCCAGGGCCGGCGCCGTGAGATCGGCCGCGAGGTAGGACACGTGGGTGAATCCCTGCCGGGCGGCGTTCCGTACGGCCCGCGCCACGATCCCGGCCTCGCCTTCGACGCCCAGCACTTCGCCTGCGCGACGTGCCAGCGGCAAAGAGAAGTTGCCAAGGCCACAGAACAGGTCGAGCACCCGCTCACCCGGCTGCGGATCGAGGAACCCGATCGCCCGGCTCACCATCGCCTGGTTGAGCGCGCCATTCACCTGGATGAAATCGGTGGGCTCGAATTCGAGCGTCACGTCGAACTCGGGCAAGGCGTAGCGGAGCGGCTCCTGCGCTGGAACGAGGGGCGCCACCGACGCCGGGCCGCCCGGCTGCAGGTACAAGCGCGCCCCGTGCGCACGCTCCCACTCGCGCATGCGCTCGAGGTCCGCATCGCTCGGCGGATCGAGCACGCGCAACACCAATCCGCAAGCGTTGTCGGCCACCGCCACCTCGGCCTGTGGCACACGGGCTGCGATCGAAAGGCCCCCCACCAAATCGGCCAGCGGGTCGATCAGCGCCCCCAGCGGCGGCGCGAGCACGCGGCACTCGTGGAGGTCTGCCACGTACGGTGCCGAGCGTTCGCGAAACCCGACGACCACACGACCCTTGCGCGGCACATGCTTGATGCCGAGCCGCGCGCGGCGTCGGTACCCCCAGACCGGGCCTTCGAGCGGCTTCAGGACGCGCTCGGGCTCCACGGCACCCAGCCGCGCGAGGTTCTCGAGCAACTGGACCTGCTTGAACGCCAGTTGCGCCCGCGGCGCGAGGTGCTGCAGCGCGCAGCCGCCGCAGGTGCCGTAGTGCGGGCACGGCGGCGTCACGCGGTCGACGCTCGGCGTGATCACCGACTCGAGCACCGCCTCGTCGAAATTGCGGTGCCGCTTGATGCGCTTCAGGACCACGCGCTCGCCGGGCAAGGCGTCGGTCACGAACACGGCCTTGCCGTCGAGGCGCGCCACGCCGTGCGCCTCGTGCGAGAGGTCGATGATGTCGGCCTGTTCCGGGGCCGCGCTGATCCGCTTCATCCGGCGCCGGAGCTCCAGGCCTCGAGGAACTCGCCGAGATGCGGCTTGCCCGCGGTGGCGAGCCACGACCTGACCAGCCCGCACTCGCGATCGTGCTCCTCGTGCGTGAGCCGGCCGCGCATCAGCTCGAAGCGCAGGTAGATCAGGTAGGTGTTGAGGACGTCGGTCTCGCAGTAGTTGCGGATGTCCTCGAGGCGTCCCTCGAGGAACGCATCCCACACCCCGTCGCCCGAAAGCCCGAGCTTGCCGGGAAAACCGAGCAGCTGCGCCATCTTGTCGAGACCCACGCGACCGCGGCCCTGGAAGCC
>Ga0114938_1001488_pt1 | contig 15801 bp, 16 predicted proteins | sample AshMeaBigSpring_FD_88675 | JGI IMG/M metagenome (GOLD analysis project Ga0114938, IMG submission 88675) | Groundwater microbial communities from Big Spring, Nevada to study Microbial Dark Matter (Phase II) - Ash Meadows Big Spring | ecosystem: Environmental > Aquatic > Deep subsurface >...
CACGATGGGAGATATTATTGTCAAAAAGGAGTTTATGCACTGAGTTTTGCGCTAAGCGTTTTATGCTTTCTATCGGCGGCATAGGCAAGGGCGGCTAAAATGTCTTCTTTCGTTAGTTTGGGGAAGTCTTCTAAAATCTCATCGTAACTCATACCCTCTGCAAGCATTGAGAGAATGTCGTAAACCGTAATGCGTAAATTTCTAATGCAAGGATTAACACTTCTTTTTGATGATTTGATGGTAACTGTTGTACTCATCATTTGCCTCCTCTCAATCTTTATATAAAGCTTACTTTAGCATATTTTTTCGAAGCTTTTTCTTCTTTACATGTAAAGAAATTAAGAGACAAAACATTTGAGAAAGCCTCTCGCGAGGCTTCCCTATCTTTACATTTAAACCTTACACAGGTTTTTTAATCAACAATTTTTCAGTGTCAGATGCCGCATCATCGGTCAAATGCAAGTTAAAGTTCTCTTGCAAGAATGAGAAGATGTCATCGTTGACGAATTGTGGTGGTTTTGGTCCAAGGTAGATATTTTTGATGCCAAGGCTAAAGAGTCCTAGAAGAATAAGAACTGCTTTTTGCTCCATCCAACTCAAAACAATCGAAACTGGAAGATCATGAACGGTTACGCCAAGAGCGCCAGCAAGGGCTAGAGCGATGTGAACGGCACCATTGCTATCATTACATTGACCAAGATCGAGGTAGCGAGGAATGCCAGTGTCAGCAACCGTGCCAAAGTCGATGTCGTTAAATCTAAATTTACCACAACTTGAAGTGAGGATCACGCAGTCATTGGGTAAACTCTCTGCCATTTTTCGGTAGTATTCGCCGCCTGAGCCTGGAGCATCACACCCTGCGATGACGAAAAATTGGCTGATTTTGCCGGCTTGTACCGCTTCAAGAATTTGTGGAGCAAGACCAAGGATGGTTTTATAGTGGTGACCTGTTACGAGTGTTTCGTCACTGTCAAAACCGGTTACATCGGGGAGTGCTAATGTTTGCGCGATGACTTCACTAAAATCGTTGTTTTGGATTTTTTTGCCCTCTTTGATACCTACGATGTCATAGGTGTAGAGTCTATCAACATAGGTTGATGTTGATTTTGGAGGAACGATACAGTTGGTGTTCACGATGATGGTTCCACCCCATTGCTCAAAGAGTTTGGTTTGGTCAAACCATGATTTACCGATGCTACCTTTAAGGTGTGCGTATTTTCTAAGTTCTGGGTAACCGTGCGCTGGGATCATCTCAGAGTGCGTGTAGATATTGATGCCTTTGCCTTCAGTTTGTTTGAGCAACTCTAAAAGCATGTCAAGGTTGTGACCACTGACTAAGATCGCTTTGCCTTCTGCTTTGTTTTGAGAGATGCGAACAGGCGTTGGAATACCTAGGTGAGAAGTGTGCGCTTCGCTTAAGATGTCCATCATTTTAACACCCGCTGAACCGATTTTCATCAGTTGAGCGATGTGGTCGTCAAAGTTGAAGTTAACGTTGGTAAGCGTGAAGTAAAGTGTTTGAGCGATGACATCATCGACTTCTTTGGTATCTGCACCAAATTCGTTAGCATGGGTTCTGTACGCACTAAGACCTTTAAGACCGTAAATCATGATGTCTTGAAGTTTTGCCAAGTTGGCATCTTTACCACACGTTCCAGCCTCTTGACCTTTAGAACCACAGCCACCGATGGCACTCATCGAGCATTGATCGCATAACATGTTTAACGACATTTTTTATCCTCTTTTCAAAAATTTCGGCAATCTTAGCAAGAGGTTGGTTTTATGTCATTGATTGATCTCAATCAAGACTTTTGAAGATTATTGTTCGATGACGCCGCCGAAACGCCTTTCGGTATGTTGATACTCCGAGACGATCGTTTCGAGTTCTCCGACGGAAAAGTCCGGCCACAACGTTCTGCTGAAAAAAAGCTCCGCATACGCCGCTTGCCATAACAAAAAGTTGGAAAGACGACAATCGCCGCCCGTGCGAATGAGCAGATCCACCGAGGGCATACCCGCCGTATCCAAGCACGCTTCAAGGCTCTCTTTGCTCACGTCGTTTTTTACATGTAAGAGTTTGGAAACGGCACGAACGATCTCGTCTTGCGCACCGTAATTGATCGCCAAAACTTGCGTCAAGCCCGTACAATGCGCGGTTTTTTCCTTAGCGTAGGCGATCTCTTTTTGTAACGTCGCAGAAAATCGACTCATATCGCCGATGACGTCAAAGCGAATGTTGTGCTCTAAAAGCGTGGGAATTTCACTGTGCAGGTACTTAGAAAGTAGTTTCATCAAGATGCCGACTTCCGCCTTGGGGCGATTCCAGTTTTCGGTGCTAAACGCATAGAGGGTAAGGTATTTGATGCCCATTTTTGCGGCATACTTGGTGATCTCGCGAACCTTCTTCGCCCCTTCTCTATGCCCAAACGAACGCTCTTTCCCCTGACGTTTCGCCCACCTTCCGTTACCGTCCATAATAATCGCTAAATGCACTAAATCATTCATTTTTTACTTCTTTTTTGCCCAAAATGGTAAGCGCCATTTTATCTTTTTTCTCTTTAGCCCACCTTGACAAATCTTGCCACTTTGACTAAAATTACGCCATCGCTACTTTTTAGATTTCTCGCAAAGTAGTCTCATAAAAATCGACTCAAGCAACTCTATTTTTGGGCATCTACCCTACCAGAGACTCTAGCTTCATGAACGATCAAACTAACAACAAAGAAGGCACAATGAGCGGAACGACTCCCTCCCAAGCGACGACGCAACCCCAACCTTGCGCAAATCAGGCGCCAACCAACGGACAAGCAAAACCGACGTACTATAACAAATCACGAACCCACGTTCCCGTTGACGGCTATAAAATCGAAAGCTTACGCACCACGCCTTTAGAAAAACTTCTGGAAATCGCCACCGAACTAGGCATCGAAAATCCCAATGAACTCAAACGCCAAGATTTAATGTTTGAGATTTTAAAATCTCAAGTCAACCAAGGCGGGTTCATTCTTTTTACGGGTATTTTAGAGATCGCAGGTGAGGGATACGGCTTTTTACGCGCCATGGACGCCAACTTTTCCGACAGCGCAAACGACGCTTACGTCAGCAGTACGCAAGTCAAAAAGTTTGCCCTTCGAACGGGAGATATCGTTACCGGACAAGTGAGACCGCCCAAAGATCAAGAGCGTTACTACGCGCTTTTAAAAATCGAAGCGATCAACTACCTCCCGATGACGGAGAGTAAAAAACGCCCTCTTTTCGAAAACCTAACGCCGCTTTATCCCACCGAAAAAATCAAACTCGAATACGATCCGATGAAAATCACCGGACGCGTCCTCGATCTTTTTACGCCTATCGGTAAAGGTCAGCGCGGACTCATCGTCGCCCCTCCAAGAAGCGGTAAAACCGAGCTCATGAAAGAGCTCGCTCACGGTATCGCACGCAATCATCCCGAGTCCGAACTCATCGTTCTCCTCGTCGACGAACGTCCCGAAGAGGTCACCGACATGCAACGTTGCGTTCAAGGCGAAGTCTATAGCTCCACCTTTGATATGCCCGCCTCAAACCATGTTCGTGTGGCTAATCTTGTCATCGAAAAAGCGAAACGTCGCGTCGAGATGGGCAAAGACGTGATCATCTTGCTTGACTCCATCACCCGTTTAGCGCGTGCCTACAACACCGTCACGCCTTCCAGCGGTAAAGTTTTGAGCGGCGGTGTGGACGCCAATGCACTTCACAAACCCAAACGCTTTTTCGGTGCGGCACGAAATATCGAAGACGGCGGTAGCTTAACCATCATCTCCACCGCACTCATTGAGACGGGAAGCCGCATGGACGAGGTCATCTTTGAAGAGTTCAAAGGTACGGGTAACAGCGAAATCGTCCTCGATCGCAATATCTCCGATCGTCGTATCTATCCGGCGATTAACATCATGAAATCGGGAACACGTAAAGAAGAGCTTCTTTTAAGTCCCGACACGCTTCAAAAAGTATGGGCACTTCGCAGTGCGATCAACCAAATGGACGATGTGGAAGCTCTCAAATTCCTTTACGCCAAGATGCTCAAAACCAAAGATAACGAAGAGCTTTTATCGATCATGAATGAATAATTTTTTACAAAGGTAGCGTCGTGTCACAAGTACTTGCCCTCAAATATCGCCCCTCTTCGTTTGACAAGTTGATCGGCCAAGAAGCGATCGCACAGACGCTCTCTTTAGCCCTTAATCAAGACAGGCTTTCACACGCCTATCTTTTTTCGGGACTTCGCGGAAGCGGTAAAACCTCAACCGCGCGCATTTTTGCTAAAGCGTTGGTGTGCGAAAACGGCCCGACTTCGACGCCGTGCGAAACCTGCGAACACTGCCTCAGCGCGAACGAAAATCGCCATATCGACATCATCGAGATGGACGCGGCTTCCAACCGCGGTATCGACGACATACGCGAACTCATCGAAAGTACCAAGTACAAACCCTCCAGCGCGCGTTTCAAGATTTTTATCATCGATGAAGTTCACATGTTAACCACGCAAGCGTTTAACGCGCTTTTAAAAACGCTTGAAGAGCCGCCGAGCTACGTCAAATTTATCTTAGCGACGACCGATCCTTTAAAACTTCCCGCAACGATCTTATCGCGCGTGCAACACTTTCGTTTTAAACAAATCAAACAAAGCGACGTCGTCAATCACCTTTGCCACATTCTCAACCTTGAAAACATCGAGTACGAAAAAGAGGCTTTAGAGATGATCTCACGTGCCGGAAACGGCTCGTTACGCGATACGCTGACGCTTTTAGATCAAGCGATTATCTTTTCAAAAGGCTACATCACGCCCGAAAACGTCGCTTCGATGCTCGGACTTTTAGACCCCAAACAGCTCGACATCCTTTTCACGGCGATCTTAAACCGTAACAAACTCGAACTCTTGACAATGATTAAGGAGTTGGAGAGCTATGAATGCGAAGTGGTTCTCGATGAATTAATCGCCTATTTGAAAAACGCTTTTTTTGAGCAAGATCGACGCTTTTCGACCCTCTTGTACGAACGCTTTTTCAAAATTCTCAGCGAAGCCAAAAGTTTGCTTTACATCAACGCCGACAACGGCTTTGTGCTCTCGTTGGTTTTATTTAAGATGGTTGAAGCCACCAATATTAAAACGATCGAAGAGATGATCGATTCGCTGGAAAAAGAGAAATTTCGCTTGCCCGCCGCCGCTACGACGGAAGCATCGCAACCGCATGATGACGTAGTGCTTCAAGAGATTCAAAAAGAACCGGAGCATACGAACGTTCAAGATCACGGCGTGACCGACGCGCAATTGTATGCGCGTTTGTGTGAAAAACTGCTCGATCGCAACGTCGAGCTGGGTGAATGTTTCCAAAACCATATTCGTTTTGAGTCTTTTCAAAATCACGTCTTAACGCTCAATTCCAGTGCTAAAGACGAATCCGCAAAAATTTTAAAACACAACTCGGCGATTATCCGACATTTTGTTCAAGACGTTTTCGGTTTCGAAAGCCAAATCAAAATCGTTAAAACCGATGCACCTTTGGCACCGCCTCCCTTGCCCGTCACGCAAGAGCCTCTTGGAATGCTCGAGGATTTACCTTTGGAAGACGACAGCAACTATTCGATGATCGAGAACGCTACGTTTGAAGGTGCGCCGCAAAGCGAAAGTTGCGCTACGGGAGCAATGATGAGTATGCAAAAAGAGTTAGACGCTACGGAAATTTTAAATACGCCGTTCGTGCAAAAAGCCACCGACCTTTTCGTCGCACAGAAAATTCAAATTCGTCAAAAAGTTTAACCATGGAAAAAATTCTTATCCTCAACACGGGCGGCACGTTTAACAAACGCTACAATCCGCTCAAAGGCGAACTCGAAGTTCCGCAAGACGGCATCGCGGTAGAGGCGATTTTGCGCTACTGTTACAATACCTCCTATGAACTCGTCAACCTTATCCACAAAGACAGCCTCGAGATGAACGACGACGATAGAGCCTTGCTACTCCAAACCGTCCAAGCCTCTTCCTGCAAAAAAGTCGTTATCCTTCACGGAACCGATACGATGGACGTGAGTGCGGCTTTTCTGGCTTTACATGTCAAAGATAAAATCGTAACGTTTACCGGAGCAATGGTTCCTTTTCACATCGATACCGTCGAAGCAACCGCCAACTTTGCGATGGTTTTAGGCGATACGATGCGCAACGATCAAACGGGAATTTATATCGGTATGCACGGTCGCGTCGCACCCTATAACGTGCTTTATAAAAATCGACAAAAAGGTATCTTCGAGCCCGTGGGCTAAAGGGCTCTGATCTCTTGGGTTTTTTGAAAGATAAAATGGCTCATTACGATCACGTAATAAGGATAGATCAACACGCCAAATACCGGAATCAGCGTTAAAGCAAAACACACCAAAGAGATTCCGCGCATCGAAGCGGCATAACGACCCTTCAATCGTAAATACTCCTCTTTCGAATTCAGCAATGACGCCACGTCAAGCACTAAAAGTTTATGAAACATGTAAAAAACGGGAAGCAATAAAATAAAATTAAAAACGGGGATCAACGCCAAAGGAAGCAATACGATCAACAAAACTACCGTAATCAAAAGCGTTTTGACGACAAACCCCAAGTACGAAAATAACGCCATAGCTCTCATTTGAACGTTCGGGTAGTAGGTCTTGCCGATCTCTTGGATAAAATACCCTGCGAACAATCCTACGATAACGGAATAGACCATCAAAAAAAGATAGTACACGACCAACATCGATGTGATAAAAAAAAGAATGCCCACAACGGTTTTCGTGATGACGAAAAGCGAAATAAGGCTAAAAAGCCACGTCTGCTCGAAGTTTCCTTCGAAACCTTGAAGCCACTCGCCGAGCCAAACGCTTAACGCACCGATGCCGCCGAAACTAAGCCAAATGATCACGATAAAAAAAAGAAGGGTTAAGCAAAAAGAGAGCAACGAAACAAGAATGACCCTTGAGGAAAGCGTATCCCCAAGAGCCAAAGTAAAACTACTTAAAAGCGAATGTTGCGGTTGCATCGTTTATTGAATCGCCTGATCGTTAACGCTTAAAACGCCTTTTTTAAAGGCAATATCGTATACGTAAAAATCGCCTTCGGCTTTACCTAGCGCAAAATCCGAAGGAGCGGTTAGATTGAGCGCTTCCAAGGTTGTACGGTCGTCTTTATGCAACTTAAACTTGGCACTCACGTCCAAAAGCGTCACGGCGGAGAGAGGGTTGCTATTGGCGTCAAAGTCGTTTTGAGGAATTTGCAACGTTGAAACAAGCGTGACGTCTTTCAGCGCAAGAACGCCGCGCATGTTTTTAAGTCCGACGTTAAAATCCAACTTCAGCCCGTGACGAACCAATTCGCTCACGTCGGCGGCTAAAGCCTGTTCACCGCCGCCTTGGGGTGCTAGCATCAGACGATTGTAATCGTTTTGAAGCTTTTTAATCGTCGCGGCATCGACGCCTTTTAAGGCAAGCGTCGCATTTAACGTTTCAAGCGAAACCGACTCAGCGTTGGAAGAAGCATTCAGCCCGTTGAGCGCGTATTCGGCTTTGGCGTTCCATTGTTTATTGCTTTCTTCCGCACTGCTAAGAATTTTCATTCCGCCAACGGACATATTCATGTTGCTGTAAGGCTCTTTGATCGATAAAAAGTAACTGCCCAACGAAAAGTCGCCTTTGTTGTTGAGATCGTCTTTATAATCAAACGTATAACGAAGATTTTCTAAACGGCTTTGCAGCGTCAAATCGGATGCGTTCACGCCGAAAAGTTGCTTTTGAATCGTGAAAACCCCTTGCATAATGCCGGCACGCTCATGAAGCGTCAGCGCATTTCCGGCCGTGTCGATTTGCACGGTTCCTTCTTTCATCGCTAACGCTTCTTTGATGTCTTTCATCGCAAATGATTTCAGACGTTCGTCGCTTCCGAAAACCATCGTAAACGCCAACGCGCCTTTATCGACGATCGGATTGAGCACTTTGGCGATATCCGGATTTTGAGACAGCTCCTCTTGTGCCGATCGCGGAAGTTTAGAAAGGGCTAAAGAGACGGTTACGTCGCCGGGTAAAAGATGCGAACAAAGCACTTCGCCCTTAAAGCTCAAACCGTTCAAGACTTCGCGCATATCCGCATCGTCTTCTTGCGTCAAGCCTTGCGCTAAAACGGCGTATTGCGGATTTTTCGCCACCAAGCTATCGAGTATAAAATCGCGCACTTTAGCGGCATCGTCGATTTCGAGATTGAACGTTCGCGTACCGTTTACGTAACCGCTTTTAGAGAGCATCTCCTGTTTAAAACCGTGTCCTTCGAGAAAGCGTTTTGTCTCATCGAGCTTTGCGTCCACGCGCGAAGAGATGTAAAGAGGCGTCAGCGCGAGTGCCGCAACGACGACACCTCCGCCGATAAGGTATTTTGTACTCGACATAGAGTGCCTTTATTTAGGATTTATAACCTATGACGTAATAGGTATTTTTGTTGGGAACTTTTTCCACCGTGATTTTGTACTTGGCCGACCATTTTAAGATCATATCATTGACTTCTTCGATCATTTCGCTACTTTGCGCTTCGTTTTTAATTTTAAAATAATCTTTGTTGCTGGAAAGTGCTACAAAACCGTGATACGCTTTGAGTGCGTCATGCAACGCGATAAGATGTTTTTCAACGTTTTCAAATCCTACGGTATGTGCGATGACGCGATCCAATTGTGCTTCGGTACTGGGGGTTAACCCGTATCCAAGTTGCGTTAAAATAGCTTGTTTATGCATCGTTTCTCCTTATAAATGGGTTGTTTTTTATTTTAATCACGCCTTTGAAGCAAAGCTCCAAAGACTACGCTAACGCTGAGTTTTGCTCGGCGCAACGCCCGCGCACCTTTCGGTGCTTTCTTTCTTTAATCACGCCTTTGAAGCAAAGCTCCAAAGACTACGCTAACGCTGAGTTTTGCTCGGCGCAACGCCCGCGCACCTTTCGGTGCTTTCTTTCTTTAATCACGTCTTTGAAGCAAAGCTCCAAAGACTACGCTAACGCTGAGTTTTGCAAGACGCAACGCCCGCGCACCTTTCGGTGCTTTCTTTCTTTAATCACGCCTTTGAAGCAAAGCTCCAAAGACTACGCTAACGCTGAGTTTTGCAAGACGCAACGCCCGCGCACCTAAAGACGGTTGGCAGACTATCGGCAAAAACGTCATTGGCGTTTTTGTGCAATCAATACGTCTTCGATCACTTTAGAAATATCGCCGTCGAGAATGTTGTTAACTTGCGAATAGGCGATATTGCTTCGATTGTCTTTGACTTGCTGGTAAGGGGCAAGCACGTAACTGCGAATCTGATGTCCCCAGCCGATTTCACTCTTTTCGATGCCGTCTTTTTCGGCTTGTTGTTTTTCAAGTTCCAACTCGTATAAACGCGATTTGAGCATTTTCATCGCCGAGGCACGGTTTTTATGTTGTGAACGATCGTTTTGGCACTGCACGACGATACCGGTAGGAAGATGGGTAATACGAATCGCGCTGTCGGTTTTATTGACGTGTTGACCTCCCGCACCGCCGGAGCGATAGGTGTCGACTTTCAAATCTTTTTCGTCGATAACGATGTCGATATCGTCGTCCACTTCGGGAGAAACCATCACCGAGCTAAACGAAGTATGGCGTTTAGCGTTGGCATCAAAAGGGCTAATGCGTACCAAACGGTGAATGCCGTTTTCAACTTTAAGATAGCCGTAAGCATTCTCCCCGCGAATCATAAAACTCACGTCTTTAATGCCCGCTTCTTCGCCCTCTTGGTAGTCTAAAACCTCTACTTTAAAGCCGCATCGCTCCGCCCAACGCAAGTACATACGGTACAAAATACTCGCCCAATCTTGGCTTTCCGTTCCGCCTGCACCCGGATGAATCGAGATAATCGCATCGTTACCGTCGTTTTCGCCGCTGAGCATCATAGCAATTTCAAGATCGGTAATGTGCGTTTCCAAATGTTCCGCGTCTTTAAAAAGCTCTTCGATCGTCGCCTCGTCGTTCTCCGCGTTCGCCATTTCGTACAAATCGCCTGCGTCGTCTACGACCGTTTTGGCTTTCGTATAACGATCCAACAATGAATTTAAAGCGCGTTTTTCTTTTTGAATTTCGCCCGCTTTTTTGGCGTCGTTCCAAAATTCGGGATCTTGTTCGATCGCGTCAATGTCGTTCAGGCGTGTTTGAATTTCGTTTGGTTTAATGATCTGCGCGATATTGTCGACTTTCGTCGTCAATTTTTTGAGCAGTTCCGTATACTCGTAATTATCCAAATACCTTCCTTTTGCTATAATACGCTCTTTCAAAGAGACTTCTCATACCCCTAACGCCCTATCGACGTCTTGGATTGTTAAAGAAGTCTATTATTTTACTCAAAAGTGCCTAAAATGAAAATAGTACATACCTTAAGCGACCTCATTGCCGCGCGTGCCGAACTTCGCGGTTCGGTAGGACTGGTTCCGACGATGGGAGCCTTGCACAACGGACATCTCTCTTTGATCCAACAATCCACCGCCCAAAACGACGGCACGGTTGTTTCGATTTTCGTCAATCCGACGCAATTTTTACCCGGAGAAGACCTCGACAAATATCCCCGAAAGCCCGAAGCCGATATCAAGATTTGCGAATTGGCGGGAGTCGACGTCCTTTTTATGCCGCGTCCCGAGGAGATGTACTCCGCAATCGAACCTACGATTCACGCGCCTAGCTCCAAAGCTTACATTCTGGAAGGATTATCGCGTCCGGGGCACTTCGACGGTGTTTTACGCGTCGTTTTGAAGTTGTTTAACCTTACCAAACCGACACGGGCGTATTTCGGGAAAAAAGACGCTCAACAACTCTATCTCATTCAAAATATGGTCAAAAGCCTGTTTTTGGACATTACGATCGTTCCGTGCGACATTATCCGCGAAGACGACGGATTAGCACTTTCAAGCCGCAACGTCTATTTAAATCCCGAAGAACGCCGCGAAGCTTTAAAACTGTGCGAGTCGCTTAAAAGCGCAAGCTACACGGTCATGAAAGGCGAACGCGATATTGCCGCCATTCAAGCGGCGATGCTCCAAGCTTTAGAGCCTTTACATGTAGAATATGCGGTTATTTTAAACCGCGATTTTGATACAATATCCTCATTACATGTCGGTCATTCGATTATTTTAGTCTGTGCCAAGGTCGGAAAGACGCGTTTGATCGATAATTTATGGATTTAAGGACACCCGTGAAAAAACTCCATCTCGTCTCACTCGGATGCAACAAAAACCTCGTCGATAGCGAAGTGATGCTCGGCAAACTCAAAAGCTACGAGCTCTGCGACGATCCGGCAAAAGCCGACGTCCTCATCGTCAATACGTGCGGTTTTATCGGTCCGGCGAAACAAGAGAGCCTCAATACGATTTTTTCACTTCACGAAGCACGTAAAAAAAACTCTTTACTCGTGATGGCAGGCTGTTTGAGTGAGCGTTACAAAGAAGAGCTGACGCAAGAACTTAAAGAAGTCGATCTTTTTACGGGCGTGGGCGATTACGACAAAATCGACGAAATTATCGCGCTTCGCCAAAACCGCTTTTCTCCCTCGACCTATCTTTTAAACGAAGAAGAACGCGTCATTACGGGCTCAAATGCCCATGCGTACGTCAAACTTTCCGAAGGCTGCAACCAAACCTGTAGTTTTTGCGCGATTCCGCATTTTAAAGGAAAGCTCTTTTCACGCACACTCGAGTCGATCGAAAAAGAGGTACGATCGCTTGTCGCCAAAGGCTTTTTCGATTTTAGTTTTATCTCCCAAGACAGTAGCTCTTTCTTAAAAGACCGCGGTGAGAAAGAGGGGCTGATTCGGCTGATTGAGAAGATTGAAGCTATTGAGGGCGTCAAGAGTGCGCGCATTTTATACCTCTATCCGACAACGACCTCCAACGCGCTGATTGAGCGCATTATCGCTTCGCCTTTGTTTCACAACTATTTTGATATGCCGATCCAACATATCAGCGATGCGATGCTCAAACGTATGAAACGAGGTGCCGGAAAAGAGCGCATTATCGAACAATTAACCCTAATGCGCCAAGCACCGAACAGTTTTATTCGTACCAGCTTTATCGTCGGTCATCCGGGAGAAAGCGACGAAGAGTTTGAAGAGTTGCTCTCTTTTATGAAAACCTTTTCGTTTGATCGCGTCAACATCTTTGCGTATTCGGACGAAGAAGATACTTCCGCACACGCGATGGACGCTAAAATCGATACCAAAACAATTAACGCACGCATTAAAAAACTCGACAAACTCGTTGCCGCACAAACCGCGCAAAGCTTGAAAAACGAAGTCGGTAAAAACGTGACGATCTTGATCGAGGGAGAAAGTAGCGAACACGAACTTTTTATGGGAGCGCGCGAACTGCTTTGGGCACCGAGCATCGACGGCGAAATCCTCGTCAACGATTCAGACGTTGAAGACGTTCGCATCGGAGCGTTCTACCAAGCGCGCATCAACGAACTTGCCGGAGATAAGCTTATTGCCGCCATTATCGCTCTTGCATGAAGAAACCCTTGCCTTTCTTCGTAACCGCAAAAATCTTTTAGCCTTTTCGGGCGGCGGCGATTCGACCGCCCTCTTCTTTTTACTCGAGCACGCAAAAATTCCTTTCGATATCGTCTTAGTCAATTATCAAACCAGAATGCAAAGCGACGCAGAAGAGGAGCATGCCAAAACACTTGCGACGCGTTACCGTAAACACTATTTTATCTTTACATGTAAACTTCCCTCATCTAATTTTGAACACCGTGCCCGCAATGAGCGTTACGACTGTTGTAAAACCTTGATCCGCTACTACGGGTACGATACGCTCGTGACGGCACACCATTTGGGCGATCGTTTGGAGTGGTTTTTGATGCAACTCTCCAAAGGTGCGGGATTGGTCGAAATGCTCGGTATGAAGGTCTATGAAGAGCGAAAAGATTACATGTTGGTTCGCCCGCTCTTGCATCTTTCCAAAGCGGCTCTAGAGCACTATTTGAGCGAAAAAGAGCTTACGTACTTTCACGACGCGAGCAACGACGATACGTCCGTATGGCGCAACCGCATCCGCCATACGTTTGCGACGCCTTTGCTTGGCTTAAACGAAACAGGAATTGCTCAAAGCTTCGCCTACCTCGAAGAAGATGCTAAACGCCTTTTGCCCGAAGGTTCCAAGCGGCTCGGCGATCTTTTTATCTGCGATCGAGACGCCGATGATTTGATCGCTATTCGCCGTGTCGACAAAGCATTAAAATGTTTAGGAAAGGTGCTCTCCAAAGCCGAGCGTGATGAAGTATTACGGACCAAAGACTGTGTCGTCGGCGGAAGATTTGCGGTGGTTTTCGACGAATCCGTCATCTACGTCGCGCCTTTTCTCAAGGCCGTCATGCCCAAATCGTTTAAAGAAGCCTGCCGCAAAGCGCGCATTCCTCTTAAAATTCGTGCGTACTTGTTTATTTCCGAGCTGGATCTTTCGTCGTTGCGTTGAGATCGTAAACTTTAATTTTAAACGTTGAGGAGATCGTTTGAGCGTTAGATTCGAGATGAATCGGGAAATCGGCTTGAATGATATTGTTGTAGCGGTTGAGCCCTTCTAAAAAATTATAAAAATTGGTCGGCGTTTTAAGCGTCGAGGTCACATTGAGTTCATACTCGACAAACTCTTTTTTATAGTCGGATTTTGAGACTTCGACCAATGAAACGTTGGTAAAAAACTTGCCGGCATAGCGTATAAATTCCGTAGGCGCAAACGTATGCTTAAACGCTTGAATCGCATGTACGTTCTCGGCTTTGAGCTTCGAAAGTTCGGCTTCCCGTTCCAAAAAAAGATTTTCGACGCGCGTTTTATGCACTAAAACCCGTTTGTATTCGGCTTGCAATACACGATACTCTTTGACGTTGGGAATAATCAAAATAAAAATAAACCCAAACGTTATCACGAGAAATACCATCAAGAAAAGCAAGAGTTTCATCAAATCTATTTTTTCGAGACTGCGATCAAAACTACTCACCGATGCTCTCCTCCGCAATAATTTTATTGACGCTTACGAAGTTATACCAGCCCTCTTTCGTCAAATAAAAATTGGTATTGCTGGTATGAAAAATCGACTTTAAAGGAGCCGCTAAGAGGAAGTTGAAAGTATCTTGCGTAGGCGTTACTCCGTATAAGATCAACGAGTTACGTTCCATTTCGACTTTTTTCAGCGTAATTTGATCGGGAACCAAATCAAACAAGTTTTTCATGCTCTCTTTCAAAAGCGTGTTGTTGGAGAAAATCTCTTCCGCAAGTGCTTTTTGACGCAAAATCAACCCGATAATCTCGTCGTCTTCGTCAATTCGTTTTTCAAGCGTTTCACGCTCATTCGTTAAATCAACCATACCGGTTTTAAACGAACGGATTTCATACGCGAGATAACCGTCGAAGAGTATCATAAAACCCGACATAGACAGAATAAAAATGACCCACATCTTGCTAAAAAGCGATAAGAAAGGTTTTGTCCTTGGCGTTATAAAGCTGTATTTCATGGAAATACCTCGCGAATCGCCAAATCGCAAACTTTCTCGCCGATATCGACTTTGTGGAGTTCAACGTCCATCATAAGTTCATCTTCAATTTGATGAATTAAATCCGAGCTTACCTCGTAACCGTCGAAAATGATGATCTCTTCGATAAATTCGCTCGGATAGAGAGGATTATGGTAATACTCTTCCAACGAGGATTTGAGATATTTGTAAACCGTTAAATCCCGACCGTAAAGCTCTAAGCTTACGTCTTCTTCTTTCATTTCGTTAAGATCTTTAAAAAAACCGAGCGTTTTATCGTCGACGTCGGAGAAAGTATCGGTCGAACGTAATTCGTCGATCGTGTCTAAATCGCTCAACTCTCCTAATTCGTCCAACGCTTCTTGCTCGGGCTCTTCATGCGCCAATTCAGGAAGCTCGCCCACCGTCACGATTTCTTCTTCTTTTTGTTCGTTTTCCCAATCGTTAAGATCATTGCTACGCGTAAAGGAAGCGTCGCTTTGCGTTTTGAAAAAAGCACCGAAATGAAGACGCGTCTCGTTAAATACCGCCATAATAAAAAAATTATGCCCGTTTAAGAGATAACACGTCGGTTTATTTTTCGGTTTTTGAGCACTGACGAAATCGCTTAAAACGATAAAAGGAGAGATAATAAAATCGACGCCGACTTCCGAAAAAAGATTTTTGACGCTCTTAATTTCCATCGAAGCCGCATACGCCGTCCATTGATTACGAACGGGTAGACAATAGGTCGTTTCCGTATCAATATCTTGTCTTTGCAGGCTTTTTTTATCGACGCCCTCAATCGCACCCTGTCCTAAAGCGTCCAATAAATAAGCGATGTAAACGAATCGATATTCGTCTTGTAAATTCATAAGATAATTTTCGAGTGCTTGATCTAACGCTTCAAGAGGCAACGTGAGGGAAAACGTCTTCGTAAAGGTTTTTTGAACCGTCTTATTTTTGAGAACCTTGCAGCGCAAAACGCATTCGGCATCGTTCACGACGATAGAGACAAAAAGATTTTCAAATTTTTTTTGTAGAACCGTTTTAATGCTCATACGTCGTCTCTTTTATTCACTTGCTTGCTCACGGAGGTTAATTTTAGCTTATATATTAGACTAATCTTGCTTAAGCTTTCTAAAAGTGCAAGCAAAAGACGTAGCGATTGAGAGCGATTACGCATTCGCCGCATGCACCAGCAGCTCTCGTTGTATCAAAGCTTTTGCCTCTTCAATCGAAAGCCCGTCCACG
>Ga0114938_1001489_pt1 | contig 15800 bp, 11 predicted proteins | sample AshMeaBigSpring_FD_88675 | JGI IMG/M metagenome (GOLD analysis project Ga0114938, IMG submission 88675) | Groundwater microbial communities from Big Spring, Nevada to study Microbial Dark Matter (Phase II) - Ash Meadows Big Spring | ecosystem: Environmental > Aquatic > Deep subsurface >...
GGTGTTTTATCGATTCAAAAAAAGCAGGCGTTAAATCGTCGGGGTTTGCTTCGAAGGTAATTTCAACTTCGGCATTTACCTCAAAAAGTGAGTAAAGACTGTCGAAAATGCGTTGAAACTGCTCCGAAGTAAGTAAGCTCGGCGTACCACCACCAAAATATATGGTTTGAATGGGTTCGCCCTTTAAATAATCAGCTCTGAGTTCCATTTCGTGCACAATGGCATTCACCGTGTCATCGATTTGGCGCGGCGCCACACGCGTATAAAAATCGCAATACGAACAACGCTGCGAACAAAACGGAATATGTATGTAAATGCCGGCCATTGATTTGGAGTTACACTGCAAATATAAACAAAAATAGCCAATCTTTACGACAGAGCTTCATCCCCCAAAATAATAAATGGTGAGCATACACCCACCATTTATTAGTTATATTGAAATTATTTGCATTGATTTTCAATAGATTATTCCTTTATCGCCAAATCTGATACATTACCCCCTCAATAGAATATTGCTACATTAAATCGTGCTTCCGAATTATCTCCCTTTAGGGCTTAGGGGTGTTATTTTTATAAACCAACCGCTCCCCATCATAATCCACTGTTATTGCTTCGTCGCTGTGTACTGTTCCGGCAATAAGTTGCTTACTCAGGTCGTTGAGCACATATTTTTGTATGGCTCGTTTTACGGGGCGGGCACCAAACTGCGGATCGAAACCTTCGGCAGCAATAAAGTGAATGGCCTTTTCGGTCAGTTCAAGTTGAATGCCATTGCCTTGCAGTGTTTTCTGAATCAAAGAAATTTGCAGACGAACAATTTCTTCAATTTGCGATTCGTTAAGCGGCGCAAACATCACCAGTTCGTCAATTCGGTTCAAGAACTCCGGACGAATGGTTTGTTTGAGTAATTCAAATACTTGTGTTTTCGTCTTCTCAATAATTTCGGCTTGATTCTTATCCGTCATTTTCTCGAAACTTTCCTGTATCAGCGATGAACCAATGTTGGAAGTCATGATAATAATGCTATTTTTGAAGTTTACCAACCGGCCTTTATTATCAGTCAGCCTGCCATCGTCCAATACCTGCAACAATATATTGAAAACATCGGGATGCGCCTTTTCAATCTCGTCAAAAAGTACCACCGAATAAGGTTTGCGGCGAATGGCTTCAGTCAGCTGACCACCTTCGTCATAGCCCACATAGCCCGGAGGTGAACCAATAAGTCGTGTTACGGAAAATTTTTCCTGATATTCGCTCATATCAATACGCGTCATCATGTTTTCGTCGTCGAACAGGTATTCGGCCAACGCTTTTGCTAATTCTGTTTTGCCCACACCGGTCGTTCCCAGGAATATAAAAGAACCAATAGGTCGTTTTGGGTCTTGTAGCCCTGCCCTACTCCGCCTTACAGCATCGGCCACAGCACCAATGGCTTCGTCCTGACCAATAACGCGTTTGTGCAGTTCATCTTCAAGATGCAACAACTTTTCTTTTTCGCTCTGCATCATTTTACTTACCGGAATGCCTGTCCAACGGCTTACCACATCGGCTATATCTTCGCTGTCGACCTCTTCTTTGATCATGGCACTCGTACCCTGCATAGTTATCAATTCTGATTTATATGCTTCAATTTGCGCCTCCAGTACTTTGACTTTACCGTAGCGAATTTCAGCTACTTTGCCATAATCGCCTTCACGTTCGGCTTTGTCGGCCTGATATTTCAGGTCTTCAATTTCGATTTTAGCCTGCTGAATTTTATCTATCAATGCTTTCTCGCTGCTCCATTTGGCACGCAACACTTTGCTTTCTTCTTTTAGATTTGCAATTTCTTCGTTCAGTTGACCCAGTTTACGTGTGTCATTTTCGCGCTTAATGGCTTCGCGTTCAATTTCTAATTGTTTGATATTACGTTCGATAACATCTAAATTTTCGGGCACCGAATCTACTTCCATACGCAATTTGGCTGCTGCTTCGTCCATTAAGTCAATGGCTTTATCAGGTAAAAAGCGGTCAGTTATATAACGGCTCGAAAGCTCCACAGCAGCAATAATCGCATCGTCTTTGATACGCACTTTGTGATGATTTTCGTAACGTTCTTTCAGTCCACGCAGAATGGAAATGGTACTTGCCGTATCTGGCTCGTCTACCATTACAATCTGGAAACGACGTTCGAGCGCCTTGTCCTTTTCAAAATATTTCTGATATTCGTCAAGCGTAGTCGCACCTATTGAACGTAATTCTCCACGTGCCAAAGCTGGTTTCAAAATATTAGCAGCATCCATGGCTCCTTCACCTTTTCCGGCACCAACGAGCGTGTGAATTTCGTCAATAAAGAGAATAATCTCGCCATCGGCTTTTATCACTTCGTTTACGACCGATTTCAACCGTTCTTCAAACTCGCCTTTGTATTTTGCACCTGCCACCAATGCGCCCATATCAAGTGAGAAAATCTGTTTCGATTTCAGGTTTTCGGGCACGTCACCACGCACAATACGATGTGCTAATCCTTCGGCAATAGCAGTTTTACCTGTACCGGGTTCACCAATCAGAATGGGGTTGTTTTTGGTACGACGGCTCAAAATCTGCAACACACGCCGTATTTCCTCATCGCGACCAATGACCGGATCGAGTTTACCTGCACGCGCCTGTTCGTTGAGGTTGATGGCGTATTTACCAAGTGCGTTATAGGTTTCTTCGGCCGATGCAGAATCTACTTTTGCCCCTTTACGAAGTTCGTTAATAGCTTCCTGCAACGCTTTTTCGTTGATTCCGGCATCGTGCAACACTTTGGTGAGTGAGTTTTTCTCGCTTACTAATGCCAGCAAAATATATTCAAGCGTCACAAACTGATCGCCTGCTTTTGATGATTTGTCGATGGCTTTTTGCAGCACGCTATTTGTTTCGCGACTCAAATAGGGTTCACCACCCGAAACGCGTGGAAAACCTTCAATCATTGTGTCGACTACGGCATTCAGCGTTGATGAATTTGCGCCCAGTTTACCAAAAAGAAACTGTGTAACTTCTTCGCCTTTAGTTATAATTCCTTTGAACAAATGCGGTGTTTCAACCACCTGTTGTCCGTTGTTTTGTACCAGTTCCACTGCTTTTTGAACAGCTTCCTGCGATTTAATTGTAAAATTGTTAAAGTTCATTTTTTATGAGTTTTAAAGTTTATAAAATGTTATAAGGTTTTTAAAGTCAGAAATTAAGAAATTATGAAAATGGATAATTAAGTTATTGAGATTTAATCATCATTTATTAACTTGGTTGATAACTTTTCTTCAAATTTACAACCATTTGTTCAATTCGGAATTTTTGACATTAATAATAGTGTAAATAGTTAAATATCAGACAATATGACACTTCTTATTAAAAGTCACATGCCATAAATTCAGTACAATATACCATAGGCTTCTACCATAAATATGGTATAAAATATACCCCATCGTTGCGATTGTACGAATATAGCCGAAATCCTAATTTTGCATCATTGAAAGTAAATAAAAACCCATAAAAAATATCAGTATGGCAAAGATTGCAAAAAACCTCAATGAACTTATTGGTAAAACTCCACTGGTTCAACTATCCAATTATTCAGTAAACAAAGGTCTTGAAGCCAATGTAATTGTAAAACTCGAATCGTTTAACCCTGCAGGTTGCGTAAAGGAACGAATTGCACTTGCTATGATTGAAGATGCCGAAGCAGCAGGAGTTTTGAAACCGGGTGTAGAAATTATTGAACCTACTAGTGGAAACACAGGTATTGGTTTAGCTATGGTATCTGCTATCAAGGGTTATAAGCTAACGCTTACAATGCCGGAAACAATGAGTATTGAGCGTCGCAACTTACTCAAAGCCCTTGGAGCTAATTTGGTTCTTACGCCTGGTGCAAATGGCATGAAAGGTGCTATAGCTAAAGCGGTGGAACTGCATGAAGCAAATCCAGCGTCATTTATTCCGCAACAATTTGAAAATGCTTCGAATCCAAAAGTACACAATGCTACTACCGGACCCGAGATCTGGAACGATACCGATGGTTTGGTTGATATATTTGTAGGCGGTGTGGGAACCGGAGGAACAGTGAGTGGAGTTGGAGCATTTTTGAAATCAAAAAATCCAAATATTAAAATTGTAGCTGTAGAGCCTGCCGATTCTCCTGTACTTTCGGGAGGAAATCCCGGTCCTCATAAAATTCAGGGAATTGGAGCCGGATTTATTCCTAAAAATTTCAATCCTGATGTGGTTGACGAAATTATTCAGGTATCCAACGATAACGCTATTCTCACTTCTCGTCAGTTAGCACAACAAGAAGGAATGCTTGTTGGTATTTCGTCAGGTGCAGCTGCTTATGCAGCAACTGTATTGGCTCAACGTCCTGAAAATAAAGGCAAAATCATTGTAGCTTTATTGCCCGATACCGGCGAGCGCTACCTGTCAACATTACTTTATGCGTTTGAAGAATACCCATTATAATTTACGATTAATTCATTTACAATTTACAATTAATGTATATGGCATCTAAAGATTTAAACTTTTCAGTTAACGGTAAAAATATCGGACTAACCAAATATCAGGGCTATGCCCGAAATTTTGAACTTATTGTGGACGAACCCGAAGTGCTTGGTGGCGAAGATTCGGCAGCAAATCCGGTAGAATATCTACTTGCAGGCTATGCCGGCTGTTTGAATGTTGTTTTCGGAATTGTGGCAAAGGAACTCAATATCGAAATTAAAAGTCTCGGAATAAATATCGATGGTGATATTAATCCTGCAAAGTTTTTGGGCATTTCAGACGAAGAACGTGCCGGTTTTAAATCTATCAATGTGGATATAAAATTAGAAACTAATGTTGATAAAAATAAAGAAGCACTTTTGATAGAAACCGTAAAAAAACGTTGTCCGATTAACGACAATTTATCGAATCCAACTCCAATTAATTACAAATACAATTAAAAATAATTATGTCAGAATTTAAATTTGAAACTTTACAAGTACATGCCGGTCAGGTAGTTGACGGAACAACTAAAGCACGTGCAGTGCCCATTTACCAAACCAGTTCGTATGTTTTCGACGATGCAGCTGATGGCGCTGATCTTTTTGCTCTTCGCAAATTTGGTAATATTTATACCCGCTTAATGAATCCCACAACGGATGTATTTGAGAAACGCGTAGCAGCACTCGAAGGTGGTGTAACAGCTTTGGCCACTTCATCCGGACAATCGGCTCAGTTTTTAGCATTAAATAATATTTTGCAAGCCGGAGATAATTTCGTTTCTACATCGCATCTCTATGGTGGAACATACAACCAGTTTAAAAATCAATTTAAACGCCTTGGAGTAGATGTGAAATTTACAGTTGATGATAAACCCGAAACTTTCGAGGCATTGATTGACGACAGTACTAAAGCGCTTTATCTGGAAACAATCGGAAATCCCGATTTGAACATCCCTGATTTCGAAGCCATTGCAGCCGTTGCTGATAAACATGGTATTCCATTAATAGTAGATAATACATTTGGAGCTGGTGGAGCCATTTTCCGTCCTATTGAGCATGGTGCGAGCGTTGTGGTAGAATCGGCAACCAAATGGATTGGTGGTCATGGAACATCGCTGGGTGGAGTAATAGTGGACAGTGGAAAATTCAACTGGGGCAACGGAAAATTCCCTGCATTTACCGAACCATCCGATAGTTATCACGGATTGGTATTCTGGGATGTTTTTGGTTTCGATGGTCCTTTCGGAAATATCGCTTTCAATATCCGAGCACGTGTAGAAGGACTTCGCGACTGGGGAAATGCCATTAGTCCGTTTAACTCGTTTATGTTATTGCAAGGCCTCGAAACACTTTCGTTGCGTGTGGAGCGCCACACTCAAAATGCATTGGAACTGGCTACCTGGTTGGAAAATCATCCGGCAGTGGAATATGTAAACTATCCGGGATTGAAAAGTAGTCCGTATCACGCATTAGCAAGCAAATACCTGAAACGCGGATTTGGTGGTGTGCTTTCGTTCAAATTGAAAGGCGATGCCGAAAAAGCAGATAAATTTATCGATAATCTGAGATTAGTAAGCCATTTGGCCAATGTGGGTGATGCTAAAACGCTTATCATTCACCCGGCAGCTACAACACATGAGCAACTTTCGCCCGAAGATAAAATCTCAGCAGGTGTATTTCCCGGATTATTGCGTATTTCGGTTGGTATTGAGCATATTGCCGATATAAAAGCTGATTTGGAACATGCTTTCGAGGCAATAAAATAACACCTCACCCCGACCCACTCTCTTAGGAGAAGGAGTAGAATGCAAAGCAGGAGTAAAATCATTGCTTTGCATTTTTTTATGCAATCAACTTTGTTTGTTTTCTTAATTTTAATATATTTGCGCATTAATTTTTACAACTATTTAGCCCTTTGTATTGAAAATGGAAAACTTATCTCCTTATTACGACCTGGCACGTGAGTTTGCGCTATCTACCAACCGTAGTATTTTTCTGACCGGAAAAGCCGGAACCGGCAAAACTACTTTTTTAAGAAAACTAAAATCCGAAACTAAAAAGCAAATGGCCATTGTAGCACCTACGGGTGTGGCAGCCATTAATGCGGGTGGAACAACCATGCATTCGTTTTTTCAGTTGCCGTTTACGCCTTTTGTGCCTACGGTGCAAGGACGAAAAGAATTGGTGGAAAAAATAAAAATGGTGGGACAACGACGTAAGGTTATTCAGGAGCTCGAACTATTGATAATCGACGAAATAAGCATGGTACGTGCCGATGTACTTGATGCTGTGGATACAATATTACGTCATATTCGTTATAAATTTAACGAACCTTTCGGAGGCGTGCAGGTAATTTTTATTGGCGATATGTTTCAGCTTTCGCCCGTAGCTGTAGACGATGAATGGCGCCTGTTATCGCAATACTATCAAAGTCCGTACTTTTTTCACAGTCAAGTGGTACAGCAGCAACAGCCTGTGTATATTGAATTTGATAAAATTTTCCGCCAAACAAATGCTGATTTTATAAGTGTGCTGAATCAGGTTCGAAACAATTGCCTGACAAACGAAGGTTTAACTTTGTTACAAAGCCGCTACAATCCGGTTTTTGTGCCCGCTAAAGACGATACTTACATTACACTCACCACACACAACTATAAAGCCGACCGCATAAATGCCGAGGAACTGGATAAATTAAAAACCAAAACACTCACATTTTCAGCCGAAATAAAAGGCGATTTTCCGGAAAAAAGTTATCCCACCGATAAAGAGCTTGTGCTTAAAATAGGTGCTAAAGTAATGTTTATTAAAAACGACACCGAAAGTGTACGACGGTTTTACAATGGAAAGATTGGAATTATTAAGGATTTTGAAGACGATAAAATTATTATTCAATGTCCTGATGATAAAGAAGTTATTGAGCTTGGTAAAATGATGTGGGAAAATATACGGTATTCCACCAACGAAGTTACCCGACAGATTGAAGAGGATATGCTTGGTACATTTACGCAATATCCATTGCGCTTGGCGTGGGCAATTACTATTCATAAAAGTCAGGGGTTGACCTTCGAAAAAGCTATTATTGATGCAGGCGATGCCTTTGCTTCGGGACAGGTTTATGTGGCACTGAGCCGTTGCCGTTCGTTGGAAGGTATGGTGCTACGAACTAAGATTAACCCTGCCACTATCGAAAACGACCGTGAGATAGTAGCTCACGAAAAAAACAAACAAGCCATTGAGGAACTCGAAAAGCAACTGAACGAAAGCCGTAATCAGTTCAGAGCCTACACCTTATATCAGCTTTTCGATTTTCGTACCGGAATAGGTCATGCTTCGCGCATTTTACGCGAAACCGAAAATGTTTCCGGTTCTTTCAGTGACGAAACCATTCCGCATTTAAAAGATATACTCAGTCAGTTGCAACAAATACAGGAAGTAGCCGATAAATTCCAGAATCAATTGCGTTCAGTTTTTGAAGCCATTGAAGTAAATGAAGATTATTTAGCCGAACGCCTCCAAGCTGCAACTGCATTTTTCAATGATAAAATTGAGCATGTTCTCGAAACCATTCGTCAATCGCCGGCAGCTACCGATAGTCGCGAAAATGCACGGGAATATACTGATATGCTACGTGCTAATTTTGCATTTATGGCTCAAAAGCAGCATGTGTTTCGAAAACTGACAAATCCGTTTTCGGTTGATGCGTATTTTAAAATTAAAAATACCTTTCTCCTACCCGATTTCACTGTAAATGCTTATACCAAAACCACTTCAGCTAAAACAACGGCGTCGCGAAACCCAAAATTATATTTTGAATTGTTAAGTCTTCGCAACCAGATTTGCGAACCACACAATCTTCCTATTTATATTGTAGCCGGAAGTAAAACTTTGTTGGAAATGGCTGACTTTTTACCACTTACTCACAAAGATTTATTGAAAATAAATGGCTTTGGAAATGCAAAAGTAGAAAAATACGGTGACTTGTTTTTGAATATTATTCAAAAATACTGCAACGAAAACAAGCTTTCAACACGTATATCTGAACTTTCGCCAACTAAAACCCCACGAGCGGAAAAAGCATTAGCAACCGAGAAAAAAGAAAAGAAACAAAAAGGAGATTCGCACCGCGAAACCTTCGAGCTGTTTAAACAAGGAAAAACTATCGACGAAATTGTTGCAATACGCGGACTGGCATTATCCACTATTTGCTCGCATTTAAGCAGGTTTGTAACGCTTGGCACATTGGATATTAATTATTTTGTATCAGCCGAAAAACGCAATAAAGCCATTAAAATGATGGAAACTATTGACCCCGGTTCCCTCTATCAAAGCCTTGGGACAATTTTGACTCCCATCGAATCTAACTTTTTTATGAATTGGTATCGGAATAATAAAAAATAGTTTTTTATAAACATGTGTTTTCATTCAAAACAATCAAAAGATGCTATGACGCTTGAGAAGCGTTATAAGGCGAAGATTGAGAATCCGGAGTTGTTCAATACGGGCGATGTGAATGGTTTTGAACATCCGTATTGCGCCATTATTACCAACGAGCGTCAGGAGGTAATTCAGTTGGCGCAGTGGGGTTTATTGCCCGATTGGGCAAAAGATAAAAGTCTGCAAAACAGCACACTTAATGCTAAAATAGAAACTATTCACGAAAAACCTTCATTTAAAAGTAGTGTGTCGCAGCGCTGTCTGATACCTGCCGATGGGTTTTACGAATGGCAATGGCTCGACCCGAAAGGAAAGAAAAAGCAGAAATACTTTATACATTTGCCGGGTGATGAATTGTTTTCGTTTGCCGGACTGTGGAACAAATGGACAGATACCCAAACCGGAAAAACTTTTCATACATACACAATACTTACTACGGTGGCTAATGCATTGATGGAGGTAGTACACAATTCCAAAAAGCGTATGCCGGTTATTATTAACCCGAATGCCGAAAAAGATTGGCTTGAAAACGGAATTCTACAAATGTATAATGATTTTTTGCAAGCTGATCAGCTTAAATCGGTAGCCGAACAAATGAACTTATGGGACGATTAATTTAGCATTTTCTGAAAAGGCATCAGTTATTTCATTTAAAAATAGTCGTTATATTTCTACTTTTCTGTCGTAAAAACTCCAATTATCCCGATTTATTCATGTTGTAACAAGAGCAATATGGTTAAATAATGTTATAACTATTTTTATTCCTGCAAAAACAAAGTCTTTAAATTCAAAAAAAAACAACGTATGAGTATCAAATATCGACTTACAGCACATTGTAAGCGGTGTTTGATTTTTTTATATTAAAATAATTATTACTTCGATAACGAATATAATATTATAATAAGCTAAATATCAGATATTTAAAACTACAAAATAGTAATATTCCGTAATTTTAGAGAAATCGTTGCTTACTCATATTGTATTTTCTTTTAAGTCGAATAGTAATAATTGCTACAAATAATTAAGGTTTGAATTATCTAATTTCGGTAGTAAATTTGAAAACAGAATAACTCACGGAAGTTAAATCAATAATTCAATACGATTATGATTAATCTATTTTTAGTCGACGATCACGAAATCGTTCGCGAAGGTTTTAAAAAGCTGATAAAAGAGTTCAATGATATTAATGTAACAGGTGAAGCCGGGTCGTCTGAAGAAGTGCTTTTAAACATTGACAATATTGCCTGTGATGTTATGTTGGTCGATTTGTACCTGCCGGGCAAAAACGGTTATCAGCTTATTGTAGAGTTGCAAAAGCATCGTCCGGAGATCAAAACCATTATTATGAGTATAAATCCCGAACAAAAATCGGCATTAAGGGCTTACAAGTTAGGCGCTTCCGGCTATCTGTGTAAAGATTCGTCAATAAACGAAATAATAACAGCAATACGCAAAACGTATGCAAACGGACGTTATATAAGCCCCGAATATGCCGAAGCATTGGCATTTAAATCAATTTATAGCGAACAGGACGAACTTCAAAAATTAAGCGATCTGGAAACCAATATTTTAATTATGCTTTACAAAGGGCTCGATATTAAGGATATTGCAATAAAAACCGGACTAAGCATTGTATCTGTATTTACGTATCGTAAAAAGATATTCGAGAATCTGAAACTGAATAACAACTTAGATATGATTCATTTTGTCAAAGAAAATATTATTATGGGCTGATTACCCGAAAAAAAAAATCAAAAATCAATGAAATTTTTATCAGGTTTTGCATTTAGTTAGAAATTTTATTATATTTGCGCTAAATATTATTCAAAGTATTTGTTCTTATTTCGGATAAAGAAAGTATATAGTACCACACACTAATTTAATTCTTATGATTAAAGTTTTTATTGTTGATGACCACGAAATTATACGTGAGGGCTTAAAAATGATTCTGAAAGAAGAATCAGACATCATAGTGGTAGGTGAAGCTCAAAACGGAGCACAGGCTATCGACAAAATCCGAAAAACAGATTGCGACATTATGTTGCTGGATATGAATATGCCTGGTCGTAATGGCATTGATTTATTGATGGACATAAAAGCTCTGCGCCCGAAACTTCATATTTTAGTTCTCAGCATACATCCCGAAGACAAATTTGCGCTAAAAACGCTCAAATCCGGAGCTTCGGGTTATTTGTGTAAAGATACTGCCCTCGAAGAGTTGGTGGTTGCCATACACAAGATTAATTCAAAAGGACGCTATATCAGCACTTCACTTGCAGAGCAGCTGGCATTCGATGTTATTCCTGAGTCGGATGCAGATCCACACGATTTATTATCGAATCGAGAGCGCGAAATTCTGATAAAAATAGCTTCGGGCGTAAAAGCCAAAGATATTGCTGATGAGCTGGGACTGAGCATATCAACTGTATTTACTTACCGGTTGCGTATATTTGAAAAGCTAAACGTAAAAAATAATGTAGAGCTTACGCATTATGCAATTGAGAAGAAACTTGTAAATTAATTTGTTATAATAATTTAAAGATACTATGTTGGTCAGATAAATGCTTTTTATCTGACCAAATTTTTTTGATATGACAATTTTAAATATTGAAACTTCGACAAATGTATGTTCGGTAGCTGTAAGCACGAATGGTGAATGTGTGTTTTCGCGCAGCAATGCCGAAGGTATGAATCATGCAATCATGCTGAGTCCGTTTATCAACGAAGCTTTGAAGTATATATCTCCTGCAGTTCCGGATGCCATAGCTGTAAGCGGTGGACCCGGCTCATATACAGGATTACGTATAGGAGTTTCAACTGCCAAAGGACTGAGTTACGGACTCGAAATTCCGTTAATTGCCATTAGTACACTCGAAATAATGAACGTAGCCGCCCGTTCAAAGATAGATTATACAACAGACAAAAGTCTTTTTTGTGCTATGATTGACGCCCGGCGCATGGAAGTTTATTCGGCATTTTATGATACAGAAGGGAAAGTTTACAGGCAAGTATCGGCTGATATAATTGATGAAAATTCGTATTCCGATATATTGAACGACTATACAGTTTATTTTTTCGGAAACGGAGCTCCCAAATGTAAAAGTGTATTTTTACATCCAAATGCAATATTTATAGATGACATTATACCTTTGGCAGAAAATATGATTTTGATTGCCGAAAAAGCATACAGTAAGAAGCAATTTGTTGATGTTGCCTATTATGAGCCGTTTTATTTAAAAGAATTTCAGGCCACAACTCCAAAAGCAAAGATTTAATATTAAATGTTACTAAAAATAGATGCATATATCAGAAAGCACAAATTGCTGAACCCAGGTGCAAAAGTAATTGCAGCAGTAAGTGGTGGAGCCGATTCGGTTGCTATGCTGCATTGCCTGCAACAACTTGGTTATGATTGCATTGTGGCGCATTGTAATTTTAAACTGCGCGGACAGGAATCGGACAGCGATGCACTTTTCGTGAAACAATTAGCTACAACATTGGGCTTGACATTTCAACAAACAGACTTTAACACCGAAGCTTATGCACATGAGCAGAAAATATCCATTGAAATGGCTGCCCGTGATTTGCGCTACAACTGGTTCAAAACCCTGCGTATTGAATTTAATGCCGATGCCATTGCTGTGGCGCATCATGCCGACGATAATGTAGAAACATTACTCATGAATCTGACACGCGGAACTGGTTTGCGGGGCATGACAGGCATTCCGGTGAGGAATGGCTCTGTGGTTCGCCCCCTACTACACTGTACCCGTGCCGAAATTCTGGAATATTTGCAAACGAATAAATTGAACTTTGTAACCGATTCGACAAATGCTGAAAACGAATACATCCGAAACCGTTTCCGCAATGAACTTATTCCAACATTCGAGACTATAAATCCGGCTTTCAGGCTAACAATTACAGAAACTATTGCTCGATTTGAAGAGATTGAAACCATTTATAGCGAGCATATAGCTTTGGAAATAAGCAAGATGTGCAGAATAGATAAAGAAAAAACCTATATTGACACAAGCATTCTAAAAACTAAGAATTACGCCAAAACCATTTTATTTGAATTACTTTCCCCCTGTCAATTTCATATCGATACTATTTCGAATATTTTAAAAAGTTTAGAAAATTCCATCGGTACTATTTTTTATTCGCCCACTCATAAATTATTGTGCGACCGACATCAATTGGTACTTACAAAACTAACGGAAGTACTTCCGGAAAGTTATACAATTTATGGTTACATGAACGAAATAAATGAACCTGTAAAGTTGCGCATTACACATCGTAAAAATGATGGAACAATTCAGAAAGCAAAGCATATTGCCACATTCGATGCAGCAAAGCTAAAATTTCCGCTTACACTCCGACACTGGCAACAAGCTGACAGTTTTGTGCCCTTTGGTATGCAGACACACAAAAAGGTGAGCGATTTTTTTATAGATAACAAAATAAACCGCTTCGAAAAAGAGGCAGCATGGCTATTATTATCGGGAACAGAAATTGTGTGGTTAGTAGGGCGGCGTACCGATAACCGCTTTGCAGTAGACAACACAACAACTAAAATTATTGAAATTCAGCTTTTAAACTAAATTTTATTAAAAATATATGCATTTATTTGCTAAAAAACTTGTCGATTAAATATTTAGTCGTACATTTGCATTCGATTCTCACATACGAAAGCCTCCTGCTTTTGATTTTTATTACTAATCAACAATAAATTATTCATTCTAAAAAACGTTCTTTTCCTGCCGTAATGGGGAAAATACTGTCAAAACGTTTATCTACTATCATTTTATGACAAACTACAACATTTTGCAACTCAATGCGAAAGATTTGTCCGCCCTGAAGGACATCGCTACCGAACTTGGCTTAAAAGTATCTAACTCGGTAAAAAAAGAAAATTTAATTTACGAAATTCTCGATCGTCAGGCCGAAGTTAATGCCCAACGTAAAACATCGATTGAAAAACCGGTTGTCGAAAACAAAAAACGCATGCACGTTCAGATTAATAAAAAGGGAGCTGAACCGAAAAGCGAAACGGTAATCAACGAAAAAAAGGAAAAAAAACCGGATCCTAAAGTTGTAAATGCAAGTGCTGAAAAGATTCAGGATACAAAGACGGTTGCAACTTCTGTCGATACTCCTGCCGAAAATAAAGTTAAAGCAAAAAAAACTAAAAAGCCACCTGTAAAAGTAGCAAAAACAGAATCAACTCCAGAAATTGTAGCTGAACAAATGGCAGAGGTGAAAGTTGAAATTGCTATTGAAAACGCCAACACTGATGTAATTTCGGAGGTAGTAACATCTGAAAAACCGGTTCAGAAAAAAATGCGGGAGCGCATACTCAAAAAGCCGGTTTTAGCAACTGATAGTTCAGAAAATGTTGAAACATCTGCAATAGAAGCAGCTGTAAATACCGAAATGTCTGTAGAATTGCCAGAAGAAGTGAATAAACAGGCTGAAGATTCGGAAATCAGACAGACTCCTGTAGCCGATATGCAACAAGCCCCTCAGCCTAACGACCCACAACAAAACAGAAACAGACCACACGACAATAACCGTCAGAAATTCAACAATCCACGTCACGAAAAACAATTTGACTTTGATGGTATCTTAGAAGGTACCGGAACATTGGAAATGATGCAGGATGGTTATGGTTTTCTTCGTTCGGCCGATTACAATTACTTAGCTTCGCCCGATGATATTTATGTTTCGCAGTCGCAAATCAAGCTGTTCGGACTGAAAACCGGTGATACCGTAAATGGAGCTATTCGACCACCTAAGGAAGGTGAAAAATACTTCCCGCTTATTAAGGTAAATAAAATCAATGGCCGTTCGCCGGAATATGTACGCGACCGTGTACCTTTTGAGCACCTCACTCCTCTTTTCCCCGATACAAAATTTAATTTGTGTAGTGGACGTAATGATACACTTTCGGCACGTATGGTTGATTTATTTTCACCCATTGGAAAAGGACAACGTGGATTAATTGTAGCGCAACCAAAAACAGGTAAAACGGTGTTATTGAAAGATATAGCCAATGCTATTGCAGCTAATCACCCCGAAGTGTACATGATTGTATTGCTCATTGACGAACGCCCGGAAGAAGTTACCGACATGGCTCGCAGCGTGCGTGCCGAAGTTGTTTCTTCTACTTTCGACGAGCCGGCTGAACGTCATGTAAAAGTGGCCAGCATGGTACACGAAAAGGCAAAACGAATGGTGGAATGCGGTCAGGATGTGGTTATTCTGCTTGATTCAATTACACGCCTCGCACGTGCTTACAACACTGTTTCACCAGCATCGGGTAAAATTCTTTCGGGAGGTGTGGATGCTAATGCGCTGCATAAACCAAAACGCTTTTTCGGGGCTGCGCGTAATATCGAAAATGGTGGTAGTCTTACAATTATTGCAACTGCATTGACCGAAACCGGTTCAAAAATGGATGAAGTAATTTTTGAAGAATTTAAAGGAACGGGTAATATGGAATTGCAGCTCGACCGCAAATTGTCGAACAAGCGTATTTTCCCGGCTGTAGATATTACTGCTTCGAGCACCCGACGCGACGATTTACTTCACGAACAGGACACTTTGAACAAAATGTGGATAATACGTCGTCATTTATCAGACATGAATTCTATTGAAGCCATGGAGTTGATAAAAGACCGAATGGAACGTACAATAAATAACGATGAGTTTTTGCTCACTATGAATAGCTAACAAATTGATAATTTATAACACTACTGTCCAGTTATAAATCAAAGATAGTCAGTTGATTATCATCGCAAGTAGTTTCAGTTTTGTAAAGCCGTTTTATAAATAATTGATTTATAGGAGTTTTCTCAAACACCGACAGACTAA
>Ga0114938_1001490_pt1 | contig 15785 bp, 12 predicted proteins | sample AshMeaBigSpring_FD_88675 | JGI IMG/M metagenome (GOLD analysis project Ga0114938, IMG submission 88675) | Groundwater microbial communities from Big Spring, Nevada to study Microbial Dark Matter (Phase II) - Ash Meadows Big Spring | ecosystem: Environmental > Aquatic > Deep subsurface >...
CTGCATATGTACACGGATCTGATTTTTACGTCCGGTTTCCAGATCTAGCTCCATAAGAGAGTATCCATTTGCCCGTTTGATGGTCCGATAATGAGTGATCGATTTAGAACCACCATCGTCCACCTGACTGGAACTTACATATATAGTACGGTCGGTGAGCCACGAAACAACAGTGTCGTACTCTTTTTCCATGCTTCCTTGTACGACGGCTACATAACGGCGGTCGGTCACAATCTCATGCCAGTATTCACGTAAGGTATGCTGTGTCTTTTCGTCTTTCGCGAACATCATCAAGCCTGAAGTGTCTCTATCCAAACGATGTACAACGAAGATGCGATTTTGTTTTCCCGATCTTTGAACATATTCGTTCAAGATAGACATCGCTGTCCGTTCCTTTTGGCGATCAGTGCTTACAGAAAGGAGACCTTGCATCTTGTCCACTACAATGATGTAACGGTCTTCATAAACGATTTTCAACAATCGGTTGCTAAACTCTTTCTTTCCCTTGTCTTTGCTGATCTGTACTTTCATACCGGCTTTCAAAGGGAAATTGAACTGAGTAGTGATCACATTATCTACCAATACTACTCGTTTGCTTAGTAATGTTTTTAGTTTGGTACGACTGGCATCGGGCATTATGGAAGCAAGGAATTCCATCAATTCCATGGGTTCCTTCACTGTATAATTGGTATAGCTAGCGCGGACTTTGTCTGCTGCCGTTCTTCTTGGTTTTTTTTCCATTTCCTATTAACTTAACGAAGTTCCAGTAAAACTACATTTTCCACATGGTGTGTATGAGGGAACATATCAACTGGTTGTACAGCTTTTACTTTATATTTCTCATCAAGTAGTTGCAAGTCGCGTGCCTGAGTGGCAGGGTTACAACTAACATAGACGATTCGTTGAGGTTGAGCGAAAAGAATCACATCTACTACATCCTGATGCATTCCCGCACGAGGAGGGTCGGTGATGATCACATCCGGACGACCGTGTTCGTTGATAAAGTCCTGAGTAAGGATGTCTTTCATATCACCCGCATAGAAAAGTGCATTTTCAATGTGATTGATCTCAGCATTTACCTTCGCGTCTTCAATCGCTTCGGGTACATATTCGATACCAATCACCTGACGTACCTTGCGTGATACGAAGTTGGCAATGGTTCCGGTACCTGTATATAAGTCGTACACCAACTCGTCACCGGTCAGTCCGGCAAACTCACGTGTGATTTTATATAAGTTGTATGCTTGTTCGGAGTTAGTCTGATAGAACGATTTAGGACCAACCTTAAAGCGGAGTCCTTCCATCTCTTCAAAGATATGATCGTTTCCTTTGAAGACTTGTACATCCAAGTCATTGATGGTATCGTTGCATTTATTGTTCACGATATAAAGTAGTGAAGTGATCTCCGGGAAAGAGTCGGCTATAAACTGCAACATTTGTTTGAAGAGCTTCATCTCTTCCTCTTCAACGATCTTACAAATGAGGATCACCATCAATTCTCCGGTAGAAGAGGTGCGCACAATCATATTGCGCAGCATGCCTTCTTGCGAACGAAGGTTGATAAATGAGTAGTTGTGTTCGTAGGCATAGTCGCGTACGGCATTACGGATACGGTTGGAGATGTCGTCTTGAAGCCAACATTTCTCAATTGCCAAAACCTTATCGAATGCGCCGGGTATATGAAAACCTACTGCATTCATCTGGTCGTATTTCACATCTTGGCGAACCTCTTCGTTGGTCAACCAACGCTTATTTGAGAACGTAAATTCTAATTTGTTACGATAGAACTCTGTCTTAGCAGAGCCTAGGATCGGAGAGATCTCAGGAAGCTCTATTTTGCCAATGCGTCTGAGATTATCTTCTACTTGTTTCTGTTTATATTTGATTTGCTCCGAATAGGGGAGAACTTGCCATTTACAACCTCCACAAACTCCATAGTGCTGACAGAACGGAACCGCACGATTGGGCGATAACTCGTGAAACTTCACAGCTTCCGCTTCTGCATATTTGTTTTTTTTACGCTTGATTTGCAAATCTACGATATCGCCGGGAACTACGTAAGGAACGAATATCACTAAGTCGTCTACCTTTGCAATTGCTTTTCCTTCGGCAGCCACATCCATAATTGTTACTTTCTCCAACAGAGGAAGTTCTTTTTTCTTTCTTGCCACTTCTATACCAGTATAATAATTACGTTGCAAAAGTAGATATTTTTTTTGGAATTCTTTCGTGTCTTATGAAATAATCCAAATTGCTAATTGTAAATTGCATTCTGAGGGAAAAAAAAGTATCGAAAAGTTTTTATGTTTACGAAATATCGTTAGATTTGCGATTAGAAAAACCGAAACGTAACTTTAAACACATTATACTATAACTTTAAACACAATATTATGGATAAAAAAAGAGTTTATATCTTTGGAAATGGCCAAGCAGAAGGCAAAGCCGACATGAGAAATCTACTAGGTGGTAAGGGAGCCAATTTGGCTGAAATGAATCTAATAGGAATTCCTGTTCCTCCCGGTTTCACGATAACTACTGATGTTTGTACTGAATACAATCAACTCGGAAGAGATCAAGTGATAGAACTTATTCGCGAAGATGTAATGAAGTCTGTTTTACATATCGAATCTCTCATGCATTCTAAGCTTGGTGATGTTGAAAATCCTTTACTCGTATCGGTTCGTTCGGGTGCCCGCGCTTCTATGCCGGGTATGATGGATACGATCCTTAATTTAGGACTAAACGACGAAGTGGTGGAAGGAATGGCCCGCAAAACCGGTAATCAACGTTTCGCATGGGATTCTTATCGCCGTTTTGTTCAGATGTATGGTGATGTTGTACTGGGTATGAAACCTACTAATAAGGAAGATATCGATCCTTTTGAAGCGATCATCGAAGAGGTGAAGCATTCAAAAGGTGTGAAATTGGATACTGAACTGGAAGTTGCCGATCTTAAAGAATTGGTGAAAAGGTTTAAAGTTGCTGTGAAGGAAAACACTGGCAAAGACTTTCCGACTTGTGCTTACGACCAGTTATGGGGCGCCATCTGTGCTGTATTCGACTCTTGGATGAATGAACGCGCGATCCTTTATCGTAAAATGGAAAGCATTCCCGATGAATGGGGTACTGCTGTTAATGTTCAGGCAATGGTGTTCGGTAATATGGGTGAAACATCTGCAACGGGTGTTTGCTTCTCACGCGACGCTGGTACCGGAGAAGATCTATTCAACGGTGAATATCTTATCAATGCTCAAGGTGAAGATGTTGTAGCCGGTACTCGTACTCCACAACAGATCACAAAGATCGGTTCATTGCGTTGGGCTAAACTTGCCGGGGTGTCGGAAGAAGAACGTCTGACTAAATATCCATCAATGGAAGAAGCGATGCCGCAAATCTACAAAGAGTTGGATGAGCTTCAAACAAAATTGGAAAATCACTATAAAGATATGCAGGATATGGAGTTTACTGTTCAAGAAGGTAAACTATGGTTCTTGCAAACACGTAATGGTAAACGTACGGGTGGAGCAATGGTGAAAATCGCAATGGATCTGCTACATCAAGGTATGATCGACGAAAAAACTGCTTTGAAAAGGGTGGAACCGAACAAATTGGATGAACTTCTTCACCCGGTGTTCGATAAGGTTGCTTTGAAACAAGCGAAAGTGCTTACACGCGGACTTCCTGCTTCTCCGGGTGCTGCTTCCGGACAGATCGTCTTCTTTGCTGATGATGCTGCTGAATGGGCTGCTGCTAAGAAAAGAGTGATCTTGGTACGTATCGAAACATCTCCAGAGGATTTAGCTGGTATGGCTGTAGCTGAAGGTATCCTGACTGCTCGAGGCGGTATGACTTCGCACGCTGCTGTTGTGGCTCGTGGTATGGGTAAGTGCTGCGTTTCGGGCGCTGGTGCTCTGATTATCGATTATAAATCTCGTACGGTTGAGGTTGATGGTGTACTTTTGAAAGAGGGTGATTATATTTCTCTGAATGGTAGTACCGGTGAAGTTTATCTGAATGAAGTAAAAACACAAGCTGCCGAACTGTCGGGCGATTTTGCCGAATTGATGGAACTGGCTGATAAATATACTCGTCTGAAAGTACGTACAAATGCCGACACTCCACATGATGCTCAAGTAGCTCGTAATTTTGGTGCGGTAGGTATTGGACTTTGCCGTACGGAACATATGTTCTTCGAAGGTGAAAAGATCAAAGCAATGCGCGAAATGATCTTGGCTGAAAATGCTGAAGGACGCCGTAAAGCTTTGGCAAAGATCTTGCCTTATCAGAAAGAGGACTTCAAAGGTATCTTCAAAGCAATGGAAGGTCTGCCTGTTACAGTACGTCTACTTGACCCACCTTTGCATGAGTTCGTTCCTCATGATTTGAAGGGGCAGCAAGATATGGCTGATATGATGGGTGTGAGTTTGCAGTATATCCAACAACGTGTGGAATCGCTTTGTGAACATAACCCGATGCTTGGTCACCGTGGTTGCCGTTTGGGAAATACTTATCCTGAAATCACTCAGATGCAGGCTCGTGCTATTCTTGGGGCAGCTCTCGAACTGAAGAAAGAAGGCGTGGAAACTCATCCTGAGATCATGGTTCCTCTTACTGGTATTGTTTATGAGTTCAGAGAACAAGAAAAGATCATTCGCGATGAGGCTAAGGTCTTGTTCGCAGAGATGAACGATTCAATCGATTTCAAGGTAGGTACGATGATTGAGATTCCTCGTGCAGCTTTAACTGCCGATCGAATTGCTTCCTCTGCAGAATTCTTCTCTTTCGGAACAAACGACTTGACTCAGATGACTTTCGGTTATTCGCGTGATGATATCGCTTCTTTCCTTCCGGTTTATCTGGAAAAGAAAATCTTGAAGGTCGATCCTTTCCAAGTACTCGATCAGAATGGAGTTGGGCAATTGATCCGCATGGCAACAGAGAAAGGTCGTGCTGTACGTCCCGAACTGAAATGTGGTATTTGTGGTGAACATGGTGGTGAACCATCGTCCGTTAAGTTCTGTCACAAAGTAGGTTTGGATTATGTAAGTTGTTCTCCTTTCCGTGTGCCGATCGCACGCTTAGCAGCCGCACAAGCAGCCATTGAATGATAAGATCTAGTAATAAAAATATAAATGCGGCTAAAGAATCAAACACTTTAGCCGCATTTTATTTATATGATTGGCTTACGTCTTTATTGCTTTTTATAATGCCATACATAGTTTAAGTGATTGTGTAATGTAATTCTATAATATGATATAAATTAAAAAGTTATGATTACGGATTTTTTGAATTTATTGGCAAAGTCTATTAGTGTGACAAGTCTACTGATTGTTACTTATGGTGCATTGATAGCCATCATTGCTTTTTTGGGTAATGAGTTTAAAAGATTTACAGGTAAATACTCTACTACTGCTATTCGCGAACTGAGAGCCAAATTCGGAACGTATATGTTACTGGGGTTGGAGTTTTTAATTGCATCGGATATTTTAAAGACGGTTATCGAACCAACATTGAACGAGCTTGCCATATTAGGAGGCATTGTAGTTCTACGAACAGTCTTGTCTGTTTTCTTAAATAAAGAGATCAAAGAAATTGAAAAGTAGAGGCTGGTTGATGAAAAGAATGTGTCGATAGAGATACTATTTGCCCTCATTATTATAATAATGTAATCCTTTAGACTTCCTAATAATCTTCTTGTTTTAAATTCTAAATTATAGTATTTGATGAATTTATAATGGATGTTGTTGTATATTAATGCTTTGCAATGATCTCTAAAAAAAAACTGTGAAAGTAAGTTTCAATTATAATTCCTTCCAATAACAAAAAACTACAGAATTTGTTGCTGCTAATGAAAAAGATAATACCTTTGCGCACCGAAAAAAGATTAGATCGTCTTGTACGATTTTCGTAATGTTTAACTAAATACTTAACAAAAAAATGAAAAAGATTGGATTTCTTTTATTATTGGTAATGTTCGCATTATCATCGAAAGCGCAGGTTTATATCGCAGGAAGTACTTCACTATGGCATAATCACGATGCTGAGATTACATCATTCTCAATTACTCCAGAAGTCGGTTATAACTTCAATAAGCAATGGGCAGTAGGTGCTGTATTGGGTTTAGCTCATAATGAATTTGAAAATAATAAATATAATCATAATTCATTTTTGTTTAATCCCTATGTCCGTTATTCTTTTTATGAAAATAAGTTAGTTCGCTTGTTTATTGATGGAGGTATTGGGGTATCTTCTAGAAGTTATAAACACGCTGATTCTGAGGCTGGTTTTGAATTAGGTTTAAAGCCTGGAATAGCCGTAAAATTGAATAATCATTTTAGTTTATTGGCTAAATGTGGGTTTTTAGGCTTTAGAGATGATTATGCTTACGGTGAAAATGGTTACGGTTTCTCTTTCGATACTGAGAACCTTTCTTTAGGTGTTCATTATGAATTTTAAAACTCTTTTGTGAAAGAACTTCGCTACGTTTTGATACGAGGCTATTTTCTTCACATGTTAATAAAAAATCCGGGTATTATACAACGCATATTACCCGGATTTTTTATTAACAGTTGTTTGTCGATTAATCAATTAACTTCTTTAACTTGATGAAATGTTTGATGACTGACAGATAATCCTGATCTTTGCTGTCATCAAACTTGTTCCAAAGATCGCCTAATACGGCAGCTGCACCAAATCCATACTCTTTTACTTTTTGAATGTTCTCTGCATTGATGCCTCCTAAGGCTACAACTTTAGAATCAATGATTTTGCTCTTTTTTGCCTGAAGAAGGTCCTCATGTGTACATATAGCATGGTATTCTTCTTTAGAAATACTATCGAACACCGGACTAAAGAAGACATAATTATAAAAATGCTTCTTTGCTTTAACTTCATCTAACGAGTGGCAAGAGCAACTGATGTGTCCATCGTAATTCAGAGGCTCACTAGGATTTCGAGAATTCAGATGTATCCCGTGAAGCTTAAATTCTTCTTTTAGATAGAAATGATCATGCGTCACAATGCGACGATGATACTTTTCCGGTATAAGAGTCAATAAACGCTCTGAATACATTGCCTGTGTTTCAGGTTTTCTAAGATGCAGAATGTCCAGGCCCTCTTCGAATAGGGCAGTGATAATCTGATCTTCTTCAACGAAGAAAGTGGGTGGAGTGACTACTATAAGTTTCATTTCTTTTGTTAAAGTGAATATTTTAACAAAAATACAAATTCATTTCGTTAAAACAAATTCATTTCATGAGAATCGACTTTTTATAGTAAAAAGATATTAGTTTCACCCGTCCTTAGGTCAATTGTCCATATCTTTCCCACCAAAATGCTTCCAAAACCGCAAACAATCTTAATCACTTCGTTCGCTTCCATACTTCCCACAATAGCAGGTGTTACTCCTACTACTCCTTTCGATGGAGGAGTCATGTGCAGCACTTCTTCCTCGTTGGGATATAAATCTCGATATTCCTTTGGATACTCTCCGGCATTAAAGACTGATACCTGCCCATCTAATCCACAGATTGCTCCATAGATATAAGGCTTGTTGAGGCTTTTGCATACATCATTGATAAGGTATCTGGTTGCAAAATTATCGCATCCATCTACCACGAGATCATAGGCACTGATCAATTGCAAAGCATTTTCTTTGCAAAGGCGGGTGAAGTAGGTGTGAATCGCTACTTCACTGTTCAGTGCTTTCAACCGTTTGGCAGCACAAAGAACTTTCGATTCTCCAATTTCTGCCTCTGTATAGAGAACTTGGCGTTGTAAGTTGGTTAAACTTACAACGTCATCATCAATCAGTCCGATAGTGCCTACACCAGCGGCAGTGAGGTACAGACTGATGGGGGAACCTAAGCCTCCTACACCAACAATCAGTACTTTGGCATTCTTTAGCTTTGCTTGACCTTCTTCGCCAATTTCAGGAAGCATTGTTTGTCTGTCGTATCGCATATTAGTATTTTATGAAATCGTGATTGATCATATAATGAAATGAAGGAAAACCTAGAGATTGTAATAGAACGGTCTTCTCAGTAAACGCTCATCTTTTTAAGTCGAAACTCTGGTCCCAATCTTTCCACACGGGTTCACGACCCAACCGTTTGAGTACTTTTCCTACTTCCGTAGCTTTCCGCTCATCGCTTACATGAAATTGCTCCAAAGTCTGTGGATAACTATAATAACCACCCGGTTCTGTCTTGCTTTCCGCACTCATGGTGGTTACTCCCAACGTAGCCATATGATCGCGGATCTCTGCACTTTCACGAGTGGAGAAGGATATGTCGACATCCCGATCGAAAATGCGCATGGCAAATGTTAGTTGTGCCAACTCACGGTCGCTCATCACTACGTTCGGTTGAAATCCTCCATTCTCCGACGGACGCATTCGTGGGAAGTTGACGCTGTACTTCGTTTTCCAGTAATGTTTCTGTAAGTAACGCAGGTGATGTGCCATCATCGTCACGTCTGTACGCCACTCTTCGAGACCGATGAGTACTCCCATGCCGATCTTATGAACACCGGCTTCTCCCATACGATCAAACCCGTTCACTCTCCATTCGAATTTCGACTTCATGCCTCGTGGGTGATATTTCTGGTAGTTCGCTTTATGATAGGTTTCCTGAAAACAGATCACTCCATTCAGTCCATGCTCTTTTAGCTTTTTATATTCTTCAGCTTTTAAAGGCATCACTTCAATCTGTAAATTACTGAAATAAGGTTTTGCTAGATCGAGCGCCCGGGCAATGTAATCCACTCCCGCTGCAGCCGGGTTTTCACCGGTCACGAGCAGGATATTTCCGAATGGAGCCAATTGCTTGATTGCTTTGTATTCATTCACCATTTCCTCCTCGGTTAAAATCGTTCGCTTCATGGGGTTACTGATATGAAAACCACAATAGACGCATGAATTGGTACACGAATTAGTCAGGTATAGAGGAATAAACATCGAGATGGTTTTCCCAAAACGTTCGGTGGTGTATTTTCTGCTGAGTCGCGCCATCGTTTCGAGGTAGGGCCCTGCAGCCGGAGAGATCAGTGCCATAAAATCGTCAACATCCAAATGTCCTTTTTTACTCAAGGCTTGGCATACGTCGGCATCTGTTTTGGAATAGATGGCTTTTGTCGTCTTTTCCCAAGATATTTTTTCTAATTCATCTGAGAACATACTTTTTAAATTTATTCGTTATTGACTTTGCTTGCCTTTTTCAGATCTCTTGAAAGTTTCATTGCGCAGAAGTTCGGACCGCACATGGTACAATATTCTCCTTCGGTATGATGTCCTGCACGGAAATACGAAAGGGCACGTTCCGGATCGAGCGATAAGTCGAACTGATCTTTCCAACGGAACTCATATCTGGCTTTGCTTAAGGCATTGTCGCGTACTTGTGCACCGGGATGTCCTTTAGCCAGATCGGCTGCATGGGCGGCAATCTTGTATGTGATCACACCCACACGTACGTCTTCTTTGTCGGGAAGTCCTAAATGTTCTTTAGGTGTTACGTAACAGAGCATGGCTGTTCCTAACCAACCGATCTGGGCTGCTCCAATAGCAGAGGTGATGTGATCGTAACCCGGAGCGATATCGGTAACTAGCGGACCTAAGGTGTAGAACGGTGCATTGTGACATTTCTCGATCTGACGTTCCATATTCTCTTTGATCTTATGCATAGGCACATGTCCCGGTCCTTCGATGAACGCTTGTACATTCTTATCCCAAGCGCGAAGAACGAGTTCGCCCATAGTATCCAGCTCGGCAAACTGTGCTTCATCGTTTGCATCATAGATCGAGCCGGGTCGTAACCCGTCGCCCAATGAGACGGCTACATCGTATTCCGCTAATATGTCGCAGATATCATCGAAATGATCGTATAAGAAACTTTCCTGATCGTGTACAAGACACCATTTGCTCATGATGCTTCCACCACGACTGACAATACCACAAAGACGTTTTTCCGCCAGATGAACGTTGTGACGGCGGATGCCTGCATGGATGGTGAAGTAATCTACTCCTTGTTCGCATTGCTCGATTAGGGTATCTCGATAGATCTCCCAGGTAAGCTTCTCTACCTCGCCATTAACTTTTTCCAAAGCTTGGTAAATGGGAACGGTTCCCACCGGTACCGGGCAGTTACGGATGATCCATTCTCGCGTTTCATGTATATTGGCTCCGGTCGACAGGTCCATCAATGTGTCGCCTCCCCACTTACAGCTCCACATCGCTTTTTCTACCTCTTCTTCGATGCTCGAGGAGGTAGCTGAGTTGCCGATGTTGGTATTGATCTTTACCAGAAAATTACGACCGATAATCATTGGTTCTGCTTCCGGATGGTTAATGTTTGCCGGCAATACAGCTCTTCCTTCAGCTATCTCTTGGCGTACAAACTCCGGAGTGATGTGGGTCTCGATACCTAACTCTTCGCAGTTCATATTCTCGCGGATCGCTACATATTCCATTTCCGGAGTAATGATGCCTTGTTTGGCATAAGCCATCTGAGTGATCTGTTTTCCAGCTTTGGCCCGATAAGGTAGAGCGATGTGTTCAAATCGCAGATGATCGAGACTTTTGTCGTCTCTGCGTTTTCTTCCATATTCTGAGGAGATTTCATCCAACTGCTCCACATCTTTGCGTCCTACGATCCACTCTTCACGCAGTCGCGGGAGTCCCTTTTTAAGATCGATCTCTTGATTGGAATCACTGAACGGACCACTAGTGTCGTAGATGTAAACGTAAGGATTGGGTGTGACAATCTTTTCTTCGTTTTCGAAACTAACGCTGGGTACTTGTTCTACTTTGCGCATTCCTACACGGAGTTCCGGATATAGCTTTCCGGACATATATACTTTTTCTGATCGTGAGAATTTTATTTTATGTTCCATGGTTTTATTGGTCTAAGAATGATGTTAAGGGTGAGCTGGCCTCAGCCATGAAGTTGTCTGCTTGAGAAGCTAAGCCGGATTCGTAAGCCATGCGTCCTGCTTGGGTCGCTAGTTGAAAAGCTTTCGCCATTTGCACAGGGTCTTTGGCAACTGCAATGGCAGTATTTACCAGAACGGCGGATGCACCCATCTCCATCGCTTCTGCTGCATGACTTGGGGCACCGATTCCGGCATCTACTACTACCGGTATGCCGGCTTGTTCGATGATGATCCGGATGAACTCTTTAGTCTGCAGTCCCTGATTTGTACCAATAGGGGCACCCAGCGGCATAACGGTTGCTGCACCGGCTTCTTCCAGCTGTTTGCAAAGGACAGGGTCGGCCTGGCAATAGGGTAGGACAACAAAGCCTAATTTTACTAATTGTTCGGTTGCTTTGAGTGTTTCTACGGAGTCGGGAAGAAGATAGCGTGGATCGGGATGGATCTCCAATTTCAACCAGTTGGTTCCGAAGGCTTCACGGGCAAGCTGCGCAGCAAACATGGCTTCTTCGGCATTACGAACTCCTGAAGTGTTTGGAAGGAGTTGAATGTAAGGATTGGCGATATGTTGAAGCATGTCATCTTCTTTGTTGTCGAGATCGATGCGTTTCATGGCTACGGTTACCATCTCTGTTTCGGAAGCTAAAATGGCTTCTCTCATAAGGTCGTTCGAACAGAACTTACCTGTTCCCAGAAAGAGACGAGAATTGAATTCTCTTCCTGCAATCATTAATTTTTCCATGCTTATGTGTTTTATAGTTTGTACGATTCGTTGTCGTTCTTATCAATGGCTAGTATCCTTTCTATCTCACTTTTCGGATCTTCGGCAGTAAGAATGGTTCCTGAGAGAGCAATTCCCTGAATGCCTGCTTGTAAGATGGAAGGTATATCTTCGTAGGTAATTCCTCCGATAGCGACGGTCGGGATTTCTATCTTCTTTTCTTCCATTTGCGAAAGAATCGAGGCATAACCTTCCAGTCCGAGTGTGGGACTTAGGTTTTTCTTCGTTGTAGTAAACCGAAAAGGTCCTATTCCTACGTAGTCGGCTCCTGCCCGGTAATGGCTTACTACATCTTCAAAAGTGTTGGCTGTACCGCCGATGATAAACGCTTCTCCAAGTATCTTCCTCGCTTCTGCGATAGGGGTGTCGGTTTTTCCCAGATGCACACCGTCTAGCTCTAACTTCTGGGTTAGTTCAACATGATCATCTAAGATAAGGATGGCGCCTTGTTCTTTACATATCGGTTTTAAGCGTATGGCAACGGATTCTATCTCTTCTGTGGAAGCATCTTTCATCCTCAACTGTATCCACTTACATCCTCCATCTAGGGCCAGGCAGGCTGAGTCGAAGTATGAGTATCGTTCGGTCTGATGGGTAATAAATTGTAAACTGATCATTGTTTATCCTCCACAAGCTGCTTTAATGATTACTACATTATCATTCTCTTGAAGTGACGATTGATCCCATTTGTCGCGGGTGACCATATGGTTGTTGACTGCCACGGCAATGCCTTGATTCGGAAGTTCTAGCTGGGTGATTAATTGGCTGATTGTGACAGTTGCTGTCGTTTCAATCTCTTTGTTGTTTACTTTGATTTTCATAATTCTTCAATTAAATAAAATGAGTTCATGAAAGTAAATCCAAAGAGGAGTGCTTGGTAGAAAAGCAATAAGAAGAACACAATCCCTACGTCAGTACTAACTGAATCAGGTTCTTAGGGTATAATCTCAGCCCGCCAATGGGCACCCCTTTGTCTTTACGTGGGCAAAGTTATACGAAAAATAATAGAATCAGCAATAAAAAATAAAAAAGTCGTTATGAAATAATTTCATAACGACTTTCAATAAAAAACATATTTCTAATTAACTATATCACTCATTAATTATATCACTATAGTCTTTTTTCAACAACTTCCCAGTTGATAATATCCCACAAAGCATTGATGTGGTCTGCTCTTCTATTTTGATAATCAAGATAATAAGAGTGTTCCCAAACATCAAAACCAAGGAGAGGTTTTAATCCGTTACGAATAGGATTACTTCCGTTTGCCTCTTTGGTAATATGCAATTTTCCATCCTTGTCAGCTGATAGCCATGCCCAACCGGAACCAAATAATCCGATAGATGCGGCATTAAACTCTTTCTTAAACTCGTCAAAGCTGCCAAAATCACGTTTGATTGCTTCTGCTAATTTACCGGTAGGCTCTTTTTTCGATGGCTTTGGTGTAAACTGCAAAAAATACAAAGTATGGTTCAATACCTGTCCGGCATTATTGAAGATAGCACCGTCTGGCGCAGTTGCAACAATTGCTTCTAAACTTTTTCCTTCGTATTCCGTACCAGGAACTAAGTTATTTAAGTTGTTTACATAGGTTTGCAAATGCTTTCCATAATGAAAGTCTATAGTTTGCTGACTGATTACAGGCTCCAATGCATTGTTTGCATATGGAAGTTTTGGCATTTCATAAGTCATAATCATAATCATTAAAGACATTAATAATGTATTCATTTTATTCTTAATTTAATTAAGTATCGTATATATAACGATTTCACTCGTTAGATTGTTCAATGATGCAACTGTGAAGTCTTGTCAAATATTGTATATATTTGCTTTGTTTGTATTTAAATTCTCTTGTTGTTGATTGGGTATCAAGAAGCTTCTTTTGAATATTTCACTCTTAACATATCACTAGTATTAACGGAATATACTATTTTTGTCAGAAGATATTGCCGGATGATACGTGACAACTCTTACAACCGGCTGTTTATTAAATGATAGAATGAAAACAGATTATATAAATGAATTGAATGAAAGTCAATGCGCTGCGGTGACTTATAACGAGGGTCCTTCACTGGTGATTGCCGGAGCTGGATCGGGGAAAACTCGTGTGCTTACTTATAAAATAGCTTATCTATTGGACAATGGTTACGAACCTTGGAATATTCTTGCTCTTACTTTTACGAATAAGGCTGCACGCGAAATGAAGGAGCGTATCGCCCAAAAAGTCGGACAACAGCGGGCTCGTTACTTATGGATGGGCACTTTTCACTCAATCTTTTCCAGAATATTAAGAGCTGAGGCTCAACAGCTGGGGTTCACTTCTCAGTTTACCATTTACGATAGCTCTGATAGTAAAAGTCTGCTTCGTTCGATCATCAAAGAGATGGGACTGGACGATAAAACATATAAAGCAGGAAGTGTACAAGCACATATCTCGAATGCTAAGAATCGACTTATTACTCCAACTGCATACACATCCGATCGGGAGTTGATCGAAGCCGATAGAAATGCAAAGATGCCTTTGGTTCATGAGATCTATCGCCGATATTGGGAACGCTGCCGTCAGGCGGGTGCGATGGATTTCGATGATTTATTGATGTATACTTACATCTTGTTCCGTGATTTTCCGGAAGTGCTTCTACGCTACAGTGAGCAATTCAAATATATTCTTGTCGACGAGTATCAGGATACCAACTATGCTCAGCACAGTATTGTTCTTCAACTGGCTCAGGAAAATCAGCGGGTATGCGTAGTGGGTGATGATGCTCAGAGTATCTATTCGTTCCGAGGAGCGGATATTGACAATATTCTGTATTTCACTAAAATATTTCCTCATACAAAAGTCTTCAAACTCGAACAGAATTATCGATCAACACAAACGATCGTCCGTGCTGCTAATAGTCTGATAGAGAAGAATGAGAATCGCATACCTAAGGATGTGTTTTCTGAAAAAGAACCCGGCGAATTGATTGAGATTTCTCAAGCGTACAGTGATATTGAAGAGGGAGAAATTGTGGTGAATAAACTTGCTGATCTGCGCCGTTCTCATGGGTATGGCTATGCTGATTTTGCTATCCTATATCGTACCAATGCTCAGAGTCGGATTTTTGAAGAGGCGCTTCGTAAACGGGCTATGCCATATAAAATCTATGGCGGACTTTCCTTTTATCAGCGCAAAGAGATCAAAGACGTGATTTCATATTTCCGGTTGGTTGTAAATCCGGATGATGAAGAGGCATTCAAACGCATTATTAATTATCCGGCGAGGGGAATTGGTGATACAACTTTACAGAAGATTATTGTAGCTGCCATTGATAACGGAGTTAGCTTATGGACTGTGATTGGAGAGCCGTTAAAATATAATCTGGCAATCAATAAGGGGACTCATACTAAACTGCAAACCTTTCGCGAACTGATTGAAAGTTTTGTGACTGATCTTGCGACTAAGAATGCACATGAGATAGGAATGGATATCATTCGTCGTGCGGGAATTATTGTGGAGATGTCTCAAGATAACTCACCCGAGAATCTCAGTCGTAGGGAAAATGTTGAAGAGCTGGTCAATGGTATCAACGACTTTTGTGCGTTGCGTTTGGAAGAGGGAAACGATAATGTCTTGTTAGGTGATTATCTATCGGAAATTTCTCTGCTGACAGACCAAGATTCCGATAAATCGGACGAAGGAGAGAAGATCACTTTAATGACGGTTCATTCTGCTAAAGGATTGGAGTTCCGTAATGTCTTTGTTGTGGGCTTAGAAGAAAATCTGTTTCCAAGTGGTATGGCAGGTGATTCACCTCGCGCTTTGGAAGAAGAACGTCGTTTGTTTTATGTGGCACTTACGCGTGCTGAGGAACATTGTTTCCTTTCTTATGCCAAAACACGTTATCGTTATGGAAAAACAGAATTCGGAAATCCTAGTCGCTTTTTGAGAGATATTGATACGCGTTTCCTCAAGTTCCCTCGTGAAATGACAATTGGACGGAAGATAGAAGAGGAGGCAAACTCATTCCGACAAAGGGTAAGGAAGGAATCTCCCCGGATGTTTTCCGATGTTCCTCGCTCATTGAAAAGAATA
>Ga0114938_1001491_pt1 | contig 15778 bp, 27 predicted proteins | sample AshMeaBigSpring_FD_88675 | JGI IMG/M metagenome (GOLD analysis project Ga0114938, IMG submission 88675) | Groundwater microbial communities from Big Spring, Nevada to study Microbial Dark Matter (Phase II) - Ash Meadows Big Spring | ecosystem: Environmental > Aquatic > Deep subsurface >...
ATACCCATAGGCCAAACGGGCGAAATAGACGGTGTACCGGTTAAAGCCGTAGCCCCGGAGAATTACATTGACTTGTGTCATGGCTGTCACTTCGACGATATTGACAGCGACAACAGCTGTAAAACAAAACAGGCGATATGCCGGCTTCCTGATCGGATTTTTAAACTAATAAATAAATAGACAAGATGGAAACAAAAACAGTAGAAATGACCGCCGAACAGGCAGCAGCATTTGAACGATTTCAGGCTACAGAGCAAAAACGCGAGGCCGACGAAAAAGCAAAACGCGACCGCGAAGCTTACAAAAGTATGGTGGAGGAGGCAATAAGCTTATCGATACCGGAACTTGATGTGTTAAGTACGGCTATCGCCGTGCAAAAAGAGGCTGTAATGCGCCGATTTTTTGCAGCTATAGCCATGAAACAACAGCTATTTGGCGTAAAAGACGAGCAGCGCTCGCACACTTTTACCAACGAAGCGGGCACGATGCGTATTACCGTGGGGCAGTATTGCCTCGATGGTTGGCTCGATACCGTAACCGAGGGCATAGGCATAGTAAAGGAATACCTCGATAGCCTTGCAAAGGATAAGGACAGCAAAGCATTAGTAAGTGCCATACTTAGGCTAATGAGCCGCGATAATGCAGGTAACCTAAAGGCAAGCCGTGTGCTTCAGTTGCGCCGCATGGCTGAGGAGAGCGGCAACGAACGATTTATGGAAGGTGTAAAAATTATCGAAGAGGCTTACACGCCCATAGTGAGTAAACGCTACATTAAGGCCGAACGACGCGACGAGGGAGGCGATGGGGCTTGGCACTCGATACCGCTGGGAATGACGGAGGCAAGCTAACAAAAAACTAATTAAGCCCGGCGGCTGGTGACGGCTTCCGGGATACTAAAAATAAAAAGCAGATGAAACGATCCATTGAAATTATGTATTCAAGTCAAACAAAAATAGAAACACGCATATTCGTTAAGATTATATTTTCAGTTAGCGGTAAATCAGCACTGGGAGCGGTTCATTATTTTAGGAATGAAATGTCAGTTGATTTTTACCAGCGTTGGAAATGGTTTTTTGAATATAAAGCCGCTTTACTTCGTGTTAAGTTTCCAAAAGCATATATAAAATTAGAAACTGGTCCTTATGAATATATTTTGCCTGAAGATAAATACAAAGAGAAAGTCAAAAATAATTATCTATCAGCAAAACGACAACTAACAAAGTTTCAAAATCAACTAAATTCTATTTGTCAAAGTTGGAACGAGTTATTTCCGATTGAAGAAAATCCCGACTGGATAAAAGTTCAATCAAAATTAGATTATTACAAGGCTTACTTAAATTCAGCTAAATTTGAATACGAGAGCGTTTTTTCTTAGCCTTGAACATAACGGTCGCTACTATCCTGATTTAGGGGCTTTCGCAAATGATGGATAGCGCACAAAACTTATTAATTGCACTTCTGTAGCATAACCACACGCCCCTAAATAGGGATAGTTAGATGTTATCAGTAGTTTTTATCTTAATTTATTATTAATCATGGATTTAACAGATAAACAAAAGAAGTGGATAATTACCAACTTCAAAAACACAAAGAATGACGAGATAATGCTTAAAATAGGCATTAAACATTCTGCATTGCATCGGTTCGCCCGCGAAAATGGATTAAAGAAAACAAAACAATTCCAACGTAAATGTCAGCTTGCAACAACCGAAGCTGCACGAATAGCTAATAAGCGAAACAACTGGCCACCAAAAGGATATATAATTCCAAACAAAGAAAAAAGATGCTTTAAACCTGGACAAACAAACCTTGAACGCTTAGGAGCAAAAAAAGAACGTGAGCGTATTGAAAAGGCAGCTGAAGCAAGGAGAAAAACAGTTTTAGCGGAAAAACGAAGAGTTTTATTCGGACTTCCGCAAAAAACAAAACTTAAAGTAGTTCCGGCTCCACGTGTAAAATGTAGTTATCGATATTTAATGCGTAAACGTGGGTATGTAGTATTGCGTGGAAGTTCAGAAGTATATTATACTGAAAACACAAACAGAAGCGAAACAACTGAAATAAGAGCTTTCCAAAAATGCAGAATACATGTTAAACCATTGATCACAACATGAAAGAAATACTTACAAACTTAAAAATTCCAACTACAATTGAAGTTGACGGTAAAATTACGGTGCAAAATGCAACATTAACTTTTGACAAAGAGATAAGCGAACAAATTGATAGTGCAATACTTCGAATTTATATTGAAAGTAAAACAACAGTAAATGGTATTCAGATTGATTTTAGTAGCAGAATTTCACATACACTTACAAAAGAAGAATTAGACAATTTAATGATAAAATTTAATAAATAACCAATTTAAAAATTACAATTATGATTACAATTCAAGTTACAGAATGCGAGTTAAACGCGATTATTAAAAGTTTAGAAACTCGTGGAATGAAAAAACAAAAACGTGCTGAAAAATGGATAAACTGAAAAGAAAACGGTACATTAATTATTCCTGTTGAAATTGCTGACAGTTTTATTACTATTGACGAAAACATGGCAAACGGTGTTATTCGTCCTTTAATTAAGCGTTTAGAACTTGCTAAAATTGCTTAGTATTAATCACCCGCTTCACTTCGTGTTCCGTTTCTCAGGTCGGTCGAGTGCGTGGGGTGGGTGATTTTTTTCTAAAATTACTGATAACATCAGCGTATGCGAACCATTAAATCCGCACACTTGTGCAAATAACTAATACAATGCCACTTACTGACAAACAAATAATTGCAATTCATAGGCTTGATGCACAAACGGCATTGGAAACTATGCACGAGTGTGCAGAGCGGCTGGGGTTGGTGTCGGTGGATGAATATAGTAAAATTATGTTCGATGGAAAGCGCACGGTATATCAGGCGATAAGGGATAAAAAGAAAATGTATTTTGAACTGTCGGGGCACGTGTTTCCGGCAATTAATGACAAATGACAATTGCCACCGACTGGAGCAGACACATAAATATTGGGAACTACCACGGCAAGTAATACGAAAGCGATGGAAAAGGAACTGGCAATAAAAATAATACAGCTTGATGCGCAAATAGCGCAGCTGCAGAGCGGTAAGTGGCAGGCGGTAAGCGGCGACATCGAAAAGGAGATTGAAAATTTAAAAAAGCAAAAAATACAACTTTATGAAAATTCTTGCAATAGATTTTGACGGTACAATAGTGGAAGATCAATTTCCTGACATCGGGAAGATGGTACCGGGAGCGAAAGAGGCAATAAACGAGCTCTACACGATGGGCTACGAAATAATTATTTGGACTTCTCGCACACACATACGCCTGTTGGAGGCCATAGAGTGGCTGGCGAAAAATGGTATAAAGTATCACCGAATTAACGAAAGCTCCCCTGCTAAGCTCCGTATGTATGGCAATAAGGACACGCGAAAGATATTTGCCGAGATGTATATCGACGACCGGGGACTTTACCCACTACCGCCCTGGACTGAGATAATTGAAATAATACGAGACCGACACCCGCTATACGCCGACAAAGTGGGGCGCGAAGGATTTCTTTAATTTACTATTTAATCAGTTACTATTTACTATTTAAAAAATGGCCAAACACCGCAAACATCACAAAAGCACCCGCATGAGCGCCGAGCGCGTGAAAGAACTACTGCGCTCCGACTACGAGCCGGGGCGGCAGGATAAATGCAAGCTGGCCATTTACCGCAATAAGATACGACCAATAACAGGCATAAGTGAGCGGACTTTTTGGCGCTATATACAGGAGATTGAAGCTGAACAGCCAGTGGTGGAAGATAAAAGGCAGTTGAGGTTGTTTGAATGATGGTTAAATGGCTTTTAAGTATGGATTAAAGACGAATTAAATACGAATTTTTTAAAACAAATAAAACAAAATGAAAATTATTAAATCAGTTATTGAATGGACATTGGTGATCCTGTTTTTACCAATAGTGATAATAGCTAAGCGTATAAGCCAGCTATTCGATTTGTGGGCAATGAATAAGTTTTGGTTTGACGAAATCCGAAAGTCAGTCGTTAAGCCAGCTGAAAATGGCGGAAGCGATGGAGATGACAATGGCAAAAATACTGAGCCAAAAGCTGAATGATACGCGCTTATGGGCTTTTATCTGGCCTGTATAGCCATCGGTAGCAAGATGAAGCATACCTCGGGAGGTGATAAGTACTTTATCGCCCGATATTTGAACCATACCGTCTTCGATAAGTTTTTGGGTTTTGCGGCCTATTTCCCACGCGCCTATATGTGCGATGGAGGTAAAAGCCGAATACGCATGTGGCAAGCCATCGGAGAGCGATGCAAGCAACGAATCGAGCGTGAAAGCTTCGAATATCTTTTCGCCGTATACTATGGTTAATATCTTTAGCCTGAATGCATTCATTATGCAAAGATAAAAAAAAATTTTAAACTACGCGATAATTATTTAGAGCAAAAAGGAATTGATGTGAACGAGGTGGATGTAAATGACCCGTCAAGAAAATAATGATAGCGTGAGGCTCTGCGAGCCACCCGCTGGAATGAAAAGCCCCTGAGTACATTGAAGGAGTTGATTTTCAGTCGCTCCGCCAAAAAGCGGAGCAAGTTAAATGAACTACAAAAAGAATGAATTAGTTATCGTGAATGAGAGTAGCGATAACATGTTAATTGATGCGAGGCTATTGCATCAGCAGTTACAAATCTCAACTCCTTTCCATAAGTGGGTACAAAGGAGAATTGAAGAGTTTGGATTTGAAAAAAAATCAGGACTATTTTGAGTTACGGACAAATTTGTCCATAATTATTCCTGGACGTAAGCCAACCGATTACCATCTTACTATGGACATGGCTAAAGAACTGGCTATGTTGGAGCGTAACGAAGTGGGAAAACGCATACGGCAGTATTTTATTGCTGTTGAAAAAGAAGCGCGCGAAACGGCTGGCAGTGCCCGGCTATTACCCAAAGGAGTGCACAGCCGATTATTCAACGGTCGTAAAATTTATCCCTATCGCCGATTGGCCGAAAAAATGGGTATTAAAACAGGCGGTAGCCTCTACGACCGAAAACGCCGATACCCCAACCACTTTATTGAGCTGGATAATATTACCTACTGCTCCGAGGAAATGGCCAATATGATGGTGATGAACCGTAGCCTTATACGCCACCGCAATGCGGTAAAAACAATGCAGCCACTGCTCCCGCTCGATTTTGGCGCACCCATTAAAAGCATAGGAAAATGACACAGGTAATAGGTAATGTAATGGTGATAGAGCTTACGCCGGAGGATAAGGCTCGCACACTGATAGAGCAGATAATGGTGCGCTACGAAAAGCAGGTATCCGAAAATGCACATCTGCTGCTGGAGCTTCAGCGCATTAAGGAACAACAAAAGCTTATGCAATTTGCATGGCAGGGATAATATACCCCCTAATGGATAGTGGGAGTGCGACTTAAAGTCGCACTCCCACTTTTTTTTGTTAGGGAAAAATTTTGTAGCTTTGTGGCGAAGTTTCAATATGGAACAAAAAGCGGTTTTAATTGTTGTTTAAACAGAGGTTAAAAAAACAGTATTTACTATGGATATAATTAAAATGATATTGGGCTCACCTGTGGGCTCGTTGGGCTTTGTAGTGGGCATAATGCTGGGTGCAGGTTGGCTTATTTATTTTGTAACAAAAAAAGTAACCGAAATACAAAAGGAACATGAGCACATGCAGGGCAATGCCGGAAAACTTGAAAATACGATAGACCGTAGGTTTGGTATGGTTGAAACGCATATTGACGAAATGCGTAAAGACTTATCGTACCTCAAAGGAAGTATTGAGCTGATACGTAGCGGGGCAAACCAGCCCACCAAGTCGCGCAGCCCCATATCGCTTACCGAAGTGGGTATTAAAATAGCCGAGGAATTGAAGGTGGAGGAATTGGTGGCGCAAAACTGGGATAAAATAGCAGCTAATATGGATGCTAATGTGAAGGATAAAAACGCTTATGACATACAAACCTACTGCATGGAAACGGCAGCCGTGGATCCCGAAAGTTTTTTTGACGATGCTACCATACATAAGCTTAAAGCATACGCATTTAAAAACGGCAATAGTTTGTTTTATTATTCGGGGGTTTTTGGCGTTGTAATACGCGATAAATACCTGCAACAAAAAGGAATTGATGTGAGTGAGGTGGATGTGAATGATCCTGCAAAACACTAATAGCGTGAGGCTCGGCGAGCCACCCGCTGGAAAGAAAGCCCCTGAGCGTAAATGCTCGGGGGCTTTTTTATTATTGAAATGAAGTATTAACAATAGGCTGTGGCGCTGCTTTGAGTATGGGGCGCATGGCTGAGTGGTCGGTGAGCTGCACGGTGTATGTTTCCTGGCTGTCGATGAGTTCGGCATGGTTGTGGTCGGTGGCAGAACTGGTTGATACGAGGTTACGGAAAAAGTCGGCACGTAGGCCGTACAGGTTGGCGTTGATGGCATCGAGTAGGTCGAAGAAAGCTATGTTTGGCTGCGTGAGGCTCTGCGAGCCACCCGCGATGTGTCGGGTGATGACGTGTAGTGTGAGGCTTACATCGGCAGCGCGGATGCCTTTGGAGCGTTGCTCCCACAGTATGGGGTTGAACTGGAGGAATACGGCTGGCAGTGGGAATGGCTGCTCGTCGGCGAGGTATTGGAGTTGGTTGTTCCAGATGGCGAAGTGTTTGATAGCTGATTTGGAACTGTCGAGCTCGGCTGCTGTAATGTATTGGTCCTGGTTATTGACTTGAATGAGTGATAGCTGGGCGATGATTGCTTGATAGAGTTGTTTGCGCATGATTTTTAATTTTAGAACTTTTCCAAAGTTGAAAGAAACTTTGGAAAAGCGGGGTTATTTTAATTTTGTTCCTGCCGGAGTTTTAGTGGTTTGAATATCGCCCGACCGTATGGTTACGGGCTGCATATTGTTGTCGTTGTTCAGAAACGATTGGTCGAATGTGTGGTCGAATGTTGTCATTTGAATAGATTGTTTAATTTGCGTTTGAGTTCAGTTTCCACTATTTTGTCGAGTTCGGGGGATGGTCCCATGAATTGGCGTTGTGGTATTACTGTTCGGTTACCGCGCCCTGCGGTTCGTGTGCCTTCGTTGTGGGCAGCGGCGTAGGGTTTATCGCTGTAAATGGTAACGGAGGCATTGCCCATGTATTTGTATTTAATACTTTCGCCGAGGTCGCCGGTGTCGCCTGTAAGTATTTTGCGGCTACCGTAGGCATTAACGGCTCGTGATTGGCCTTTGTTTTTGCCTCGCGAAATGACTTTGAAGTTACGGCTGTCTTGTCGGCGTTTAACCTCTTGCCATGGTTTGCCGTTGAAGCTCTCTTGTTGAAAGTTTTCTTTAAACATATCTACCGCTTGTTTGCCTGTAATAATGGCTACATCGTGTAGGGCTCGTTTGAGCTGGGCGGGTAGGGTTTTGAGTTTTAGGGTGAAGTCGGACTGGTTCATGGCTTTAAGTTTGGGGACATTGGGGACAATTGTGACATTTGTTTTACTTTTGTGGTTTAATTAATAAAAATCAATATTTTATGGGACTTTCATTTATTGATGCTGTACGTGCAGCTCACACCATTACTTGCCCTGTTTGTGGGCGAACTGCCGGTTATGCTATTACAGGGGCAAACTCTTACGAGACAGATAGCTGCCATGATAAACTAAGTGATCTTATAGATGCAAAAGTGAAGTTACTGCTCCATGTAAAAGACTCTGGGGAAACGAACAAGAGCATACGTTTCAAATAAAATGCTTTCTACCGTTTCGGGATTTTCAACTTTGTCGAACTCGGCTTTTATACGTTCGATAAGTTCGTCAATTGATTTGGCTTCACACTTTAGGTTTACTACTTGGCGTTTTGCTTTAAATCGGTTTTGTTTTTCGGTTGTGTTCATATATTTTTTTGATTGAAATGAATATAATTTGAATTAATGTATTACTTTTGTGGTGTCGGAGCTGCGTACTTCGACGCCATACCCGAGGCGGATTAGTGATTTATCACTTGTTCGCCTCGGTTTATTTTAAGGGGGACTTTGTGGACTATTGTGACATTTGTTTTACTTTTGTGGCTTAATTTTAAAAATCGATATTTTATGGAAACATTCGAAAAAGAGTTACTAATTATTGCGCTTAATAATTCAATTGAAGCTAAGGCAATGGCTTTAGCTATCAAAGAATTAATTATTGATAAAAGTCAAAAAACAAAACTCAATGAATTAGTTTTAGAAAAGACTAAAGCGTTGATTGCTGAGCTTCCTTTAGAGTTCGGAGAAGACTTTCTTCAACATCTTTCGTGAATTTAATCTTATTAGCTGATACTACTGCATTAATAAGTGCCGTTGTAACTGCTTGCTCTACTTTTTCAGCAACTGCATCTTCATTTGTGACTACTATCACTAAATGGTTTACTAATGAGTTAATGTTGATAACTACTTGTTTTTCTTTGTTCATAATTGTATTTTTTTTTGAGTTAAATGAATATTATTTGAATTAATGTATTACTTTTGTGGTGTCGGAGCTGCGTACTCTGGCACAGAAGGCGGTATTATTCTGAGTAATCAGATATTATCGCCTTTCTTATTTTCTATACAGGTATGTTTTTTCACTTGTACTTATTATAATTTTTTTAAGACCTTTCCTGTCCTTTAGTGTAAATTGTTTTTTACAAAAACGTGTGATCCAATCATTGTCAATATGTGAATCTAATTTAATCACCGCTATATCCCCCTGTTTAGATGCCTTTAATATATTCGCTGATAAATTTTTCAATGTTGTTTCTTTGAACTCTAAAAATTCCCCATCCGCTTTGCAGTCAGGGCATTTCGCAGGTCTTAAACTATTATACTCTTTACCATAATATCTTTCTCTGAGTTCTACTTCTCTTTGGTGTATGCGTGGCAATAGTGCCGCCTCTTTTACAACTCCTTCCTTTAGCAACAATTCTACTACCTTTCTATTTTCGGCAATTTCTTTTTCATCTTTACAATTAAAATGTTCGAGGTACTTATGACCGTCCTTTGTTATTTTTTGAATAAATGCAATATCATCGGGGTTGTGCAATGGACCAAGATTAGGGACGTGCTTATCTACCCGGCTGAAATATGGGTGTTTGTTGGTGAAAATTTCGTGGGTATAATATGGGTTTCCTTCCAACCCTGCTGACGCTTCGACTACGCTCAGCGAGCTGTTGTCGGTAGGTTTTTGGTCGGTGGTTTTCCATGAACACTTGCAGTTCCATGTGCATCCGGGTGAATTGGAGTTCCAGAATGGATCATCCATTGGCCAAATGCGTCCCACGTAGGCGAGGTGTATTTCGCGCGGTGTGGCCGAGCGTGTGCGTAGCCATTGGATATTTGGGTACAGGTGCCGCTCGCCTTGGAACTGCTCCCATTGCTTGGCAACTCGGGCACGGTGTACGGCAGTGTTGTACTCGGCGGCTTGGGTGCTGTTGGCACGTGCGAGTATTAGTTTTGCCTGTCGGTTATATTCATCCTTATTGCCTTTGGCTGCTGTTTTGGCATTGTGCAGTTGCTGTACGGTGTAGTTGGTTTTGGCTGCTGCCAAACGGCTTACATTATTTTTAAGCAAGTTTGATGCATCGCCAATTCCTTTATGAAAATTGTCGTTATAAGTATTGAACAGTTCAGCCGGTATTTCGGAATTATCATTGTTCCAAATAGCGTCTACAATACCGGATGCTGCTTTAGCCATCTTTTCCAAAGTAGGCATAAAATCAGGCGAATTGAGCGCTTGTTTTATGACGGATTGCTTCAACAGGTTGTCGCTATTGAAGTAAAGTTTGAAGAAATTGAAGTCATTAGATGGGGACTTTGACGACATTGATGACTTTGGAAGCCCTGAAATGATTTCAGGGCTTAGGCGAAAAAATTGAGTTTGGTGTTATTGGTTTTTTGCGTGAGGCTCTGTGAGCCACCCGCTGAGCGCCCTGTGATTTTGAGGTTGTATTTTTCGTTGAAGTATTCGGGGTCGATTTCGTAACCGGCATTTAGCAGCATGGTTTCGTAGGCTACCTGTTCGGCAGGTGTGTAGTCGATGGACTCGTCCCAATCGAATCGGCACCCTTTTACGGGGAAGCCGTGCATAATCATGAAGGGGATGAGGCGATTGTTTATTAAATCGCGAATGAAGTCTGCATCGGCTTCGATGATATTTTCGACCACTTGGAGATGTGTTTCGGATTGCGACTTAGATGATCCATTGTCTAAGGTCATGGTGCTGTTTAGAATAGCTTTAGCTATTTCGGAGTTGGCACGCTCTATGCGTTGGTCGTACACGTTGAAAGCATCGCCCCGGGTGGTTTCTTTGATTTCGATTTCGGTGCCTTCGGGGAACATGCCCCAGGCAGCTGCTCCCATGTCTTCGAGCATTTTTTCTACTTTGGAGATTTCTTTAGGGTCGCGACTGGTGGTTTTACCAATGCGGATAGGCATACCAAACATCTCACCAAAGGCATCCCAAAAAGCGAGCATGTTTTTTTTGCTTATGGCGTGCGGCGCAAGCTTCAGGAATAGTCCAAGGTCGGAAGGTGCTCCGGCTTCGATACACCACCGTGCAATGTCGCCCTCGCGGTAATTAATACCACGTTCGGGAATATCGCCCACCTCGCGAACGATAACGCCAAACTCAGGCACTACGTGCTTACGTGGTACGATAGAAGTGTTTTGAAACTGGCGTTTGTCGTCGATAGTAACAATGTCGCCAAACTGTATAAGGGAGTGCCCCCAATATCGGGAGTCGAGCGCATGGTCAATAAAGTTTTTGAACCATTCCGATTCGAACAGCTCGGTTATATCTGGTAGCTCTTTTTTGTCTTTTTTGTTGACAATTTTAAACGATTTACGCTTTACAAAGTTTTTACGCTGACTTATTGCCCCCGTAATATGAAGATCAATGTCTACATCGGTATATACATCGTATAATCTGGAGCGGTTTGGGTGCTCAACTCGAATTGCCATTTGCCATGCAGCACGCCAATCGCCAATGTCTTTTTTCGTGAGATATTGCGTACGGTTAGCCAATTCGATAATCATTGACTTTACTTTTTCCTTTTGGACATTGTCCATTGCAAGGAGCATTTCGGGGGATAGAGAACCCATAGCCCCTCCCGTCTGCGTCGGGATAAATTGCGGGGAACTGGAGTTAGTATTGTTTGTTGGTTTCATATACTTTTTTTTGGGGGATGTTGGGGACTAATTTGACTATTGCTTAGCGTGAGGCTCTACGAGCCACCCGCTTTCAGCTACCAAGAGTTACAGTTTTTTGGCCATGATCCGAATTTTACGGGGTTGGCTGTATCTGTTTCGCCGGTAATGGGGTCGGTGTAGGTAGGTAAGTCCATTTGGAGCTTACGGTGTACGTCGACGAGGGTTTTGATAACGGCATTGTATCGGGTTTCGCGGATGTCGAACCCCATACGGCCAGGGAGCCAAGCCGCGAGGTGATAGAGTGCTACGTCGGCGGTCATCATAACGAGTTGATTGTTGCGCGCTGCGCCAGTGGCAGCAAAAGCGGCCGTCATATCGTAGCGGGAGCGTAGGTACGAGCTTATTTCTTCGATAGCGTAGGCTTCGGCACGTTGGCGAATGGTAAGGTCGGACTGCTGAATTACATCGAGTGTGGCAGCATCGCAAACGGCTGAATAATCGGATTCTGTTAGAAACATAATGAATTTTTTTTATTGGGTGACAATGGTGACTATTGCGACTTTGGGTAATTATTGACAATTTAAAATTGGTGACATTGGTGACTATTGAGACCATGCTACCATGCATTTTTAGACGATTGTCGGCGACCGATAGTTGGCGTGTAAAGCTCTGATCGGGTTCGCTTTTGGAGAATATAGATAGCTCCTTCGTCGGCATCGGGTGCATCGTCGTGCGCACGGCTACCTTTTTCGAAAGCGAGTGTTTGTTCAATACCGGCAAGCATATCGCGGTCGGTACGCATATCTTCGTTGTACCACACAAAGCCACGTTCCCAGAGTGGACTAACGGCTTCGACGCGCTGAAACTTATCGGGTTTTTTGCGCATGTCGGGGCGAATGGGTAGCTGGTATCCACGCAGGTTTCCTTCGGTGGTAAATTCGTCGAGAATAATGTCCTGTAGGAAATTGGCTTCCATGTAGTAGTCGCAGATAATATCGACCTCACCCCCAGCCCCTCTCCTTGAGGAGAGGGGGGTAAGCGATTCGTGGAGGTCGTAGAACCAACGTACCATTTCGGAGGTGGAGCACTGGCGAACGAACGCTTTTATGTGGTGGAGCTCCGTACCGATTTTGCCCCATACTTTGATGGCTTTGTAGTCGTTGCGCGAAGTACCTTTAAACGAGGGGTCGCAATATGCCACAATGCTTTCGTATTTGTGCAGGGCCGGCAACTTTTTCCACCTGATCCAGTCATTTTTGAAAACAGCCCCCTCGCTAATGGGGTTATTCATATTCTCTTTTTGGAACGAGCGATAGCCCATGAACTGCTCCATGGCTTTCACTTCGTCGCGGCTCCATTTCTCACACCAGGTGACGTCTCCTTTTTTGTCGTAAATATTTACCTGGCTTACATATACGCCTTCGGTGGCAGCTATATTAGCCAGTACCGAATTTTTACCGATAAGGTTGCCTACCATTACAAAGCGTCCACGTCCGCCATCGAGCGCACCGAAAAGGGCTTCTTTTACCCAGTCGGTCATTTTAGATACACGGGCTTCGTTTTCGACCAATTCGTCATCGTCGAGGTCGTCAATCACAATATAGTCGGGTCGGTTTTCCTTGTAGCGGAGTCCGCGGGGTGATTGTCCGCGACCACGGGCAAAAAACGCACAATCGTCGGCCGTAACGAATTCGCCATCGGTCCAGCTTCCGGCATTTTTTTGTTTTCCAAAGTCGTTGATGTAACGTTGGTTGTATTCGAGCTCGGCTTGTATGTCGGAGAGCAGGGTGTTGGCATTGTCCTGAGATTTACCCACGAGCACCATAACGTTTAGCTGCCGCTGTTTTTGGCATTTGAGCCACAGGGGAATCATAATGTCGAGGTGTGTGGATTTGGCATGTCCACGCGCCCATTTGAATACGGCTTTGAGGTTTGGGGTAGCGAGGACTTTGTTAGCCGCCTGAATTTGGAATTTACCGCAGGGGCATTTGGCAAAATGCGGGAAATAATACATGACGAATGCATTATAATCTTTGCGAACGAGCGCGATGCGTTTGTCCTGTTCGGATTTTGATTCCGACCGGTTGACGGTGGTTTGGGACTGCACTGCCAAGCAGTGTTCTTTCCAAATACGTATGGCTTCTTTTTGTTCGGCTTGTGTCATGTGTTCAATGGGGCGTGCCCCGTTGTTATTTTGTTAGGTGTTCGGAGATGTATAAGTCCTGGTATTTGTTGATGGCTTTGATGAGCTCGGGTGTTATTTCGGAGTCGAATGACTGCCGGTATTGCATCCATCGTCCGAAAGCCATAAATACTTCGATAGCGTCGACTATATTTGCTTTTTTGTCCAACTTTTCGATAACGGCGGCAAACTTGGCGAGCTTATCGGACAGTCCGGCGAGCACTGTGGGGTCTTCGGAGCTATTAACCTGGTCGAGCAGCTTATTGACGGCACCGAGCAATTTGTTGACTAACTCGGGTCGGGTAATGTTGGCGGCTGCTTTGGCAGCTTCCCAGTTCCCCTCTTTTACCCATTTGCTTACCGATACAGCCGATGCGCCTACTTTTTCGGCAATACACTTTTGGGCATCGCCCTGCAGGAATAGAATTCGGGCAAATTCTTTTTTCTTTTCGATTTCTTGTTTTGTGGACATAAAAAATTAATTTGTTAATAAGATAATGTGCCAATGTGCCAATGTGGTGATTGGTATTTTGTGTTGCAAAATAAGGAACTTAAAGGGGGTTGTAAAAATAGTGCAGTCAAAATGGCTGTGATATTTTGAGGGGTTGCGTAATAGCTGTTTTTTTGCATCGAGAAAATAACGGACAACAGACAACAGGCAACGGACAACAGACAACGGACAACAGATAAAATGATAGCGATATGGGATACGATGTAGTGATTAGTAATTCGAATGTGAATAGTTACGGGTTCAGGGTACTGACGAGTGGTATTGACCTTGTGCAATATTTGCGCAATCCGCTACTGCTGTTTATGCACAACCGGCCAGATGATTATAGGAAAGAGAATATTGTGCTACCTATAGGTGTAGTTGAAAATGTGCGCATAGAGGGTGATGATTTGATAGGTACGCTGAAGTTTGACGAGGCCGATGATTTTAGCCGTACGATAAAGGCCAAATGGGATGCGGGCACGCTTAAAATGGTGAGCCCTGGACTTGACCGTGTGGAGGAAAGTGATGATCCGATGTATTTGCTGCCGGGGCAGCGCCGTGGCACTGTAACCAAAAGTAAACTTAGGGAGGTGAGTGTGGTGGATATGGGTGCCAATGATGATGCACTGGCATTGTACAATGATGGTAAATTGATAACCCTAACTGCTGGTGGTGATAATGATTTTTTACAACCGATTAAACATAATTTAAACAACCAAAAAATGAAGACAATTTCATTGTATTTAGGGCTTGCCGAAGATGCAAGCGAAGCCGATGTATTGGCAAAGGTAACGGCACTAAAAGAGGCCGCCGATAAGGTAACAGCTTTGGAGCTTGCCGCCGAAACGCAACGCGAACTGGCCATAGCCACCGAAGTGGAAAATGCGATTACGCTGAAACGCGTAACGGCCGACAAAAAGGATCACTTTATTGCCCTTGGCAAAAAAGTGGGTGTAGAAGATTTGAAAGCAACGCTGCAATTGATGACACCGGCAGCCAAACCAACGGACTTAATTAAGTTGGGCAAAGATGGTAAGGAAACCGAGTATAAAAAATTGAGCGAAGTGCCGGAAGCGGAAGCTATTCGCCTGCGTGCTGAGGATAAGGAAACTTATATGAAGCTGTATAAGGCAGAGTACGGGACGGAGATCACACTTTAATGCATAATTCATAATGCATAATTAACAGAAAAATAAACAAAACAAATTTTTTAAGACAATGAAAAGGATTTTGAATTTAGTAATGGCTTTAGCAGCTAATTTTATGATGGGTGCATTGATGTTTGCACTTGTGGGAATAATGCCCGTAGCGGGCGGAGTGTTAATGGTGGGTGTGGCTTTGCTATCGCCGCTAATGGGTATGCCTACGGGCGTAATGCGTGCCACCATTTTTACGGAAGTGTGGACAGGCGAAATGATAAAAGCCTTCCGTAATAGTATGGAAAGCCTTGGCTGGATAAGTAAGATTCGGGACTACAGCCAATATGCCAAAAACGATGTGATTCACTTTGTAGACCTTGGCGGTGACCCTACGGTATTGGTGAATAACACGAGCTATCCGCTTGGGATTGAAGACTTGAACGACACCGATAAACCTATCGGATTAGATAAGTATCAGACTAAGCCAACCCGCATTACGGATGACGAACTGAACGCTATAAGCTACGATAAGATGGGCAGCGTGATAGAGCGCCACCGCGAGGCAATAGACCAAACGAAACATGCACGTGCCCTCCATGCTTTGGCTCCAAGCGCACATGCAGCCGGTACTCCGGTGCTTGTAACTACGGGTGCAACGGCTCCCGAAGGAGGCCGCAAAATGCTTCAACGCACGGATATTATTGCCTTGAAAAAAGAGTACGATGCACTTAAAGTGCCGGTAGCAGGGCGTGTATTGGTGCTATG
>Ga0114938_1001492_pt1 | contig 15777 bp, 12 predicted proteins | sample AshMeaBigSpring_FD_88675 | JGI IMG/M metagenome (GOLD analysis project Ga0114938, IMG submission 88675) | Groundwater microbial communities from Big Spring, Nevada to study Microbial Dark Matter (Phase II) - Ash Meadows Big Spring | ecosystem: Environmental > Aquatic > Deep subsurface >...
GCCTGTTACGGTTTTTGCTGAGGAACAAGGTAAGTCGGAAGAAGAACTTATTCGTGCGCTTGCCTTAAGTCATTTAATGACCATCTATATTAAGCAGAGTTTGGGGCGTTTGTCCGGTTTGTGTGGTGCTGTGGTTGCTGCTACAGGTTCGGCTTGTGCCATTACCTACCTCATGGGTGGTAATAGAACGCAAATTGCCTATTCAATTAAAAATATGATTGGTAATATTACGGGCATGATTTGCGATGGAGCAAAACCGAGCTGTGCACTCAAAGTGTCGAATGGCGTTTCAACAGCCACGCTTTCGGCCTTAATGGCCATCGACAATAAAGTGGTAAGTGCGCTTGAGGGTATTACCGACGAGGATGTGGATAAAACAATATTGAATTTAACACGGATAGGACGCGACGGGATGAATGAAACCGACCGAATGATTCTTGAGATTATGACCAATAAATAAATTTGAATTTAATGAATACTTACTTTATGAAGAAACAAATTTTCATGCTGGCAATGCTGCTTTTTTCGCTCTTCAGCGCTGCTCAAATTCACAATCCTGTAAAATGGAGTTTTAGTACAACGAACCTTAGTGATACCGAAACTGAGTTGGTGATTACGGCTACTATCGACAAAAACTGGCATCTCTATTCGCAGTTTTTGGCTGCCAATGGACCTGTTCCAACAACTTTCAAGTTTGATAAATCGCCTGATTATAATCTGATTGGCACTGTAAAGGAGACTTCACCTGTTATTAAGAAGTTTGATAAGTCCTTCGATATGGAGGTGGCTTATTTTGCTAAAAAAGCAGTTTTTATTCAAAAAATAAAACTCAACAAACCCGAAACAGTAGTAAAAGGGACGGTGGAGTTTATGGTTTGCGACGATGAGCAGTGTCTGCCTCCAAACGAGGTTCCTTATAGTATTGAAGTTAAGAACAATAAAGTGGTGGCCACAGCATCAACAGATGCTGCGGTGAGTTCTCCAGTTGACTCGCAAGTAACTGCAGAAGTTCCTGTAGCTATAGTTGTTAAAACTGATAGCGTACAGTTGGATGCTGTTGCAAGTACTGAATCTGAAAGTAGTATGTCGTTGTGGGCTATATTTTTAGCTGGGTTTATTGGTGGTTTGGCAGCGTTCTTTATGCCTTGTATCTTCCCAATGGTGCCATTTACCGTAAGTTTTTTCACTAAATCGGCTGGTAAGGGCAAAGGGGTTTGGAAGGCTATGGTGTATGCTATCTCCATTATTGTAATTTATGTAGCTATTGGCTTGCTTGTTAGTATTGTGTTTGGTGCCGATGCTTTAAATAGTTTGTCAACCAATGGTATTTTTAATTTCTTCTTTTTCCTACTGCTAGTTGTTTTTGCAGCATCGTTTTTGGGTGCTTTCGAAATTGCACTACCATCGAAATGGGTAAATAAAGCCGACGAGAAATCGGACAAAAACGGTCTCTTGGGCATCTTCTTTATGGCTGCCACGCTAGCTTTGGTGTCGTTTTCGTGTACGGGGCCGATTATCGGTACGCTATTGGTGCAAGCTGCTACCATGGGCGAATACCTTGGGCCAGCTATTGGTATGTTTGGTTTTGCGTTAGCACTTTCAATTCCTTTTACGCTTTTTGCGCTGTTTCCTGCATGGTTAAAGTCAATGCCTAAATCGGGTGGCTGGCTCAACAGTATTAAAGTTGTGCTCGGGTTCCTTGAACTTGCATTGGCCTTGAAGTTTCTTTCGAATGTTGATTTAGCGTACCACTGGAATTGGTTCGATCGCGAAGTATTCCTGGTGTTGTGGATCGTTATTTTCGGGATGTTGGGTTTTTACTTGCTCGGAAAATTGCGCATGCCCAATGATAGTGAAGTGAAAACAATATCAACCACCCGCTTATTTTTATCTATCATTGTTCTCTCGTTTACTATTTATATGATTCCTGGTTTGTGGGGTGCGCCTTTGCGTTCAATTGCCGCTTTCTTGCCTCCGCAGCAATCGCAAGATTTTGATTTGTACACCAGCTCATTGAGTGGGAGCAATGCTCCAGCAAGTGCGCATGCACCACGTAAACACAGCGATAAGTTTCATGCTCCTTACAACATCGATGCATTTTTCGATTACGAAGAAGGTATGGCTTATGCTAAACGAATGAACAAACCGGTAATGATCGACTTTACTGGTCATGCATGCGTGAATTGCCGCAAGATGGAAGCTGATGTGTGGTCGACAAAAGAAGTGTTGAGTATCTTGCAAAATGAATTTGTGTTGATACAATTGTATGTGGATGATAAATCTGAATTGCCTGCCGAGGAGCAGTATGTTTCTACTTTTAGTGGCAAGAAAATTAAAAGTATAGGTAATAAGTGGAGCGATTTTCAGGCTACTAAATATAATACCAACTCGCAGCCTTATTATGTGTTGCTATCTCCCGATGGTGAGCAGCTTGTAAAACCCGAAGGTGCAAACTACAATGCAGAGGCCTTTGCAGCATATCTGCGTAGTGGCATAAATGCTTTAAGGCAGAACTGATTTTTGATTTCGATCAACTAAAAAATGAGCTAACGGATTTGATTTCGTTAGCTCATTTTTTATAAAAACAAATACATGTCAAAACTTTCTATTAATAAAACAATTGCGAGAGCGGATTGCTTGTATCGTTAGTTTTTGGTTTTAAACTCAAGAATTTTGTAAATTGGTCGGTGCTTAATGTCGATTTTAAACCTGAATTTAATACGCCCGATAAATCGCCAAGCTTGCTTAGGTATTTGGCCTTATCTGTTTTCATCAGGCTCTGAATGCTCACTTTCTGAGTGATGTAGTTCGTTACTAAATCTTTTACTTTGGGTACTTGTACTTTGCTTAGCGCTAAGGCTGGTGTTAACTTCGACATAAGTCCGCTTGTTAATGCACTTGCATCTACACCGCTTGTTGCTACTGCTGTTTTTGCTTTGTCAGTTACACTTTTGATCGAACTAGCCGAAATTTGTGCACTTACGTACACTGTAAACCCCACTGCAAGGGCTACTAATACTAATTTCTTTTTCATGATTTACTTGATTTAATTCTTGTTAGTTGTTTATCTTTAGTTATCTAGCTATTTGAATTTCTACTATAACAGTTTGTCGATTCCGATTGTTTTGCATCTTATTATTTCACTCATATTTAGGTTGAAGTTACTATGTATAGTCAATGTCTATATTTACATATACTATATCTGTTTGTTTTTGATAGATGCAGACTGTATCTTTGTATTACAATTTAAAAACATAGTAACAATTATAAATTATATATATGAAAACATTAGATTTTACAAAACTCAATGCTACAGCAGTAGCTCCAGTTATTAGTGGTTTGCAACAGTTATTAGCCGAATATCAAGTGTATTACAGTAACCTTCGTGGTTTTCACTGGAATGTAAAAGGCAAAGATTTTTTTGTAATGCATGCGCAGTTCGAAAACATGTACAACAATGCAGCCGAAAAAATTGATGAAATAGCCGAGCGCATTTTAATGCTCGACGGCGTGCCTGCTCATCGTTTTAGCGATTATCTGAAAAATTCGAAAGTACAAGAAACAGCCCTTGTAAGTAGTGGCGACGAAGGTGTAGCTCATGTGATGGAAGTAACTTCGCATTTTATTGAGTCGGAACGAGCAATTTTAAAATTGGCTGCCGAAGCTGGTGATGAAGCAACCGTAGCACAAATGAGCGATTACATCAAAGAACAAGAGAAACTGCTTTGGATGTTGGTTTCATACTCAAGTAAATAAAAAATAAAGGGGTTTTTAATTGAGCCGATAATCATTTATTGATTGTCGGCTCAATTTTTTTTAGGTGTTTTTTTGGGGTTGATGGTTATAATATCAGTTTAAACAAATAACTTTGTACTCAAAATATCGACTTTTAAAGCCCTTAGTAAGATCAAAAAAACAGCATGATAACAGTAAAAAATATTCACAAGAGTTTCGATACGCTTGAAGTCCTCAAAGGTGTTGATTTAACCATTAATAAAGGCGAAATCGTTTCGATTGTTGGTCCTAGTGGTGCGGGTAAAACTACCTTGCTTCAGCTGATAGGCACCTTGGATAAGCCCGATAGTGGTCAGATCTTAATTGACAATACCGACTTTTCGAAACTCTCCGATAAGCAGTTGGCTGTTTTTCGTAATCAGCGCATTGGTTTTATTTTTCAGTTTCATCAACTGCTACCTGAGTTTACGGCCCTCGAAAATGTAATGATACCTGCATTAATAGCACGTACCGATAGCAAAAAAGCCCGCGAAAGGGCTCGCGAGCTTTTGGGATATTTGGGCCTAAGCCAACGGTTAGAGCATAAGCCATCCGAAATGTCGGGAGGCGAAAAGCAGCGTGTAGCCGTAGCACGTGCGCTTATCAATCAGCCCGCTGTTATCCTTGCCGATGAACCTTCGGGTAGCCTCGATAGCAAAAACAAAGAAGAACTTCATAAATTGCTATTCGAGCTACGCGATAAGTTTGAACTCACCATAGTAATTGTAACGCACGACAAAGAGCTGGCCTTACTCTCCGATAGAGTTATTGAAATGAAGGACGGCAACATTGTGCCGCCCGTTTTAACGGCTTAAATTATTCGCCTTTAGCTGTTCGTCCACAATTACATCAAGTACTGCCACAGCCGTCATATTTACAATGTCGCTCACCGAACTTTCCATATCCAGAATGTGGATTGGTTTGTTGAGTCCCATTTGTATAGGGCCTATCGTTTGAGCCAAGCCCATTTCTATCAGTAGTTTATAGGCATTGTTAGCCGAGCTTAAGTTCGGGAATATCAGTGTGTTCACATCCTTGCCTGCTAACTTCGAAAACGGATATTTCGCATCGCGCAACTGTTTGTTGAGTGCAAACGATACCTGCATTTCACCATCAACGATCATATCAGGATGTTCCTTGTGCAAGGTGTCTACTACATCGTGCACACTTGCAGGGCTACCTGTTTTGTCCGACCCAAAGTTCGAGTACGAAAGCATGGCCATCACCGGTTCATGTGCAAAAAACTTCACCGTTTCGTGTGTCAGTTTGGCTATATCAATCAAGGTTTCCGTGGTTGGCTTACGGTTAAATAGCGTGTCGGCCAAAAAGAAAGTGCCCTTTTTGGTAATCATAATATGCATCGCTGCAATATTATTCGTACCTGGACGCATGCCAATCACATCCTTAGCCGCTTGCACCGTGTCGGCATATTTGGTGTACACACCTGTAATCAACGCATCTGCCTGACCGGTTTCCACCATCATCATACCAAAATAATTGCGCTCGTACATCTTTTCGTAAGCTTCCTCCAAGGTCATTCCTTCGCGACTACGTTTGGCTGTCAGCAGTTTCGCAAATTCCACACGACGTTTTTCTTCTTGGTCGTGACGCAAGTTCACAATCTCAATCCCCGTAAGGTCAATATGATTCGAGGCTGCAATGTGTCGAATTTTATCCACATTACCCAACAATATCGGTTTGCAAATACCTTCGAGGTAAGCCACCTCAGCCGCTTTTATCATATTAATATGGTTCGATTCCGAAAATACCACCCGTTTCGGGTTCTGACGAGCCATATCGTAAAAATGGCGCAACATCTTATTGTCGCTACCCATTATTTCGTGCAATTTCTGTTCGTAGGCATGCCAGTCGGTTATTTCTTTGCGCGCCACGCCCGACTCAATCGCAGCCCGTGCCACTGCCGGAGCCACCACCGTTAGCAGTCGAGGGTCAAGCGGTTTGGGTATAATATAATCGGGTCCAAAACTAATACGACGCAGGTTGTAGGCCGCATTCACCACATCAGGCACAGGCTTACGTGTCAGCTCAGCAATAGCACGCACAGCAGCCACTTTCATCGCTTCGTTTATGCATGTTGCCCGCACATCCAGCGCACCCCTAAAAATATACGGAAATCCCAGCACATTGTTAATCTGATTCGGATGATCCGACCTGCCCGTGGCAAAAATAATATCCTTTCGTGCCGACATCGCATCGCTATACGATATTTCAGGATTTGGGTTCGCCAACGCAAAAACAATCGGGTTTACATTCATCGACCGCACCATCTCTATGGTCAACAAACCAGCCACCGATAGTCCTAAAAACACATCCGAGTCCTTCACCGCTTCCTCCAGCGTACGAATGGTTCTACTTGTAGCAAACGGTTTTTTCCGACTGTTTAAGTCCGTACGTTGCGTATTAATCACCCCTTTCGAGTCCACCATCACAATGTTTTCAAGCTTCGCACCAAGCATCATATACAATTGCGTACACGAGTTTGCAGCCGCCCCAGCGCCATTCACCACTATTTTCACATCTTCAATCTTCTTGCCCACAATCTCCAGCGCATTCAACAACCCTGCCGACGAAATAATAGCCGTTCCATGCTGATCGTCGTGCATCAACGGAATATCCAATTCCGCCTTTAGTCGTTCCTCTATTTCAAAACACTCAGGCGCCTTAATATCCTCCAAGTTTATACCACCAAACGTAGGCGCAATAGCCTTCACAATCTGTATAAACTTCTCCGGATCCTTTTCATTCACCTCAATATCAAACACATCAATGCCCGCAAAAATTTTAAACAGCAAGCCCTTTCCCTCCATCACCGGCTTACTTGCCGACGCACCAATATCACCCAGCCCCAGCACCGCCGTACCGTTCGATATCACCGCCACCAAGTTGCCCTTTGCCGTATAGTCGTAAGCCGTATTCGGGTCTTTTTCTATCTCCAAACAAGGCTCAGCCACCCCTGGCGAATAAGCCAGCGATAAATCGCGCTGCGAACTATAAGCTTTCGTTGGAACTACTTCTATCTTTCCCGGTTTGCCCTGCGAGTGATACAGGAGAGCATCTTCACGTGTTAATTTTGCCATATCTTTTTACTTTTTTGTTGTATACTATATCAAACAGATATTGCCTTGAAATGTTGAAAAACTCTAGCAATAAACCAAACTTGGCACTTTTCTTTTTTTTTGGGCGTGCCCCTTACGGGTCGGGCTTTCGCTGCTGCCCCAGCTCGTACCTCGCTGTGGCATTCGCTCTATCCCTCACGCTCACAGCAGCCTTACTACCAGGCGTGCATTTAATCACCACCACACAACCATCTGTTGGGTTTCATTATCATTGCAGATGTTTTTTATCTTCTCCGCTTACTGCTTACCGCTTACTGCTTACCACTTACCGCTTAGCACTTGCCGCTTACTGCTTGCCACTTGCCTCTGACTACTATTTCCCCATGTCTAGAATTTAATGTATTTTTGTATGCAAAACAACAGATATTAGATTGTAAACAGTTTAACTCCGATATGCTAACTCTAAGAATGGGCATAGTCAGGAGTTGTAAATTAATCAAACTAACCTTTCCCTATTCCTCCTTAAGGGGCAGGGCTCGGTCTTTTAGCATACATACAATGAAGATTTTAGTACTTGGTGCCGGCAAAATGGGCACTTTTTTAACAGATGTGCTCTGCATTCAGCACGAAGTAGCACTTTTCGATACCGATCCGCGTCGTTTACGCTTTGTGTTTAATACCCTCCGTATGACCGAGTACGAAGAGATTCGCGCCTTCGAACCCGAATTGATTATCAACTGTGTAACCCTAAAATACACCATCGAAGCATTTCAAAAAGTATTACCCTACTTGCCTTCTAATTGTATTTTGTCCGATATTGCATCCGTAAAAACAGGTCTGCAGGAGTATTACATCAGCACCGGCATGCGCTATGTGTCAACCCATCCCATGTTTGGCCCTACCTTTGCTACGCTCGATAACCTCAGCTCGCAAAGCTCCATCATTATTTCGGAGTCCGACCACATGGGTAAAGCCTTCTTCAAAGATCTTTATGGCTCACTTCGCCTTAAAATTTTTGAGTATACTTTCGACGAGCACGACCAAACCATTGCCTACTCACTTTCTATTCCCTTTGCATCCACATTGGTGTTTGCTTCGGTTATGAAGCCGCAAGAAGCCCCGGGTACTACCTTTAAGCGCCACATGGATATTGCAAAAGGCTTATTGGGCGAAGACGATTACCTCTTGTCCGAAATTTTATTTAACCCTTATACCCAAAGTCAGGTCGAAAATATTCGCGCCGAACTGAAACACCTTCTCGAAATTATCGAGCAAAAAGATACCGATCGCATGCAACAATTTTTACGAAAAGTGCGTTGTAATATCGAATAATCAATAGGAATAAAAAGCATGATAGATTTTGTATGGATAGTGCTCGGTTTTGTGGTCCTCATTCTGGGTGCTAACTACTTAGTCGAAGGGGCTTCTGGTCTTGCCAAGCGTTTCAATGTGCCCGACTTGGTCATAGGTCTCACTATCGTGTCCTTTGGCACTTCGGCTCCTGAGCTTATTGTAAACATTATTGCTGCTTCAAATCCTAATTCTACCGACCTTGCCCTTACCAATATCATTGGTAGCAATATGATCAACACATTTGTTATATTGGGGCTGGCCGCTGTAATTTATCCCATTGCCTCGCAAAAAAGCTCGCGTCGCTTCGATATGCCCTTCAACCTTCTGGCTCCAATTCTTGTTTTTGGCCTGCTCTGGTGGATGGGTGGAGCCTTGCAGCTAGTTGCTGGTGTGGTGCTACTTGTGTTCTTTGCCTGGTTTATGGCCGTGGTGGTGCGCAAATCGATACAACACCCCGAAGAGCTGCTCGACGACGAATTTAAACCCGTCAAAGTGTGGTTAGCCTTATTGATGATAGCTGGCGGCTTAGCTGGCTTGGTTGGCGGTGCTAATCTTATTGTGCCATCGGCTACCAGTATTGCTCAGGCTTGGGGCATCAGTCAGTCGGTTATTGGTTTAACCATTGTAGCCCTAGGCACTTCCTTACCCGAACTAGCGACCTCGGCGGTGGCTGCCTACAAAAAGAATTCGGACATAGCCCTTGGCAATGTGCTGGGTTCAAACATATTTAATGTGTTTTTTGTACTTGGTATAAGCTCCTTGCTTAATCCTTTACCTGCCTACCCTAATGTGTACATCGATTTAGCAATGGTAGCCTTGGCCATGATTATTGTGTTGGTGGCTGTGTATACCAACAAACAACATAAAATAAACCGCCTCACGGGTTTTGTTTTGTTAGTCACCTATATAGCCTATCTGAGCTGGGTTATTTCGAGTCAATAATCACTCGTGGGTGCTGTGTGGCATGTTTATTGTCAATGCAAATTTCTATTAATACAAATATACATATATATGAAGAAGAACGCACTTTATTTCTTGCTTATGCTAGTTGCTGCAATCTCTTTTACGGCTTGTAGTCCCGAGTCGGAGTTCGAAGAAGCATTAATCGTTGGTAAATGGGTATCGGGTACCGAATACTACCGTTACGACGCAATGGGTACTGGTGCTACTTGGGATACGGCCGACGATGTGACCGAAGCCGAAGGACAAGCCTTTACTTGGATGCTCGATAAGTCGGACTTAACGCAAATCCACATCATTGAAGTGGGTAGCGGAAACACGGTGACCAGACGATACACGGTGACCGAACTTACTGCAACCTCACTCAAATACAAAGATAGTTCCAAAAGCTATTCCTTTACCAAAGTAAAATAAAAGGCTTTTAGTAGTAAATATCAATTGCTTAGTTTGCTTATTACGAACTAAGCATTAATTGTTAGTGTATGAAACGAATTTTCAAGATAGTGATGATTAGTTTAATTACAATCATCTTGCTAGTCGTGCTTGCTGCGTCTACACTCGTATGGGTTGTTTTTACCCCCTCTAAATTAACGCCTATTGTGCGCGATCAGGCTAAAAACTTTATAAGCTGCACCACTCATATCGACGAAGTGGAGCTTACTTTTTTTAGTACATTCCCTGAGTTCGGACTTAAACTCAGTGGATTTACCCTTGTAAACCCTACGCCAGGTGCTCCATCCGATACCTTGTTGGTTTCCAAATCAGCGATAGCTACCATCGATGTAAAAGCCTTTTTGGATCATAACCAGGTGGTGTTAAAAGAAATACTGCTTGAAGATATAAAAGCAACTGTGTTTAGTGATGCCAATGGTAAAACGAACTACGATGTCTTTATTTCCGATACTACTGCTGTGCCCGATACCAGTGCATTTAAAAACCCTTTCGATTTAATAGCGCTTCACAAAGTGTCGGTTTCCAACGCAACTGTAAAGTATATCGATCTGAAATCGAAGATAAACGCATCACTCCAAACGCTGGATGCGGCCTTGGTTTTCGAAATGAAAAAGGAGCTGATTACTGCCTCCCTCAATGCCAAATCGCCAGCCATCAGTTTGAGTATGGATACTCTGACCTATGCCGATAAGCTAAATGTGGAGCTTTCGGTTCCTTTTAGTTACGACATGCAAAGCCAATTACTCAACTTGCAGCCCGCCAAAGCAAGTGTCAATAACTTGGCTTTAAACCTACAGGGTTCGGTGCAAACGTTCCCTCGTAACAGCGACATTGCACTTGATCTACGCTTCGATACCGAATCCTATGCCATCAAGCAATTATTACAACTGGTGCCTGCTACTTATCTTACAGCTATCAAGGATATAACGGTTGATGGCGATGTGGCTACTAAAGGTGCTGTAAAAGGGCTTTTTAACGAAAAATCAATGCCTACAATCGACCTCAATGTCGATTTATCCAAAGGTAACATGGCCTACAAAGGCTTTCCTTACAAACTGACGAACATCATAGGAAATGTGGATGTGTGGCTGAATATGAATAAACCGAACGATTCGAAAGTAACCATCAACACACTAAGCGCTGAGAGTGGGAGGTCGAAAGTGGAAGGGAAGGGTTTTGTGGATTATATTTTGATGGATGACATGCTCTTCGATTTAGATCTTAAGATGCGTCTCAATTTGCCTGAACTAGCGCCTATGATTCCCGCCGATTTAAAACTCAAACTCGCTGGGGTGGCTAATGCAGGTGTGAAAACGCGCTTTATGCTCTCTGATGCCATGAATGTGAACCTCGAACGAATGAAGTTTTTAGGAAAAATTGAAACAAAAGACCTCGATATTCAATACGATACCATTTCTGTTTTTTCGGATAAGGCAACTTTCGATTTAAATCTTCAAGAAAAAAATGCTGCTTTTCTCAATGCTTCGGTTTGGAGCAATAAGCTCAAAGTGTTGCAAGGAAAAAATACAGCGGTACGCATGGCTAATTTTAAGCTGCTGGCTCAAACCTCTAATCTGACCAAAACCACACAGATGCAACACATGCAGCTCGGCTTTAATTTCGATCAGCTTGCTGCTGTTATGGATAATATGACCGTGCAGCTCGATAAATCGAGTGCAAAAGCTGCTGTCAAAGTTAATTTCAGCGACAAACAACGTATGCCGCTTGTGAATTGCGATTTTGATGTCAGCAATCTGGCATACAATGCCGATTCGCTCTCGGCCTCACTTGCTTATCCCAAGGGTAGCTTTACCATGCAATCAGACAAAGTCGATCCTGCCAAAATTGTGTTCGATGTAAACTATCGTTCGTCTAGTACTCGAGCCAATAACGGTTCGAATGGCTTTAATGCCAAGTTTATGGATGTGTTGGCTAATATTGTATACGATAAGTCGTCTAGCAACGCCATACTACAATGGCAGCCCAAAGGTCATATCATCATGCAAGATGCACATGCTAACTTGGATAAAATTGACGCAAATATCCGTATTCCTGCCATTGAGTTCGACTTTACACCTGATGAGTACTTGATCAAAGAGGCCAAAATGTATATCGATAATTCCGACTTTGAACTTAAAGGTAAGCTGTGGAATGTTACGAACTATGTCAGCGACAAAGGTTTACTGATGGGTGACTTTAGCTTTCAGTCGCAAACCATTGACGTGAACCGACTCATGGCTTTAACCAATGGCTTGGGGCAGGAGGAGGTAACACCTGTTGTGGAAGATAAAACAGGTGAGGTTGCTATGGTGCAAGATAGTAGCAAAACAACTGCATACATGGTGCCAAAAGGTATCGACATTACACTGAATGTGGATGTGAAAAAAGCAATTCTTGGCTACGAAAATGCCGAAAATGCCTTGGGTAAATTGTATATCAAAGATGGCACCTTGGTGTTGGAGGATATGCGTTTTATTACTTCGGCAGCCAAAATGTTGCTCACTGCCGTGTATAAAACACCACGCAAAAACCACTTGTACGTTGGCTTCGATTATCACATGATTGATATCGAAATTGAATCACTGCTTCGCTTGATTCCCGATGTGGATAGCATCATGCCAATGTTACGCTCGTTTAGTGGTAAAGGGGAGTTTCACATGGCTTTCGAAACCTATCTTGACTCGATGTATAATCTCAAAAAATCGACCTTGCGTGGCGAAGCAAGTATAAAAGGTCAGGATTTAATTTTGATGGATGGCGAAACATTCTCCGAAATAGCCAAAATGCTCTTGTTTAGCAAAAAAACAAAGAATAAAATTGATAGCTTGTATGCCGAGTTTAGCATCTTTAAAAACGAATTGGAAGTGTCGCCTTTTGCCATTACGATGGATAAATACAAGGCCATTGTGGGGGGTAAGCATAATCTGGATATGACGTTCGACTATCATATCTCATTGGTTAAAAGTCCTATCCCAATCAAACTTGGGGTCGATATCAAAGGTTCACTCGACGATTATAAAATTCGACTCAAAAAATGCCGTTATGGTAAATCATACGTACCAGTAAAACGTCAGGATCTTGAGTTGAAAGAAAGAGACATTCGTAAACTAATTCTACAGGCTGTAACACCAAAAGAAACAACTCAGCCTTAAATATATTTCAAATCAATGGCAAAAACGCTTAGTATTAAAGAGAAATCAGTACAGATCAACCTTCATTCCGATTATTATGGGGCTATCGCCGAAATTGGTGGCGGACAGGAAACGGCGCGTCACTTATTTCAGGCTGGTGGAGCTTCAAACACAATCGCCAAAACTATTTCGGCCTACGATAAATCGTATAGCGACCATTTTTACAACAATGGTCAGCCGGCGCGTTATGTGGCCGAAGATAGAGTGGCCAAAATGGTGGATTACGAGTACAATGAACTGATAAGTATTCTCGATAAACAAAACGATCGCAAGTTTTTTGCTTTTGCAAATACGGTTGAAACGCTAAATTACGCCAAAACAAACCAAGGTAATGGTTGGATTGGACTTGCCTATCAAGGTTCCGATAGATACAAGCCGAACCGTATGCTGTTGCATGTGAAGCTACACGAAAACGATACCCTTTTGCAGCAATACAGCCTAGGTTCCTTGGGGATTAATTTGCTGTATGGTGGGCTTTTCGAGGGAATGGATCCACGTAAGATGTTACTTGCGATGCTCGACAACTTAGACACAAATCGTGTGGAGGTCGATTATGTGTATGTTGATGGTCCCGATGTGGATTGGTGCGACAACCGCCTGTTGAACTTACTGCTCGTGAGCAACAACATGACGCCTGCCATTATGTTCGATACGAATGGTCGTGTACAGCAACCGAGCGACATGCTTTACAAAAAAAACGTGTTGCTCATGCGTGGCTATTTCCGACCCGTTAATAGTCTGGCTGTTGAATTTATGAACGACAGTTTAGCTATTTTCAAAACCGACGAAGATTATAAACCGGATAATACATTCGTTTTTTGCGAAATATCGCTAAAAAATCTCATGCAAGGCGAACAACTCGATGAAAAGGACTTCCTGAACCGTGTTGATTTGCTTAATATGGTTGGCCAGAATGTAATGGTCTCCAATTTTTACCGTTACTTTAAATTGGTCGATTATTTTGCTCAATTTAAAATGATCAAGTTGCGCATCGTTCTTGGACTACCCACCTTCGATAAGGTTTTCCACAGTTCACAGTATACCGACCTTCGCGGCGGTTTACTCGAAGCTATGGGAACACTCTTTCAGAATAATGTAAAACTATATCTTTATCCATACACCGACACAGCAACAGGCGAAGTTGTTTACCCCGATGACAATCATTTTGTGGGTGAATATCAATTGCTTTGGAAGTATCTTATCGAAACACGACGTATTTTACTACTAAAAGGTATTCATTCGCAGCTCCTCAAAGGTACTTCAAGTCATATTACTGAACTTATAGAGACTGCTGATTCCAGCCTTGAACAGTACATCCCCAAACCTATTTATCAATATATTAAAGAGAACAAGCTATTCGGTTACGGCACCAGAATGTCAAGCTCAATATAATCAATATAAAGATTTAATAGGTTTATGTACTGATGTTTTAATCTTATTGGATGCTGATGCTAGCAGCTGCGTTTTCGTTGCGGTTAATGGTGGCTGGGTTTCCTGTACAGTCGATAGAGCTGGTACCTGAGGCATCGGCTTGTATCTTCTGGGTAGCGTGAATATCAATTTTGGATGCCCCGCTTGCTTGAATTAGGACAAATAGAATAACTTCTCTTCTCCTCTGCCGCCATTTGGCACACCTCTTTCTTTTCTTTGCAGCAAAATTACAACTAAAATGCAGCAAAATATATGACTGAGAAACAATTCACTTCTTTCCTTACAAAAATTGAACAACTCCCAATTCCAAAATTGGAAAAAGAAACAATACGGTTATATAAAAATTACCTGCATCGTTGTGCGTGGGGCTCAGAACGGTTGGCTCAGGATAAAATTAAACTATGTTTAAATGAGCGCAAACGCCGACTGAACAAAGATTTTACCTTCACACCCGAAAATGTAAACCACATCCGGCAAATTGTCGAAAAACTTATAATTTCCTCTCAAAAGCTATTGGATAAAACCAACGAAATCAATGAACAAATGCGAGGAATGCTGCAATCGTCAGATGCCTTTTTGAACGATTTCAGAATCGAAGCCAAGCTTACTGTAAAATGGGAAGAAACCGACAATGTAATAGACGAAATTCTCGATGAATTTGCGGGCTTGCCTCTCCGACAATTTAACGCCAATAGTAGCAACTACGACACAGTCGATACCATTGCCGACAAATTGGATGAAAGCAGTTGGAATGAAGAAGAACTTTCGGCACCCGAACTAAGTGAAATACCTTACTTTCCCTACGCTGCACATTCGTTGTTTTGCCATTCGTTTTACAGCTATTCCGATTGCATCGCTATCAAAGCATTCCGTAACGAAATAAATGTACAATGGGAAAATATACAAAAGCTCGAAAACGAAAACTAATAAAAAACCAACTATGCGCTCCTTCAACGCTTACGATTTCGAAAACTACCTGATTGTAGAGTTTATAGCCGGAAAAACGCGTAAACAAGTTACAGCCCATTTCGACAGGCGATTACAATACGACCCCGACTTTGCAAAACGATACGAAAAGTGGCAAAAAATAAGCGGACAAAACAGCTGGTTCAACTTATACGAAAAGCTGGAAGATGACGAAGAAAATTTATTGAAAAAACTACCAAAAACAAGTCAGTAGGGTTTAAACCCTGCAAAAACGCATGAAAATAAATTATTGAAAATGTGTGAAATAATATCGGGAAGTGCAGGATGTTTTTTGTATGTTTGTGGTTGAAAATTATAAAGGAGTGCTGATGCCTTAAGGAAGTAAGCTGAAAATATATACATAATATGGGATTAAATGCGACATGTAACAAATGTTATAATAGTAAGGCATATTTTAATGGAGTTTTATATGAGTGTCCATCATGCAAAAATAGGTAGTATTCACAGAACTGTGTCTAATATTATTTTTTCGAAAAGAAGAATTATACCTGCCCTTTAAGATATTTACTAGCACTTGGGCAAGGGTGGCAAGGTACGCTGCCACATGTTTA